>Ga0209831_1002711_pt1 | contig 15147 bp, 25 predicted proteins | sample Maine_Asex4_meta_FD_187451 | JGI IMG/M metagenome (GOLD analysis project Ga0209831, IMG submission 187451) | Marine algal microbial communities from Maine, USA - Maine_Asex4_metaG (SPAdes) (version 2) | ecosystem: Host-associated > Algae > Red algae > Unclassified | place: Maine, USA | collected...
TGGCTGAGAGTTGCCGCCAGTAATCTTGCAAGCCAATCAACGTGTCTTGCAGGGGTCACGCAGAGCCATTGCAACCCACAATGAGATTTCCTGAGATTTTTGGGCCGCTCGCTCGGGGCTGAAGAGGGCATGGAGAGGGTTCTGGGCCAGACCTGTGATTCGTCATGAGATCAACAAATTTCTTCGGATTTCTTGAGATCCTGATGTGCGTTTCCAGCGCGCAGAGCTGCATGAGGAGACTGTGTAAGAAACTCACATGATTCCTAGCCTTTCTATTGGTCCACGTACGCTGCTGAATGATTGCAACCACTCTGCAACCGCCATTTTTTGGAGGTCAGCAATACAATGCAGACGCTGCTCCTCGAAGTGCACGTGTCGGGCGTTGTCCCTGAGATTTGTCGCAACTGGACGACCGTGTCGTCCACTGACCCTTCTGTCCGTCACGCGGCCTTTGTCTCCCATATCAAGGGCAACCGCCACGACCCGCGGGCTAATGCCCTCCGCAATCTTTACTTCCTCATCCTGTTCTTCTTTGTCCTCGCTTCCCGCCCGGGCGTGTACATCGAGATGCGTGACGTCAGCGCCAAGCATCCTGAGACGGCGACGGCCGCTGGCAGCTCGTACTTTGCATACGAAAAGTCGGCTGTGGTGTGCGAGTTGGGACGCCTGATGCAGGACGGCGACAACGATGGGGAGCCGCAGCGCACGAGCACCCGCACTATCCGCGGGTGCCTCATCAAGGACGCTCGCGATGTCGTAGGCTAATTCTTCAAGAGGGGTGCAGGCTGCGATGAAGATGTGCTGGTTCCGGTTGCCGACAACTTCCGTACGATGATTCTCGACGTTGGCTTTGAATGGCACGAGGTTGGTCCAGCTGACCATGTCTGCACGCGCACTGATGGACTGGGAGCGTGGCACCTGCTCCTGCCGCGCTTGTCGACGCAGGCGGACGTGAACACCGCCGTGCAGAAGGCCTCCGACCGGGAGATGGACATGTTCGACGCGGGCCTGGTCGTTGGCTACGAGCGCGACTCGGACGATGCTGCCGTTGCTGCCGATGACGAGTATGAGTTTGACATGGGGGCCCTTTGAGGAGACCTTGGTTGTATGGAGTGTTACCAACGTTGTGACCGTCGTTTCTCTGAGGGCATTGTGTGACCTTGCATCTCCGCCTCTCCGTGGTTGTGTGTCTGTTTTTGGATACTTGCTGCTGTGCTCGGCGGGGTGGCTATGAGGATAAAGCAGCACTTTTTCGTCTCCCTACCTTGTCCCGCGCCACTAAGGCAGCGTCGACACTCCCGAAGCTGGGCTGTCGCTCATTCAGAGCACCGGCAGAGTGGGGACTGTTTGCGCCGTGGAACCAATTGGTGACTGCTCGCACAGGGAACGCCGCGCCCGTCCCACTCAAACTGGTGAGAGTAGAGTATGAGGAACGGTAACACCGCCGACATTTCCTCGTCGTTGCTTCACTCCTTGCAATGAGTATTCTTGCAGCACCCCAGAAGGTATGCCAACTTTTCGTGGCAACCAGAAATGCTGAAAAGACCACAAGAGGTCTGCGACTCATGCCAATCGTCATATTCAGAACCTACAAGGTCGTGAACTATTGCTGATCCCCGAATTTTGTCCTGGGGGTCAGAGACAGAGACTGACTGTGAATAAATGTACTCTTTTGGTCTAATATGACAGTAAGAAGGCATCGAAGCCAATAGAAAGCCCGTATGTGGTGCGAGGACCTCGCATCCATCAGAACTCACTGTTTGGTGCCGCTTGATCCGCTTTTCTTGGCACGGAGCAAGCTGCCCACGCGAGATCTTGAGATTTTCTACTGTCTCCTGCCCAGAAGTGCAGAAAAAAAGAGGAGCTGATGTTGATTTTCAGGCTGTATGGGCACATGTCAGCAGTCGGGAGCACCAAGTCAGTCCCAGGGACGCATCTGATTGGTGGAGAGAGTCGGTCCGCGAGTCAGTCTCTGTCCACCGGGACAAAATTCGGGGATCAGCAATACATATTTTGGCGTCGAATCGCATCGCCTATCAAGTAAGTGTCAAAACACGGGGGCTACGTTAAGGGCGTGAAGAGGGGCGTCATAATGTTTGGGGCTCGCAGAAGGCCGTGATTAGGCGTGCATCGCCCATCCCGCCTTCCAAGAAGGGGCGTGATGCACAACCCTACCCCGCACCATTCCATGCGGATTTTTTGCACTGTGATCGGCGTTTTCAAATACTACATCGTGCCAAGAACGTGCCCCCTATAGGATTACCCGATCCGGAAAGAGGGGCCGCCAAAGGTATGGTGCTTTTCTGAAGAATGGCCAGCTTGCGAGGGGTCATGGTTTGCCCAAAGAAATCTTTCCCCCCCTCATGGGGTCAGAATCAGCACTAACGAGTGCGACCGGGCGGTCAACCCGCTTGTCCCACGACCAAAATGCCGGTCTCCTGTGACATATTCGGGAACAGGGCCATCTGTGCGTGGCCCAGGTCCACGGATTGTCATCGGCAGTGCCCCTCTGACAAAGTACGAGCGCCGCCAGGGCGTGCTTCTGAATCGGGTGGGCAAACCTGCTATGTTGGACGTGCGGCGCCATGCACTGGCGAGTCGAGGTTGACGACGGCGCTATGGCGCGCGTTAAGCAGTCGGCGGTGCTCCATCATCCGCCGATGGGCGAGCCTATGGGGCCCGGTGGGCGTCGCATCGTCGGGACCTATTTGGTGCGCAAGACCAAGGCTATGACTTCCACCGGTATCAAGATCACCAAGCGCTACCGACCCGGCACAAGGGCCCTACGAGATATCCGCAAGCTGCAAGCGTCCACCAGTCTATTAATTCCAAGGGCACCATTTGTGCGCCTGGTGCGCGAGGTTGCGCAAGAAGTCCGTCACGACTTCCGCTTCACGAAGGAGTGCATCGCCGTTATTCAAGAAGCGGCAGAAAGTCACGTGGTAGAGGTCATCCCGGACGCCTACGCGTGTGCCCGGCACGCCAAGCGCGTCACGCGGATGCCCAAGGACTTACTGTTGGCACAACGCATCCGCGGCGAGCGCAGTCGCCCTTGGAATCTGGACCGACGCCCGTGGACGCTGCGCTGAACCGGCGCATCCGCGAGGGGGAACGGGTATGATGTTATGGGCAGTTCGGATTGACGTTCGGGTAGTGGCGGTGGTCCATGTTTTTGACCAAGCCTGTTGTTTGGGTGAGGGAGCGGGTGCCTGCGCGTGTTATGCGAGCGAATACGTGGGACGGGTTGGTCGTCTTGCGGGCAGGGCTTCTCCCTGGGATGTCACATGGCCGTACCTCACAGGATGGCGAAGACACCTGTGTGAGAGTATGTTTTGAGTGAAGCTCATCGGCATTTTGCACCACCCGCGTTCAGCTCTTCTCGTAGTGGCGCTCGTGACGCACGATTGTGTCTCCCTTCTGTGGAGCGGAGGCCCGTCGCACCGCCACCGTGTCCCGCCGTGCTCAAGAGGGGTCGAGGAGCACCGATAGCCCGAAGGCGTGCCGGCGCTGCGTCACGTTCCGCCCAGAGGCATCAGTATCAGCCTCGTACGACGCCCCTCGCGGCAGCGTCAGTTGCTCACTGGTTTCCGACCATAGGCAGCAGCCGTACTACTTCTCACTGTGGCTCTCCCCCGTTCCTCCATTCTCGCCGCTCCGCCACGCACAGTATGCGCCTGCGCCGCGCCGGTTCTGTGCGGTGGAGGCCCCACGCGTACAACCTCCCTCTCGCCCAGCTCCCCTGGCAGGGTCACGGACGACGCTCGCTACTGTTTGTTTTCCGTGGCCAGCCTTCGTGTCTCAAGTCCTCACCGTCGATCCCTGCCCCAGACTCATTTAGGCACACCCTCCGACCAAACGCGTCCCGGCGCAGTGCCAGCTCCACCCGGAGCCACCACTGGCATAGCAGCGAAAAAACGTGGCTCTAGGAAGCATCTGTCTCACAGTCCTTGATCATCGGCGCTCAGCGTCCTACGCGCCGTCGACGAATAACAGCTGAGGTGCATGGCGGTGTCGGAAACCGCAACCTACGGCCGCGCGCCCGCAGATTTCTGCCTCGGCCGACTCAGCCGTTGCCCCAATGGCACGAATAGGCGTACCGCGGCCTGCTAGCGCACTGGTTACGAATTTGCCGCCCCGCGAACGGTACGCATTGCGTTCTGGGCGCCGCGCAGGTAATTGCTGCGTCCCCCGGGCGGCCGGCGGCGGCGGCATACACCTTCTCTGGTCTTCGCCACCACGCTCTCCGTGGCATCACCTCCATCCGTGGTGTTCCTTCCACCACGTGATGCGCGGCCGCGCTGCCGCCAAAGAGGAAGCGTTTTATGGATTCCGCGCGAGTAGTCTCACGCACAAAGTTTATTACATTCGTCCACCGACGCGCGGCACCCAACCGACTCAATGTCCAGCCTCAATCTGTTCGTGAAGCATCCAACTCCCTACAGCTGCCTGTATCTCGCCCGCGTCCACAATGCCGGCATAAACAGGGGCAAGGTCCCTGCCCAGCTCGTTGGGGTCTTTGATCATTGTAATGACGATGTCCATTGCCATGACGTGGTACAGCATGCCATTCCGTGTGCCCTTCTCCAAGAGCGGATGACACGCCGCCAGACGGTACTGACGGTGCAGGAAATCGAGGAGGGCGTTCGCAGACTCTCCGGCAGCCGCCAAAGGACGGCCGGGAAAGCGCATATGGTAGGCCGCCAGACGTCAGGCTTCCATTGCGTGGAGCCGCAAAGACGGGGAAAGCGAATCAGCGCGGGAGAGAACGTGGTACAGCGAAGATCGGGGGGGTGACAGCAACAGCAGGGCGACGGAGAAGGTGGCGGCCTTGACTGGGAGAAGAAAGCAAAAAAATGAAACAGACCTGGGTCGCAAAAGCCAACCACCTGAGCACTCTGATGGGTGATGGTTTGGTGATGGGCCTCTTTTGAGATTCGACAATTATTTGACATTTCACACGAACCATGCTGCTTCGAAAAGTAACCCACCAACAGAGACTTCTCAATATGCGACCTTGTCTGCGTCGTGTGAGACAGCTGCCTCATTGTAACTTGGCGTTGTGCACGTCAGGGGGGACTTCATCGTCACTTTCCACTGTGTCTGGGACTGAGTTTGTGGTGCTCGATCATCTAGAATGATGCCAGTGGGTACTTGTAATGGACTGTGTTTGACTTCTTCACGCCCGTGTGCGTCTTCTGGGCGCTTTCCGGTCACCATAGCCACGACGCGGGGCGCACAGAGTGACAGAAGGTCGCATGCAGGCGTATACAGCCACCTCTGGACTCTATCCTCGCTCTAGGGGCGTGGCAGGAAGCGGTCCTTTCGGAGTGCTTGCGGTATTGAGCGCTGGGCCCTCGTCAAAGCGCTGAGAGTCTCACCTTATGTAAAAGCACCGTCGGACCTTCATGTCTCCTTTCCGGTTACACGGCTGTCGGTCTTGGTTGAGATGCCCTGCAGCACTTGGCAAAGTCTCGCACAGGGTCAATGACACCTTTGCCTCGTGCTGTCCTCTTATGCCCTGCGGAGCTACCGCATGCTCCAGCTCAGGCGACGACGCATGACGCGGCCACTGTATCATTTGCCACCCCCGTGCTCTATGCTCTAGGGTCAAGGCCCTCACAGAGGCCATGCATGTCGAGCGATTGGTGAGGATGTAAGCAGCATGCGAGAATCCTCCTTGACTAACTCTCAGATGCACCCTGGAGAGCCATTTGTCAGTAAGTATCGCTCGCAGAACGATTGTGTCATGGCACTCGTCGGCATCCCATGCGGGCTCCTGGAAGCGTCTTGCGTCGAAGATCTGTCCGGATCACTTCGTGCATGCAACAACAGTGGACCCGACACGATGATATCTCGATCTTGAGTGAAATGCGGTGGAAGAATCGGCGAGATCCATGGACGGGGCATTCCTGTCCACAGAGCCTCGGACCCATGAGAACGCGTCGACCGGATGCTTACACATCTGACGGGGTCACCAGATGCTTGAATGGGTGTGGGGGAACGCAGTCAAGTTTGCGACAATGAGTGTATGCGTTCGCTGTCGGCGCATGCACCCACGATGGCGTCGCTTTGTAGCACCTTCATGCAACGCTGCTGCTGCTTCGCATGCTACGCTGCTTCTTCCGGCAGTGTGCTTGGATCTGCTCGCGGTCGGACGTATGACACGACGAAGGCGGCCATTTGGGGCATTTGTGCTCTTCCTGCGGTGCGTCGGCGGCTGGATGCATTTTTAAGGGCGGTCTGCTGCGTGTGACGGTCCGTCTCATGGCCCCCACACTCGGGAAACCAGATTCCCCGGAAAAATGCCCCACTACTACATATTTCAAATTGTTCCGTTGGCGACCCACTTGTGATCGCCTCGTGGCTCACCAACCACAACCCCAATCTTAATACTTCCCTGAGATTCGTAACCCCCCCGAGCGCGCCCCTACTTAAGGGCCGTATTTTTTGTAAACCCGACTTGGATTATCGAGTTATGTTACTCCCCACCCCTGACCCCGGGGCGCCGCGAGGGTGTCACGTAGCACCGTTCCCCCGCCTCTACTCAAGGCGGTATTCGAAGCTTCGGCCGTCCTCCGGGTTATGGGCCCCGTGGGCCCTGAGGGGAGGGTTTTCCGAGAGTCCCTTGAGGGTGTCTGAGGAGGGTTTTCCGAGGGTCCGAGGGGAACGGATGGGATAAGAGGGTGAGGCGTGAGTGACGCCTCGAGACCCTCGACGCGGGCAAGTAAACTTCCGGTCACACAACTCGTGTTTGTCGCTCGGGGCGCCTTCCCCCGGTCGACGCCGTGCGTGTGTGCTCTTCGGGGTTTTCTTCCGGGGCGGGTATTCCCCGACAGGACTACCCGGCGACACGGTTTGGCTCGCCCTCCCCCCAACTGGGTGGGGTGGTCTGAGCGTGTTGTCACACTGCGTGTGTGGCTTGTGTTGTTCCTGAGTCGTGCCGTGCGGGAGCAGTAGAATCTTCCTCTCTGCATCTGTTCCGGTCGCTAACTTAAGTTTGAGCGATCTCACTTACTTGCTGCTTGCTTTCGTTGATTGGCACCATGTGGATTATTGTGGGCTCGACGGGCTGCGCTCTGTTACAGTGTTCACAGTCAACCGCGCCCGTCAATAGCAGTTGGATGCCACTCAGTGCGGATGGTGGCGGGACGACAGCCAGCGGCGGCAACGCGGCGGATGGCGGCCATGACCGTTGCACAGTTGCTCCTCTTGGTATGAGGCCGGACTCCGTGAAGGTAGAGGCCGCTCTGACCATTGCTTTTTCGTTTGGCAGACGGCTCTCCGTGGTGTACCTGTCCTTTCGCACTCTTACAAATAAATGTATGATCGAGAGCGCCTTGTACGTGTGTGTGTGAAATTAGGAGCGACATGTCCAACGGCACTCTTGTCTTGATATGCGCACTACCGAGCAAGCAGATGACTTTCATAAAACTCTTTTGTGAGTAGTGAAGAAGTAGCATCGTTTTTTGTGGCACAGGGAGCTTCAGCGCACGACGACAGTACCTTCCTGGGGCGCGATGCGACACGCCCTGTCACGCCAGTATGATGGCCTCTAGCGTTCAACATACCAACGACAACTACGAGTCACGACGAGAAGCTCGCCGCCGCATCATTCGCGGTGGTGTTTCCATACGACCGTCCCCCGGGACCAAACGCTCTCCATCATCGACGTAGCCGACCACCCCATCCTTTAACGGATTTGTCCTGGCACAAGCTGGAGCCTACGGTCCCATACTCCTTTCCCAATGCTGCCCAAGGCCACCGCCGCATGCCCTCATCTTTCCAGTCCTACGATGCGACCATCGACGTGCACCTCCGCACCACCAGTGACGCGGTCTTCCGGGACGAGTGATCAGCCATCGTGGGCCCTGTGACGGCAGAGATGTTACGCCCTTTCACACCTCGGCCGTCTATTCATGAACCCGCGTATTTGCTTGCTCCGGCGGTCCACCGCTACAGGTCGCGCTGGCGCCGAAGAGCCGGTCTAGAACTGGTGCAAGCAACACAGCCTCTGGCAGGAGGGGAGGGAGGTACCCATGCCCTCCTCGCCGTCGCGGCACGGGTGAGGGTATGCTCTCCAGTGACCATGGTTAGAAGTGAAGTAGGAGGTGCGTGCCGACTGACAATGTCCAGGATTGCGGCACGCGGAAGAAAGTGGCCTGTTCTTGTGCGATGGCCTTGACCAGCACGAAAAACTTATCGGGCGCGAAGGTCGGTGCGACCAGCGCTTATTTCTCCACCTACGCTTCTAACATCGTCTTCGCCGCGAGGCGCAAGCATCTCGAGCAGGTAACAGCCTCACTTCAGTATTTTTCCAGCGCGATACGGTTGCTGAACGATACGGCGCAGGCGGACACTTGTGCGCTCAAAAGCGGAGACGCCGGACTGTGTAGGCCAAGTGGGAACTACAGTGCGCGGCAGAGAAATTGTATCCGAAAGGCTAGCAGAGGAACACCTCGAGCTCTTCCGCACATAATGACACACAACGCCAGAGAGGGCCATACCCTGGCAAAGCCCGACAATAAAAACCTTGGACCTTGTCATTGTAGAGACGCGAGCCGCCAGCGTTCGCGGAGAAGATGTCCGGCGCCTTCTTCGCGAAACTCATCGCCGACGCGGACCGCCCCTGCATAAGAAGGTGATCGGGGGCGCTGGGAGGGACGGCCGTAGCGGGAGCGACGTCGAAGAGGCGCCGGTATGGTGGGGGCAACGATGGTGGCGGGAACGACGCCAAACGGAGCAGGGACAGGGACAGAAACGATGGTGGTGGGAGCGACGCCGGAGTAAGCGGAGAGTGCGGAAAGAAGACGGTGGTAGCGCCGATGTCTGATGAGGTGGGGAGCGCGGGACCAACGATGATGGCAGGAGCGACGTCGGCGAGCACCACTGCGGTGATCGGGAGTGACATGAGCGGGAGCGCAAACAGTGGAAGTGAAGACGAGGGTGGCAGCGATGACTGCTGCGACGGGGACGAGGGTGGCAGTGACGAAGGCGGCAGCGGGGACAGAAGCGACGATGACGGTGGTGGGAATGACGACCGTGGGAGCGACGACCGTGACACATTCGACCGGTCCAACAGTGGTGCCGGTACCGTGTGACGTCCAGAATTGCCACCAAGGTGGCCTGCTTCTTTTTTGCAATCTACCGCCTCAGATCGAGATCATCGAAGCGTGCAGGCCCGTTTTCTGTGTTCCGCTTGCACTTCCATCCGCTCCGACACCATGCGGCTTTGATACCGTGAAAGCATCCCCGACAAGCAATCCGCTGTTGCAGACTGGCCCGTTGGGTACGTCACACAGCACGTGCGAATGGAATGGGGACCTGCATTCAAAGTATTCAGTTCCTTTCTTCTTCCATTCAGATTCTACTTCTTCGAGCTCATTTCTGGGGCAGAGTCGGAGGACTGGAACAATGAAGTGGGCCCGCGTGTTGGGCGTGCCTTGTCTTGATGCATGATCTGGCTTCCACGGTCACCTTGCTTGAGCTCATGCTGACTGGCGGGCGTACGACAAACACGGCTCGTCAGCGGCTAGAATGTGTGCCTTACGCTCCACCAGAAGCGAGCTCGCTGCAGGCAACCACGCCACCTGCAACAGGCACGCGGAGCGAAAAATGCATCAGTCGCTACATCGCAGCGGGCGCGCAGTCGTCCGGAGCTCAGCGGATTGCTCACCCTCGTGGGGCAGCAGTGCACAGCAGCGCACATTTTCAGTTCGTTGAGCACTGTGTCTTTTGGAAGGTACCCCCTGCAAAGGTGGCCCATGATGAATTCTTTTCCGAGGGTGACGCCACCCTTTCTGTCAGTACGTGGTCCGCTTAGTACCCAGGGGCATAGCTCACGTAAGCCATTGACGTATGGGAGAAACGCATTACACTTGGGTCCCGGGCCTGTTCGGCCGAGCGAGCGACAAAAACAAAGTGAACTACCACAATCCATGGCCGCATACAGTACTTCGAAGTGCAGCTGAGGTCCGACGACCCATGTGGATAACACCTTGTGAAAACTGTAGATGCACTTATCTTTTAACTCTATGTTTCAAATGGTTTGTGGGAGACCACAAGATATCGGCATTTCATGGGATTTTCGCGGAGCCCGAACATCTAGGGTTGACCACGATCTTGGGGCTTCCCAGCCCCCACCCCCCACAGACAGTCCATGCTTCTGAGTGTCTCTCGTGAGCACTAACTGTGCGTGCGGCACGCACACAGTGTGCTCATTGCTGTGCACGACGACGCTTTCCACGGGAGGGTCCCCTTTGTGCCGTGTAACAAGGCGCGCAAAGCGACCAGTCGGTGGGTTTGGAACTTCCCACGCTCGCTCTCACTGCCAGTCTCGCCCGCGCAAGGACGCCCGAGGCCCTGCGCCCCCCACTGGGGCGGACGAAGACCTACAGCCGCCGGACCCCGTCGATGTAGCTCCTGCCGCTCTGGCCGACAACGACCCGAAGACGACCACGTTCGCGATACTCGCGCCGCCCATTCTCGGGAGCGCCAGTCTGTGCCGAATACCGAGGGAGCAGACGGTGCAGAGATGTTCTGTGAGATGCAGCGGCTGCACGGGCTGGACCTGGTTGAGGAAGGCTATAGGTGGAACGAGGTGGCAATGATCACTGGTTGGTCAGAGTACTCTCTAAGTAGCTGGCATGCATGCTACATGGAGTCGGGGAGTGTGTGGCAGAATCCCGCCCTGCGGAATCGGCATGACGACGCTGCGGTGCGGAACGAAGATCTACGCGACGCTATTCTCACGCTGGTGGAGGCAGAGTAGGTCGCTTTCTCGCGCGACCACGTCGACCTGCTCGTGAGGCTCAGCCTCCACATTCCTGACTTCGAACACCGGTACGTCAGCGCGTCCACTGTGCACCGCGTTCTGCGACACAATGGCTACATGCGCAAGAAGGTGGAGAGGCTGTTCCTCGAGCGATCCGAGGCGGCGCAGCGGGAGCTCGCGGTGGTGCTGAACGAGGTGCCTATGCGGTATCTCGTCAGCGTCGACGAGACGCATACTGACGGCGGCGACGTCTTTCGTCATTACGGCCGCTCCATCAACGGCGTACGTTGCAAGCTGCTGGATCCTCGCTCTGTTCCGAGCACCAGCACAATGATGGGCGTCTCCATGACGCGCGGCGTCATCTGGTCGCAGACAGTCGTGCTGCAACCGGTACAGACAGCTGACGACTGGCGTCTATTCCTCTAGTGCCTCGGCGAGCAGATGAACATCTACGTGCCCGGGCTGCCGTGGGATGTCCAACTTGACGCATGTGTCGTGCTGTACGACAACGACGGCATTCACGACCTCCACGCCGACGAGTTTATGAACGCCAACGGCCTGTACCACATCCGCCTGTCGGCGTACTCGCCCAACCTCATGCATATTGAGAACGTGTTTTCAGAGCTCAAGAAGCATGTCAGGGAGCTCGTGTACCACAGTGCCAACTACCTCTGCAAGCCGCGGCAGCTCATGGCGGCTGCCGTAAGCTTGCTCACGCTGCAGCAAATTGCAGGCCAGTTTCCGCGCGTATTGCACAAGCTCGCTGAGCTACTCAACTGATCGAGCTTCTAACAGGGCGTACGTAGGCCGTGCTTTCCGTGTGAGGAGAGACGAGAAGGGACGCCGCTGGGGGGTGAGAGATTGGCGTGCGCGCCGTCATCGAAGGTGGCCGGCTCGTTAGCAGCCCGTCGTCGTCACGCCTCGTGGATGGTTGCAAGGGGCGATTAACAGATCATGACAAGTATGATGGACGCGCTTCATATAGGGGAAGCGTACAGAAAGAAGAGACGGGTGCCGTCTGGGTCGCACGTCTATGTGCTTCCCTCCCGTTCCCTGGACGCCCAGTGTTGCTGTACGATAAAGGCGACAGCGGGGCACCACGCGAGGCAGAAGTCACACCGCAGCGTACGGCGGCGGCCACAAGTTACAGGAGTGCGCCACCTGTCATTGTTCATGCAGGAGTCAGAGCTCCACGAGCAACCCCAGAGAGCGCCACGTCCCAGACTGGAAGCCGGGACGCGCCCCAGAAGACAGTACCCAATAACCAACGAGCAGAAGCAGAGCAGATACACACACCTGACGCAAACAGAGCACCTGTGACGTACGTCCGCAGCTTCACGCATGGCCGCACTGCCACCGCCACCCGAACGTCTTCAAGGAGGGGGCAGCTGTGCCGGCGGCCGAGGGCGCGGCGACCGCGCTCGTCGCACCGCCCAAGGTGCCCGCAAACAGCGGCGCCACCGACGCCAGCCACGCGCCACTGCACCACCGCCGCCGCTCAAATGTCAAAGAGGCGGGCGTGGAGGTGCCGGCCGGCGCCCGAAGGCGCAGCGACCAAGCTGGCCTGACCGCCCAAACTGCGGCATCCGGAGGCGCGGCGACGGCTCTGGCCGCACCACCGGAGTTGCGGTGGCCTAGGGCGCGGCAAAGAAGCTGGCCGCACCGTCCAAGATGCCCGGAAGCAGCGGTGTCACTGAAACCAGCCGCGCACCACCGCACCACCGCCGCCTCCCAAGCGTACCGCCGCTGCTCAAGCCTCATAGAGGCGGGCACGGAGGTGCCGGTCGGCGCCCGAGGCTGCGGCTACCAAGCTGGACTCACCGCCCAAATTGCGGCGGCCGCGGGCACGGCGACTACGATGGCGGCACCGCCCCAGCTGTGGCCTCCGAGGGCGCGGCGATCACGCTTGCTGCACCCCCCTAAGTGTGGCCGCAGAAGGCGCGGCGACCGCGCTCGCCGCATCGCACGAGGTGTGGCCGCCGCGGGCGCGGCGACCGCGCTCGCCGCATCGCCCGAGCTACCCGCACGCAGCGGCACCACCGACGTCAGCCGCGCGCCACCACACCACCGCACCCCCGCCATCGCCCAAATCTACCGCCGCCGCCCAAACGTCACAGAGCCGGGCGCGCAGGTGCCGGCCGGCGCCCGAGGCTGCCCCGACCATGCTGGCCTCACCGCCCGAGCTGCGGCCTCCAAAGGGGGGGCTACCGCACTCGCCGCACCGCCCAAGGTGCCCGCAAACAGCAGCGCCACCGACTCCAGCGGCACGCCACGGCACCACCGCCGCCGCCCAAACGTCAAAGAGCCGGGCGGGGAGGTACCGGCCAGCAGAAGACAGCGGCGCCACCGACGCCAGCCGGTGAGTGAACCAAGAAAGCCTGCAGGGCGTGCATGAGGAGGGGTCTGTCCAGAAAGTCCCATCTCGAATCATCAGGACACGCGAAGTTTTGCGCACGACCCACGAGCACGTTTCGTCACGCGCATCGCTCCGCAGAGCTCCCAGACGAAGGCCTTTCTCCGACAACCGAGACACAAACGGTCTTTTGCTGCCATGAATACAATGGTTCGGCCCGCATTCCACCAGGGCCTGGCGTTGTCGTTGAATGACTACCACCCTCTCGTGTGCACAGGCTGATCATTTGGAGTTCGTGGGCATTCGGCGGTGTTTTTTGGATGGTCTTGAAACTCTGCGGGCATTGGGCTTGGGTTGAGCAGCTCTGTGTCAGCCACGTCTTCCACTGATGATCGCACATGCCCTCCTCGGCCATGCTCCACATGACGCTCTGCGCCGCTCTACTATCCTGCTCTCCATCACCCACTAACGCCGCCAAGGAAGGCACATGCCCTCTTCCACCGCGAACCAAGCCACCACGCCGCACATGAATCTCTGCCCCGCCCTACAAGCCACTTCCGCCCACCTCCCCCGCGGCCACTGATCGCACATGCCCTGTTCCACGACGGCCGGAGCTGCCATGCTGCCGGACCCTTAGCGCCTTAGGGAACCACTACGTCGCCCTGCAGCCTGTCTGCGCATCGCTGCCTGCGGCCGGACTGTTCACTCTCTCCGGGGACGTCCGCTTCGCGCGCTGCTTTTCCACGGCTTATCTTCGCTGTGGCGAGCGCTGTGGGGATTTTCGTGCTTTCTTCGAGTCGCGCGGCCGTGGCGCGGCACCAGCACCCACCACTCGGGAACGTGGGCTGGCCTCTTGCGGGCGACGCGCACATCTATTCGGCAGAACCGGCCACCCACAGCCACTTGGCTACAACAGGAGGGTTTACGGTTCTTTTGGCTTCCGAAGAACATGCGCCGCCTGTGCGTGCCCCACGGCAGAATATAGCAGGTGGCCTCCGATTGCGTGAGGCCGTACGGGGTTTGGTGGGCTCGCACCAGTTTTTCCTAATCGGGAAGGCTGCGGCCACCGAAATCCAGACGGCCGACAACTCCCCTAGTGCGGTTGGATTCCCGGTGGCGACCAGGGGCTGAGGTGGATAAAGTTGAGCTAGATCTATCCGCACAGTATACTCGGATATATCCATATTCATGCCGTGGTTGCCTATTCTTAATGTACTCTGTCTATGCACCGACTATTATAATGTGCCTTAATAAGTCTCCGAGGGCAGGATATAATGTAATCAGATTGCAGATACTTTGCCTGAGTTTATCCGACTCCGGGACTCGGCTGTGCGCTACAACAGCATTTTGGGGCCGCCCTTGCGACGCCGCAGGCGAACAAGATGCCAATGTTGGCTACCAGCTCGGCGATAATGGCCGGACCTTCGCAACTAAGAGGGAAATGTGTCTGGCACACCCGAGCCGGATGCCCGGACCACGACGTGAAACTGTTTGGGTATCCGCATCATGATCATATCCTTTTCACGTGAGGAGCAGCCCTGCCCCCCTGCTTCTCGACGCATAAATTCTGCGCCTCTTTGCTGTCACAACACCCTCCGGGATCGACCATTTTTGCACCCCGACGAGCACTCGTCGTGTCTTAGGGAGCACTGCCCGCAGCACCAGAAATCTTTCTGTGGCGGATGACGAAATTGTAGCTTTTAGTATGCACGCTGGAATTGTGCAGGTACACCAAACAACTCCAGTTTCCCAGGAGATTGAGACCATATCAGAACGTACGTTGGCTGGCGCCAGATTTTATTGGTGGCATTGTCCGACAACTTGTCGCTGGTACATGCGCCGATCCCTATTTATGCAGAAACGTCCTCGGAAGGAATATACTCACTCTAGGTACACAGAGTAAGATCAAAATCGGAGCGATAACATATCCGAATAAAATGCTGATCCTTACTCCGGCCAACGAGGTCAGATTCGAATTCAGATACATGACATCATCGAAAACTCAAATCTGAATGCATATTAG
>Ga0209831_1002712_pt1 | contig 15146 bp, 14 predicted proteins | sample Maine_Asex4_meta_FD_187451 | JGI IMG/M metagenome (GOLD analysis project Ga0209831, IMG submission 187451) | Marine algal microbial communities from Maine, USA - Maine_Asex4_metaG (SPAdes) (version 2) | ecosystem: Host-associated > Algae > Red algae > Unclassified | place: Maine, USA | collected...
TGGACGAGATCGCCCGGCTGGAAGCCCTGGACGGGTCGGAGATCAACGAGGCGAAGAAGGTGCTGGCGACCGAGGTGACGACGCTGTGCCATGGTGCGGAAGTGGCGGCGCAGGCAGAGGAAGCGGCGCGGGCGACCTTCGAGGAGGGGGCGCTGTCCGACGACCTGCCGACCGTCACGCTGACGGCGGCGGAAGTCGGGGACGGGATTTCGCTCGGTCAACTCTTCGTGCGCGCGGGCCTGTCGAAATCGGGCAAGGAGGCCAAGCGCCTCGTGGCCGATGGCGGGGCGAAGCTGGATGATGAAGCGGTGAATGATGCGGGGGCGATGCTGTCGGCGGCAGATTTCGCCAGCGGCCCGCGCAAGCTGAGCGCGGGGAAGAAGCGTCATGCGCTGGTGCGGGTGGAGTAACGGTATGGCACCGTCTCCAAACGCGGCTGATACTCCAGTCAAGTCGGAAACGAAGACGGTCACTGCAACGAAATGGATTGCGACGGTCATACAATTGATCGGCTACGGCCTTACGGGCATGAACTACACGCCCTGGAACATCTATGCCTTTATCGTCGGCATCGTTCTCTGGTTCATCGTCGGCGTCATGTGGAAGGATCGCGCCATCATGGTCGTGCACCTCGGTGCGTTCATTTCCATCGTCGGTGGATACCTGAGTTCATAACGCCGCCACCGCCGCCTCCACGCCCCCCGGCGCAAACTCAGCCCCCATACGCGTCAGACCCATCTCCACCACCCCCAGCGTGCCGAGGATCATCGGTTCGTTGACATGGCCCATGTGTCCGATGCGGAAGGTCGAGGTCGCCTCCATCCCGATGCCGAGGCCCAGCGTGACATTCAGGTCATCCTCGCAGATACGGCGCAATTCCTGCGCGTCGATCCCGCCCGTCAGGATCGTCGTCACGGCGTCGGAGCGGGCGGCGCGGTCGGTGATGTTGCACTCGATCGGCCCGCCGCTCCCCCATTGCGCCACCGCCGCGCGCACGGCTCCGGCGATCCGCGCATGGCGGGCGAAGACGGCGTCCCTGCCTTCTTCGGCGATCATGTCGAGCGCCTCGCGCAGGCCGAAGATGTGCTGCACCGGCGCCGTGCCACAGAACAGCTTGTAGTACATGTCCGGGTCCGTGCGGGGCAGCCAGTCCCAGTAGGCGCTGGTACACCCGCGCGCGTGCCGCACCGCCATCGCCTTCTCGCCGATGAAGACGAAGCCGAGACCGGGGGGCGTCATCAGGCCCTTCTGACAGGCCGCGACCATCACGTCGACGCCCCAGGCATCCATCTCGAACGGCACGCAGCCGAAGCACGCGATGCAGTCGACCATCAGCAGCGCGGGATGCCCGGCGGCGTCCATCGCCCGGCGAATCGCCTCGATGTCGTTCCACACCCCCGTGGCCGTATCGACCTGCACCACCAGAACCGCGCGGATCGCGTGGCCCGCATCCTCGCGCAGCCGCGCCTCGACCATCGCGGGGTCGACTCCCCGGCGCGGCGGGGCGGCCACGGTATGCACCACTGCCCCCCTCTGCGCCGCCATCGCGCCCCAGCCGACGGCGAATCGACCCGATTCGAGAACCAGCACCTCGTCGCCCGCATGCACGGTGTTCGCCAGCGCGCCCTCCCACGCCCCGTGCCCGTTGGAGATGTAGATCACCGCCTCGCCCGCCGTTCCGGCCAGTGTCTTGAGATCGGGAAACAGGCTGTGCGTCGTCTCGATCAACGGACCTTCGTAGATATTGATCATCGGCACGTTCATCGCCCGCATCACGCGGTCGGGGATGACGGTCGGGCCGGGAATCGCGAGGAAATGGCGCCCGGTCTGGGTGATTTGCGGCATCGGCTCGGCCCCCGTTCGATCTGTTCCCGCGTTCTTACGGGCATCGGATCGACGGGAGCAAGCGCCATGGTCGAGGGGCGAGTACCCGCTGTCCTTTCGAGGGGACAGCGGGCCTTCTCCCCGAAGCGCCGGGCGCATCCTTTTTGGCGGTCGAGAAACGCCCCGCGTGTGGCGGGTTATTGACCGGATCACGTCTGTGTGAAAAGCATCGAATAATCGCGGATCACACGAGTATTTGTCATGGATGTCCAGCTTGCCCGAACCTTCCTCGCCGTCGTGCAGGAAGGCAGCTTCGTCGCCGCCGCCGACAAGCTCTTCGTGACGCAATCCGCCGTCAGCCTGCGCATCCGCAAGCTGGAGGACCTGCTCGGCCGAACGGTCTTCGAGCGGTCGAAGGCGGGCGTGACGCTGACCCCGGCGGGGCGCCAGCTCGAACGATTCGCCACCGCGTCGCTGCGCATCTGGGAGGAGGCGCGGCACATGGTGGCGGTGCCCGAACAATACGAGCGCACGCTGATGATCGGCGCCGTCCCCAGCCTGCTGCCCCGCCTCGCGCTGCGTTTGCTGTCGCGACTGGAGCAACGCCTCCCCCGCACCGCCTTTCGCGTCGAGACCGGATCGTCCGAGCGCCTCGTCGGCATGCTGCTGGATGGCACGCTCGATATCGTCCTGACCTATGCGCCTGTAATCAGGCCGGGAATCGAGGTCGAGGAACTCTTCGCCGATGAACTCGTCCTCGTCGCGGCGCAACCGTCCTTCACCGCGCAACTCGACGACCGGTACGTCTACATGGACTGGGGGCCGGGCTTTCGCGACCACCATGCGGCCAGTTTCCCGAGCCACGCGACCCCCCGTTCGTCCTTCTCCATCGGCACGCTCGCGCTCGATTACGTCATGCGCGAGGGGCGAGCCGGGTACTTCCCCGCGCGGGTCGTGCGGGAGCATGTGCGCGAAGGCAGGCTCCATCTTGTTCCCGATGCGCCAACCTTCTCGTACCCCTGCTACGTCGCCCTGCGCGCGGGTCTCGACGGCGACTTGCGCGCCACGACGCTGAAGGAACTGCGCCGCCTCGCGCGGCTGTGGGATACCTTGCAGGAAGAGATGCTTGACACCCTGGAGGACATATCCAGCCCGGCTTTCATCGATGAGTAAAGCTTGTGACAACGATGACTATTATTCGATATTCGGGTGGACAAAGAACACCTATAGTCACCGTCATGGCGAAAGGCCGACCCGGCAAATCGGCCCGATGCCCTCCTTCCTCCCCGAAAGGATTACGACCATGACCTTCTCCTTCAAGAAAGCCGTCCTCGCAGCCGCCGCCGTCACGACCTTCGCAGGCGTTCCCGCCGTTCACGCGCAGCAGTCCGGCATCGTGAAACCCGCCTCCAACGACCGCAAGGTCGAGCTGGGTTCGCTGACCTGCACCGTGCAGCCGAACACCCGCCGCAACTACATCGTGCGCTCGACCGCGCAGGTCGATTGCGAGTTCAAGCCCCTTAACGGCGAAGCGGAGCGCTATACCGGCGTGACCGGCATCCAGCTCGGCATCGACCTGAGCGTGCGCGAAAAGGATGTGCTGCGCTTCGGTGTGGTGACGACCCGCAAGGTCGGTGACGACCGCCCCGTCGACTCTCTCTCGGGCAAGTATTTCGGCGCCAGCGCGACGGCGACCGTGACCTACGGCTTCGGTGCCTCCGCCCTCGTCGGTGTCAACGGGCGCGAAGTCGCCCTCGTACCCGCAGGCGTCGAGACGATCCGCGGCCTCGGCGTCAGCGCCGGCCTCGGCTTCCTCTACATCGAACCCGCGCCCAAATCGTAAGCGCCCGTCGATATCGCCTCTCTACCGCAGGCCGCTCCCCGGAGCGGCCTGCTTCACGTGTGCGATGCCCAGCGCGCACAGGCCGACGAAGCCCAGCGCCAGCAGGACGTTGAGGTTCGCCATGCTCAGGCCGAACAGGTCCCACGGGATCTCGTCGCAGCGCGGGACCGGCTTGCCCGACGAGGCGGCGGCGGCGAGCGCGTCAGGATCGAACGTGTCGGACAGCGTGCTCCCGGAGCAGGAGGGCAGACCCTCCCACAGCTTGCGCTCGACACCCGAATGGAACACCGCCGCCCCCGCCTCGAACAGGAAGCCCAGCGCGCCGAGCATGCCGAACGTCACCTTTCCGGCCCGACCGGAGACGACCGCCGCGAGCGCCGCGCCAAGGATGCCGACCGCGAGACCGTAGCGCTGCCACATGCACAAGGGGCACGGCGCGAGGCCCTCGACATACTGGAAATAGAGCGCGATGGCGAAGCTTGCGGCTCCGACGAGGGCCGCAATCGCGAACAACCGGCTAGACGACATATTTGAGCACCACGAAACCTCCGACGATCAGGGCGAAGGCCAGGATCGTCACCAATCCCAGCCGCTTCTCGATGAATTCCCTCACCGGCGTACCGTATCGCCGGAGCAGGGCCGCAATGAGGAAGAAGCGAAAACCCCTTCCCAGAAGGCAGACGATCATGAACAGCAAAAGGTTCATCTGGAGTAGGCCGCTGACGATGGTCGTCACCTTGAACGGGAACGGCGTGATCGCGCCGATGGCCACCGCGAGGACGCCGTGGTCAACGTAGAGCGCCTTGAACTCGTCGTAGCGGTCGGCCTTGCCGTAGAATTCGAGAAGCTGGATGCCGATGGTGTCGTAGAAGACGAAGCCGATCAGGTATCCCATCACTGCCCCGGCCAGCGAGGCGAGCGTCGCGACCCCCGCCACCAGCCATGCCCGATGCGGGGCGGCGACGATCATGGGGATCATCAGCGCTTCCTGGGGAATCGGGAAGAAGGAGCTTTCGGCGAAGGCGATACAGGCGAGGAGGATCAGCGCGTAGGGTGATTCGGCCTTGTCCACCGTCCAGTCGTACATCCGCCTCAGCATCGTTCGGTCCCTTTCGCTTCGCCTGCCGACCGTCTACGCGGTGAGGCAGCGAAACGAAACCGCTTTCGCGACGGAACGCGATACGGCGGAAGCCGGGGACGCGGTATCAGGCGGGGGCGTCGCTGCCGGTCTTGGCCGCCGGAGCGGCCAGTTCCGTGACCGTCGCATCCGATCCGGCATGCGCGTTCGCATCCTTGAGCGGATCATCTCCACGGTGGATCGACCCCTCGAAATCGGCGCCTTCCTCCATCGCGAGAGAGGAATGGACGATATCGCCATCCACGCGCGCGGAAGAGGACAGGCGCACCTTCTGGCCCCGGATCCTGCCGGTCACCTTGCCGTTCACCGTCACGTCGGTGGACCGGATCTCGCCCTTTACATGAGCATCGTTGCCGACGATCAGCGTGCGCGCCTGCACGTCGCCTTCCACGTTGCCCTCGATCAGCAGGTCGCCATCGGTCACCAGATTGCCGAACACGCGCAGGTCGGGGGCGATGACGGAGGGCGACGAGGAGGAAGCGGGGACCGCTGGTTCCGCGACACGCGGGGGGGCGGAAGGGCGCTCCGCCGGGCGCTGACCGGGGGCCGGTTGCGCCGGGGCCGCCGGTTGCGATTTCGTGGCGGACCGTGGATCGATCGGTTCGTTGATCTTCGATTTCTGAAACATGTGCGTTCACCCCAGGGCAACAGGTCGCCGTCTGATGCCCCCGGAAGGGGACTGTCGACCGTCATATGGATAATGCTGAACGATCGCGCGTCGCAAATCAAGCCGTGTCGAGCGCGCATCGCGTGTTCGGATGTACCATTTTGCAATTTCAGCCGTTACCTGCGGATCACAGGATACCAAGCCGCGTCTCACGGTGCGATAACGCGCCATGCTCCGACGGATATCCGTCAGGCGCTTCGCGGGACGAAGAAACAGACGCAGAAACCGGCCAGTACCATCAAGCCACCCACCAGGGCAAACCAGAGTCCCTTGTAGGTGGCCAGCATCAGGACGGACCGCTCCGGCCTGTCGGGCGATACGTATACGGTGATCCGGTTTCCGGCCTCGTAGCGCTTTTCGAGAGCGCGCAGTTCTTCCGAAGGCGGCTTTCCGAAGGACGAATTCGATCCGGGAGGACTTGAGGCAATCCGGTTGCTGGTAAAATATTCGCCACCGATCCAATACTCGTACTCGACGAACAGACGCCAGGTCGAACTGCGCTGTCCCGATCCCACCGACGTGGAGTTCTTCATTCGTATGTCGGATCCCAGGGACTTTCCCGTGGCGGGTATGTAGGAGGCCTGGCTGTAGGCCTGCTTCCCCATCAGGATCCCGACCGCCGAAAACGGGATGCCGAGGAGAAACAGGAGGAGAATGATTCCCTTGCGTGTTTTCATGTTCCTACCCTGACGGGCGATCGTGCCCGGATGCTGTCGGACGCGGGTTCGCGTTTCATGGTACGCAAAGCGCACTGCGCTTCGACCGGATTCCGGCGAGCGTTTCAGGCTGGCTCGCCGATCGCATCCAGCACTTCCGCCGCATGGCCACCCGGCTTGACCTTGCGCCAGACGCGCCGGACCGTGCCGGTCGGGTCGATGAGGAAGGTCGTCCGCTCGATGCCCATGAAGACCTTGCCGTACATCTTCTTCTCCGTCCAGACGCCGTAATCCTCGGCGATGGAGGTGGCGTCGTCCGCGACGAGGATGACGCCCAGAGCGTGCTTGTCGCGAAAGGTATCATGCTTCCTCACGCTGTCCTTGGACACGCCGACGACCACGGCGCCCGCTGCGGCGAACTCGTCCGCGAGGGCCGTGAATTCGAGCGCTTCGGTGGTGCAGCCGGGCGTGTCGTCCCTCGGGTAGAAATAGAGGACCACGCTCCTGCCCGCGAAATCGGCGAGCGAGACCGTGTCTCCCCCGTCGCGCGGGGCGGTGAAGTCGGGGGCGGCATCCCCTTCGGCGATCGCGTCGGTCACGGCTGTTCTCCCTTAAGTATCGCGGTTTGGCCAACCGTTTACGCGGTAATAATGCCCGCCGGTTAGGCTTTTTTCCATTGGCGCGAAGCATCGCCGCGGACGCGCCCCCCGGGCGCGCCATCCTGTGGAACGGAGTCGCCCTTCTTGGCCAGATCGCGCAAATCGGCATTCGGACTGGGGCTGAGGATCATCCTCTGGCCCATTCCCGTGCTGGTGCTGATCCTGCTGAGTCTGGGCGCGCGCCTTGCCGCCGGGCCGGTCGACGTGCCGATCCCCGAGCGGGCGCTCGACGGGCTGATGGCCCATGCCGCGCCGGGCTGGACGATGGCGGCGTCGGGCGCGCAGTTCGATCTCTTCGGTCAGGACGGGCTGACGGGGCTGAAGCTGCGCGACGTGCGCCTGCTGGACCCGGATGGGGCGGAGGCGACGGCCATCCCCGAACTGGGGCTGACGATGTCGCTCTCGCTGTCGGACAAGGTGTCCGAGGTGGTGCGGATCAAGGGCGTGCGGATCGACGGCGCGCGGCTGGGCGTGACGCGCGGGGCCGACGGTCGCTTCGCACTCGGCATCGACAAGCTGTTCCGGCGGGGCGATGCCGCCACGGACCTGACGCTCGACACGCTGTTCGCGGCGAAGGGCGAGACCTCGCCCCTGCCCGTCATCGCCCTGAGCGACGTGCAGGTCGATTACCGCGATACGGCGCGCGGTATCGCCATGACCGCGCGCGGCTCGACGGTCGTCTACGACCCGGCGGGGACGATCCGCCTCGACGGCGATGTCGATACGGGGGGCGATACGCCGATGGCGCTCGATATCGAGGCGACGCGCCTGGATGACGGGACGGTCGGCGTGGACATGGTTTTCGACGATGTCGACCCGCCCGTCCTCGCGATGCTGGACCCCGCGCTCGGCCCGCTCGATGCCTTGCGGATGACGCTGCGGGGCAGTGCGCGGGCAACGCTTGCGGCGGACGCGACCGTCAGGGCGGCGAGCGCGACCCTGCGCACGACCGGGGGCGGCACGGTCGTGCTCGGCGGACAGGCGCGCGCGGTCGAGCGGCTGGCGGTCGGCATCGTCTATGCGCCCGGCGTCCTGCGTGCCGATTTCCACGAGATCGCCCTGAAGGGCGGCGGCCTCTCCCTATCGGCATCGGCGGAGGTCGAGCGCAGCGGGACGGACGCCTGGAAGATCACCGCGCGGGCACCGAAGACGGCCTATGCCGACCCGGACGGAACGCGAAGGGCCACCACCGGGGCGATCTCCGTGGCGGCCCGGGTCGAGGCGGGGCGCGTGACGATCGACACGCTCACGGCCCTCGCGCCGACGCTCCACGCACCGGGCGAGCGCAGGGTGGCGGCCAGGACCCTGACGCTCGAAGGCAGCGCCGATCCGGGCGCCGGGACCGCCCTCCTCTCCTCCCTTCGGCTCGACCGCCTCGATGCGGGTATCGGCGAGCACGCCCTGCGCGCCGACCGTCTGACCGCCGCCGTTTCCATCGGTCCGGATGCCGCGACCTTGCGGGAGGTGTCGCTGCACGACGGTACGATCCGCAGCGGCGGGACCGATGTGACGATAACGCGCGCCGACGGGACGGTGCGGCTGGACCGCCGCGACGGACGCGCCCGGATCGACGCGCTCGCGTTCGATACCCTGCGCGTCGCCCTGACGAACGGAAAGGCGTTCGCCGCGCCCTCGCTGACGATGCAAGGCACCGTCGACACCCGGAAGGGGCAAGCCTCGCTGACCGCCCTGCGCGTGCCGAGGGCGACCGTCACCCTACCCGACCGCTACGATGCGCCGCTGGCCCTTGAGGCCCTGACCTTCACGCTCGATGCGGATGCGCGATCCGTCGATGTCTCCGACCTGTCGGCGCGGGTGGGCGGCGTGCCGGTCGGCGGGACGGTCGGGGTCCGCTTCGGCGACGGCGCGACCCGGATCCAGGCCGGGCTGATCGTCGCGCGGACCGATATCGCCCGCGTCGCGGCGCTGTGGCCCGTCGGGACCCTGACCGGCGCCCGCACCTGGATGACGAAGAACGTGCACGGCGCCGCCCTCTCGGACCTGTCGCTCGACATAGGCACTGACACGTCGGAGCCGGACGCGACCGCGCTCGCGCTGTCCTTCGGTTTCGAGGAGGGCACGATCACGGCGATCCCCGGCATGCCGCCCCTGCGCCGCGCACGGGGACGCGGGACCGTCTCGCTCGACCGGTTCGACATCGCCCTCGCTTCGGCGCGGGTGGCGGTGCCCGGTACGCCGGGATACACGCTCGGCAGGTCCCGCTTCTCGATCCCCGATCTCTCCTCCACCACGCCCGTCGGCCAGATCGAGTTGGACGTGGCCGGACCCGCGCAGTCCATCCTGCGCTTTCTCGATCACGAGCCGCTGTCCCTCGTCGCCAAGTCGGGACTGGATATCGCCAGGATCACGGGCGACGTCTCGGGGAAGGTGAAGATCAAGCTGCCCCTGAGCAGGAGGATCGCGGTCGAGGACGTCGATTTCCGCGCCGATGCCACCGTGCGCGACTTCGCCGTGTTCGAGCCGCATATCGACACGTGGATCAGCGGCGAGAGCATGTCGATCATCGTGGACCCGGCACGCCTCAAGTTTCGCGCCGATGCCCGTATCGACGACCTGTCGGCGCGCCTGACCTATCGGCACGGTTTCGCCCGACCCGCCGCCGGACAGCCCGAAGGCATCCTGACGGTTCAGTCCTACCTGACGCGCGAGGATTTCGCCCGGCGCATGGGGATGGATGTGAGCGACCATTTCGACGGGGTCGCCGTGCTCGACGCCAAGGTCGACCTCTTCCCCGGCGGCGGGGCGCAGTTCGCGATGAGCGCGGACCTGACGGGGTCCACCCTGCGCATCGCTCCCTTGGGCTGGACCAAGACCGACGGCGTGCCGGTCACGGTCGAGGCGAGCGGGTTCCGCAATCCCGACGGGGCGGGCCAAGTGGAGAAGATCGCGGTTCGCGGCAGCGGCATCACGGCACGGGGCCGCATCGGCTTCGCGCCCGGCGGCAGCGTCGACCGGTTCGATCTGGACCGCATCGTCCTCGCCGACCTGCTCGACGTCGGCATCCGCTACAGCAGGGGGACCGACGCATCGACCCGCCGGATCGAGATCGCGGGCGCCTATCTCGACGCGAGCCGTGCGTTCTCCGAAGCGATGGAATCGGGCAGGCGCCAGAAGCCGGATACCCCCGCCGCGCAAGGCGACGAGACGAGGACCGAGATCGCCCTGCGCCTGGCCAGCGTCCGGCTGCGCGACGACCTCTCGATCAGCGATATCGACGGCGGCGTGCGGTTCCGGGGCGAGAACGTGATGGCCGCGAAGCTGGAAGGCCGGCTGAACGGCATCGCCCCGGCCAACCTGCTGGCGGAGCGGCGCGAGGACGGCCTGTCCCTGCGCCTCACGTCGCGCGATGCGGGGGCATTCCTCGGCGCGGCGTCGGTGCTGGAGGGGGCGCGGGGCGGCACGCTGCGCATCGACGCGCGCACCCGCGATACCACCGTGCCCTCGCGCATCGCCGGGGTCGCCCGGGCGAACGGCATCACGCTGCACGATTCGCCGACGATGCGGCGTATCCTCACGGGCGGCGCCGTCGGATCGCTGGCGCAGCAGATGCTCTCGGGCGGGTTGTCCTTCACCAAGGTCGAGTTGCCGTTCTCCGGCACCGGCGGGCGTTGGGCCATCGCCGATGGCGTGGCGTGGGGCAATGCGCTGGGGCTGACGCTCGACGGCGCCTACGATATCGGGCGCAAGGGCATCGACCTGACCGGCACCGTCTCGCCCGCCTACGCCATCAACGGCGCTCTCGGCTCCGTTCCGTTGCTCGGCACGCTGCTGACCGGGGGCGAGGGCGAGGGGGTCTTCGCCATCACCTTCGCCGTGCGCGGCACGACCGACGCCCCGCGCGTCTGGGTCAACCCGCTATCGGCCATCGCCCCGGGCTTCCTGCGCAAGATCGTGTCGGGCGTAATGGACGGCGGGCGCGTGGTCGACACCGACCCGGAGCGCCCCCGCCCGCTACGCTCCGCCGAACGCTGATCGCCGCTCGCTGAACGGTTGTGCAGCGGCAGACGCGCCGCTATCTCCTGTACTGCAAGGTGCTGGAGACGGGGTGTATCGCATGGTTCGGATTATCGGGTTTCTTCTGGCGCTGATGCTGTGCAGCCCCGCGCTCGCGCAGGATACGGCCATCACGGCCCCCTCGCCCGTCGACGAGGAGACGGTGGCCGAACCGGCCAACGCCGTCTCCGTCCAGCCCGTCGCGCGGGACGACCAGATCGAGCGGCGCATTCGCGAGATCATGCAGGCGACGGGATGGTACGAGGATGCCGAGGTTGCCGTCGATGACGGCGTCGTCTTTCTCGACGGCATCGCCAAGCGCGACGAGCATCGCGCCTGGGCGCGCGATCTGGCGCAGAAGACGCAGGACGTGGTCGCGGTCGTCAACCGCATCCAGGTCACGCAGGAGATCCAGTCCAGCTTCGCCCCCGCCGTGCGCGAGCTGAAGAGCGTCCTGAACTCCGCCCTTCTTGCCCTGCCGCACATCGTCCTCGCCCTCGTCATCCTGCCCCTCGCATGGTGGGCCGCCAAGTGGGTGTCGCGCGGGGCGCGGATGCTGCTGACCGGACGGATCGACTCGCCCTTCCTCGCCGATGTCGTCTCGCGCGCCATCGCCGTGCCGGTCTTCCTCATCGGCCTCTACATCGTGCTACAGGTGGCGGGGTTGACGCGCCTCGCCCTTTCCTTCCTCGGCGGTGCCGGGGTCATCGGTATCGTGATCGGTTTCGCCTTCCGCGATATCGCCGAGAACTTCCTCGCCTCCCTCATCCTCAGCGTGCGGCGACCCTTCAAGGGCGGCGACTATATCGAGGTGGCGGGCGAGGAAGGCATCGTGCAGAGCATGAACACCCGCTCGACCATCCTCCTGTCGGCGGAGGGCAACCATATCCAGATCCCCAACGCCACCATCTTCAAGAACACCATCACCAATTACAGCGCCGCCCCCGCCCGGCGCAGCATCATCGATGTCGGCGTCGGCTACGACATCTCCGTCGCCGCCGCGCAGGAGGTGATCCGCGACGTGCTGAGCCGGCACGAGGCGGTGATGGGCGATCCCGAGCCGCTGGTGCTGGTCGACACGCTCGGGGCCTCGACCGTCAATCTCAAGGTCTATTACTGGATCGACGGGCACCGCTATTCGGTCATCAAGGTGAAATCCGCCCTGCTGCGCCTGCTCAAGAAGGCGTTGACCGAGGCGGGCATCTCCATGCCCGACGAGGCGCGCGAGGTGATCTTTCCGCAGGGCGTGCCGGTCATCCAGCTGGAGGGGCGGGCCGAAAAGACGGCGATGGCCATGGCCGAGCACACCATCGAGGAGACCGCCCGCGCCGAACGCGAGACCGTCGAATCCTCCGAAAACGCCACCTCCGGCGAAGGCGATCTCGGCAACGAACGCCACGACATCGAGACGCAGGCCGCCGTGGCGGGCACCATCGAAGGCGAGACGGATCTGCTCGACCAGAAGCGTGAAACGGGCTGAAATTGCCTATAGTTCAACCGGATAGCCCGAATAGATAGAATTGCATCGAAAAAATCGCGAAACGTGCGGGAACGAAATCGCGCTTTAATTATCCTACGCCATACTTGCTTGCATGACGGGGGTCTTGCTGAAGTTGGGGGAAGAAACGATGCAGCCTGAATTGCGAACAGAACAGAAGAATTCCTGTATTGGTTTACAGGATACTACGGACGTGACATCCGTTCTCTATCTCGACGATGACGAGATCGACCGCACGCTCATGCAGATGCACGTGAAACGCCACCTCAAGGGAGGCGTCGAGCTTCAACTCGCGGAAACCATCTGCGAGGCGCGCGACGCGCTCGCCTCGGGCAGCTTCGACTATCTCGTCATCGACAACCGCATTCCGCCCGTTCAGGATTACCGCGAGACGCTCGACCTGCTCGATCTGGGCGGTTTCAGCGGGCGCATCGTCGTGGTGTCGAGCGAGACGCGCTTCGACTGCTTCGATTCCCGGTGCGACCCGCGCGTGCATTGCGTGACGGACAAGAGCGACCTGTCCAAGGCGATCAGGGACGGCCTCTTCTCCTGATACCAGGCGAGAAAACGGGGGCGCGGCGGGCATTTCAGCGCGCCGCGACCCTCATCCGGAGAAGATCGCTCTCTTTCTCTTCCCACACGATCCGGCCCGGCAGGCCGAAGCAGATGGTCGCCCCGGTTTCGAAGGACGGCTCGTCCAGCCACGTCGTCCCGCCCCGGCTCTCGACCAGATGCGCGACGGCGGCGAGGCCGAAGCCGCGGTTGCCCCTGCTCACCTGCCGCAGGTTCATCTTCCTGGCGAACGCCTCCGCCCCGCCGATGAAGCCGGGGCCGTCATCGGCGACCGAGAAGCGCAGCCGCGCGGCCCCGGTCTCCACGACCGCGATCTCCAGCCGGGACCGTCCGTAGCGCATGGCGTTCTCGACGAGGTTGCGCAGGATCATCTGGAGCACCACGGCCTCGCCGTCGATCACCGCTTCCGGCGACCGGATCGACATGGTCGCTTCGGGATCGACCACGGCGGCGATATCGCGGCACATATGACCGAAATCGATGGTCGCCTTCTCGCTGGCGCCGAGGCGCAGGGCGGCGGCATAGCCCAGGATGCCGTCGACGTGGCGCAGCGTGCCGTCGGCGACCTGCTGCATCGATTCGATCATGTTGCGCTTGTTGTCGCCCATGTCCTCGAACCCGTCGAGCGTCAGCTCGGTCAGGGCCGCGATCTTGGTCAGCGGCCCGCGCACGTCATGGGCGGTCATCGACGTGAAGAGCGCGAGTTCGTCGTTGAGCGTCTTCATCGCGCTCTCGGACTGCGTCCTCCGGAAGTCGCGCGCCTTGCGTGCCGTGATGTCGAGCGCGATCCCGACGATGCCCGTCACCGTGCCGCCCTCGTCCAGGATCGGCGAGAGCGTGGTATGCCACCACATCTCCTCGCCCCCCAGATCGAGCAGTTCCTCGTATTCGTGAGCGCGGGCCGTGAGCATGCAGGTGGCGTAGTTCTTCAGCACCGTATCGGCGACCCGGGCGGGCAGGCATTCGTGCGGCGTCTTTCCGCGCACGCTCTCCGTCGGTATCCCGATGCTCCTGAAATGGGCGCGGTTCAGGTGCTGGAACCGGATCGTACCGTTCGCGTCGCAGGAAAGGACGAAGGACGGCAAGGCCAGTGTGTCCGTAAACGCATGGAGCGCGGCAAGCGTCCCTGTATCGGCATCCATGCACGTGTCTCCGAACCGTCTTCCAGTTCCCTGATTACTGGGGGACAGAGATTTAGACAGGATTAAGGTAAACCCTCTCCGACATATCGTCCGGAACCGCAACGCTCCTTCGGCCTTGTTCCGATGAGGCAACGCGAGGAACCGGCCATGGTCCAGACACTCGAAGGCATTCTGGAAGACCTGAAGGAGACCGCCGACGTCGACGGCAACGGCGATGGCGAAGCCGTCACGGTGGGGAGCGTTCTGGACGATTTCGAGAACCGCCCGTTCGGGGTCCTGCTCGCGCTGTTCGGAATGCTGGCCTCGATCCCGATCATCGGCGGGTTGCCGGGGGCGCCGGTCGCGTTCTGCGGCTTCGTCCTCGTCAGCATCGGCCAGTCGGTATTCTCGAATGGCGGGCTATGGGCGCCCGACCGCCTGCGCAAGGTCGAGATCGGCGAAGACAAGATCGAGGGAGCGGTCAGCATGGCCCGGCCCTGGGCGCGGCGGATCGACGGTGTGGTCAAGGAGCGGCTGACATGGCTGTCGACGGGCCGGGTCGCGCATGCGGCCATCGTCGTCTGCTCGGCGCTCCTCGCGCTCTCGTTCCTGCCGCTGTCCCTGATCCCGTGGGGCGCGCAGGCACCGGCGATGGCGATCGCCGCCTTCGGCCTCGCCCTGATGGGCAAGGACGGATTGTTCGCGCTGCTGGGCTACGGTCTCGTCACGGCCACGCTCTACATGGCCTTCAGGTTCCTGTAGGCCCGGTCACTCCTGCTTTGTGACCTGCGCGTATTCCAGCTCGACGGGGGTCTCGCGGCCGAAGATCGACACGGTGACTTTCAGGCGCGCATTCTCGTGATCGACGTCCTGCACCTCGCCGAGGAACGACTCGAACGGGCCGTCCACGACCTTGACCTTCTCCCCGATCTCGAAGGTGATGGTCGAGCGCGGGCTTTCGGCGGATTCCTCGGCCGTGTCCATGATGCGGTCGATCTCGCGCTGGGGCACCGGCTGCGGCTTGCCGCCGTCGCCGAGGAAGCCGACCACGCGCTGGGTGTCCTTGACGAGGTGATAGGCGGCGTCGGTCATGTCCATCTTGACGACGACGTAGCCGGGGAAGTTCTTGCGCTCCGTCTCGACCTTGCGGCCC
>Ga0209831_1002720_pt1 | contig 15127 bp, 9 predicted proteins | sample Maine_Asex4_meta_FD_187451 | JGI IMG/M metagenome (GOLD analysis project Ga0209831, IMG submission 187451) | Marine algal microbial communities from Maine, USA - Maine_Asex4_metaG (SPAdes) (version 2) | ecosystem: Host-associated > Algae > Red algae > Unclassified | place: Maine, USA | collected...
TTTCGCAATAAAGGAAAATGATCTAATAATGAATTACTTTACTGCAGCTACCAGTTACACTGGGGCCGATGCGACTAAGGAGAATTTTCTACAAGCATTGTCATCTAACGATGGTTACATTCATGTCTCTACTCATGGCAATAGCGGTCCTGCCGCAGACAATCAACTGAAGCTTTATTTTAGAAATTCAGATCTTACCTTAGATAGTCTACAAGCTTACGAATTGCTGGATATCGAAAGTGGTGCTGCATTAATATTTCTTAGCAGCTGCCAGTCAGGTACAGGCCACTTAATCGATGTGGAAGGTGTATATGATCTTAAGCGCTACTTTCTGCAATCTGGTGTCAAGCGAATTGTGTCATCTATATGGAATGTAGATGATTATACCTCTCAGCAAATGACAGATTTTTTATTACAAAATAATTTTAATCTCCGAAAAGCAAAGCTTCAGTTCTTAGAAGAGAATGCTAAGCGGAGTCATCCTTATTATTGGTCTGGGTTTGTGTATTGATCTTTTTTTAATGACAATTATTTTTGGTGTTTTGGCTTAGTATGAATTAATAGTAAGTTGTGATAGTGTCACAATTTGTGTTCGTATCATCTTCACACATAATTAAATCTTTTAGCATCATAAACTTATTGCCATTAATGGTAAGTTCGTATGGTTCTTTACCTGTGCCTATTAATGTTTTTTTGCTTTTTATCGCAGCTTTTATTTCTTCAAGATTATTACTAATTATATTGAAGTAAGTGGGCGATAAATCATATTCAGTTTTGTGCATCTTACCATGTAAAGCCATAGGTACAGGAATGCAATTCATTATTTTCCCACCATTTTTTATTTTAGTCAAAACAAACTTTGGATTTGATGAATCTTCGAAGTATAATCCAGGACCGCAACCATATCTACCTAATAATGAATGACTAATATCTTGATCTGAATCTGAAGGTTTATTATAAATCGGTTCCGCAAATACTATCAAATTGGTCTTTCTGTACGTTTTCCCATCGTCATTACTTAATAGAAAATTCTTGCATAGATTGATAGTGTCACCATTTGCAAATTTTTTAGATTTTATATAATTAACGTCGATAGTAGGATTAATCAATTGGTGACTTTGAAGCTCTAATCCAAATTTTTCTGTCTTAGCTGAGGTATTTTTTTTATTATTAAATAATCTATATTTTATATAATGCGGTGCATCATGTTGCATCAATTGCGCAGAATCAGCCTTTTTATCGACTGGTATGGTTGACACTATTTCTTTACCTTTGGATTTATCTCCTGTATCATTCTTACAACCAAAAATAATAGCGAGACTAACAAATAAAATCAAAATTCGCATAACTAATAAGGTTTTTCGTAGGTGTTATAAAATGGAAGTTCTAATATTTCTTTTGCTTTATTTTCCTCGCCGCTGTACCATTGGCTGATCCCTAAGTAATATAATGCAAGGGTGTCTCTCTCATTATCCCACAAGTTCTTAAGTAATGGCTTAGCATCGCGGAAGTCTCTCAGGACATAGTTATTATAAGCCATCTGCTGATTATCTGTCAGCAATTGTTTTTTCTGTGATGATCGGATGGTCTCATGTCTGATATAGGGTTCGAGTTCTGCAACTGGCATCACGATTTCATTATTTTTTTTCATAATCTTACCAGCAGTCATTCCTATCAGAAATAGTAAAATAGCTGCAATTGCAATTCTGATATATGGGAATCTTTTCTTCTTCTTTTCGGTAATATTAGATTCCGGCTCTTGTTCTGTCGCTATGCCGTCGTCCTCGCTGATGTTAGATTCTATAGTTCGTAATTGTGACCACTTCTCTGACAGTCCATCTACTCTAGTGCCTTCTGACACAGATAACAGCAAGTTGTAAGTGTCTCTGAATGAGACATCCGTATGCAATCGCTCTTCCACTTCTGTGGTTTCCTCCTGACTCGATAATCCATGGATGTATCGGTCCAGTATGTCTATATCCTTTTCGTTACTCAACGGAGTCATTTTGTAGTTTATGAGTTTGATAGATAGATTGTAACCTCTTGAGGCACTTATATTTTTGATTTTTTGTCGTCGCGGCGTTTTTATAACCCATTAGTTGACTGATATCTTCCATTTTCATAGACTTATAATAGTATAGCTGGAGTAGTGTCTTGCAAGGGTCGCCTAATATCTGCAGTGCCTTATATGATGTCTCTATTCTTTCTTCGAGATTTTCTTTTTCTATTATACTTTCTTCTACGATGTAGGATTTGAGGGGAGTGGAGAATTCTTCTTGACGTATCTCTCTTTTATATTTTCTATGTAATTCGAGTGATTTGTTACGTGCAATCGAGAATATGTATGACTTGATATCCCCGGTGAGAGATTGTAGTTTACCTTTCTGTACATTATCATATAATATAATCACTGCCATTTGGAATATTTCGATTCCATCTTCATGATTGATATTAAGAGATGATCTTAACCAATGCAGGCAAGGCTGTCGGTAGTCAGTGTAGATTTTTCTTAAGGCGGCGTTTTCGTCAGACCTTATATGTTCGATCCAGTCCACAGTTAGTTGTTATTGAGGGTATGTAATTGATCCAAGATAATATTTTCATCTTAATAAAGTAAATATTAATAGATATGAGGTGACCTTTTGAGAGTAACAGTCATAAATAAATGATTGACAGTTGATCACAAATATTCAAAAACACATACTAATAATTAAATAATCAAAATCAAGTTATCATGAAAAACCTACTCACTTTAATAACAATCCTCTTTGTCCCAATGATGTATTCTGCTAATATACCTGTGGACCATACACCTATATTTAGCTTAATTAGATTTATGGATTTAGCATCTGTTACCTCATCTGTGATGGAACATCAAAAGGCTAATGAGGAACTATATAATATGGCTGTAGAAGAATATAATCAATATAAATGGTCAGCAGCTCGAATTAAATTCAATCAATACATTGCTGATACACACCTTGCAGAAAGTGATTACGTATATGCCAGTGTATTACTTATCAAATCTAAGCTCAACAGTGCAGATTATATATCCGCAATCAGGTCTATAGATTACTTATTGCACTGTGTAAAGATGAGTGAGAAACTAAAGCACGATCTGGAATGGGATAAAGCCATATGTTATCTGGCAGTTAATAAAGAAAAAGCGCAAAAATTGTTTAGTAATATTAAATCTGATGATGGATCATCCATGCAAAAGGAAGCTTGTGCAATGGTCGACTTACTCAGATAGATCGAAATTTTAAATATTGTAATTGTTTAGGCAGTCTTGCGATCAGCAAGGCTGCTTTTTTTATGTCGTAGTTCCATTTCATTTTGACTTATTCTGATAAATTATTTCATAGAATAAAAGAGATCGTATGAGTTGGAAAATATTATTACTCAGAATGCCTGAGCAATGCAAGAAAAGACTATTTTTACATTGTAAGCGTTTGGTAATTAGTAAATCTATTTCACGCGTTTACACAACAAGCAATTCCTATATTTAATATAGTTCAATTACTATCTTGAATAAGCCCAGTCCTAAAGATTGGGTTTTTTATTTGTAGGTATTGAGATGTTTGTAGGAATGTATAATGCTTAGTTCTTCTTTGTCTCATTGTATCCCAATTCTACATTAATCTTGATTCCTATAGCTAAGTAAACACAATGCAAATTTGTATTGAGATGAGATCCAAGTACATATCATTGAAAGTTACAATTCAATTTATACCCAAAAAAAAATCCCAAACACTTTTGCTTGGGATTTTTCTACAATATTTATATTAAATCAGTTAATATCTAAGAATGTTAGGTCATGCAATCAGTAGCTTTTCGTACTGATACTCACCAATTTAGTTTGAATAACTTATGAATCAGGTTGTTATATGTTATTACGGACTATTTGTATGGCAATAGCTAACAACAGTATGCCGAATACCTTTCTTAAAGTAGACGATATCTGTGGTGTCATCTTGCCTGCTAACCAGTCTGTAGACTTAAGAATAGCAAATATGATTATTAGGTTGATTACGATACCCAGAATAATACTTGGATTATCATATTGAACCTTAAGAGATATGATAGTTGTCAGTGTACCAGCTCCTGCTAATAGAGGGAAGGCGATAGGAACTATACTCCCAGATGCATTCTCTAAATTCTCTTCTTTAAAAAATCTAATGCCCAAGATCATCTCTAAACCAATAAAAAACATGATCAATGATCCTGCCATTGCAAAAGAAGAAATATCAATCCCAAATAAACCAAGAATCGCTGATCCGAAAAATAGAAAACTAATCATGATCAATGCCGAAACTAAAGTCGTGGTAGAAGCATCTATTCTTAATCCTTCTTTTTTCATATTAATAATAATAGGCACATTGCCTATCATGTCTATGACAGAAAATAATATGACTGTTACTGATAATATTGCTGCGAAATTCATCTCATATCCTTTTTTAATAAGACTAAATAATGTGTTTATAAATTAGGTAAATCCTCGGTTAATTAAACTAATAGTACAATTACTATTATAACTCAAAATAACTGATATTATTTATGATTAGTTCTTAAATCATCGTTATTGATTACATGTTGACTTATATTTGCCCATATTTAAGTCATAATATTTATTTTAAATCTTATTAATTATGGATACTAAGCGACTTGACGCTTTTGATGGCAGAATCATTAATGAATTGACATCTGATGCTAGGATACCGTTAGTTACATTGGCTAAGAAACTCAAGGTTTCTAATACATTTATACATCAAAGAATCAAAAAGCTAAAAGAAACAGGAATATTACAGAATGCGACTTATAGATTAGATCCATGGAAGATGGGATATCAGACTTCTGCTTACACAGAAATTATGCTTGTAGATGCTAAGCATCATAGACAAGTCGAGGTCAGTCTCAGCAAGATTCCTGAGATTGTAGAATGTGTCAATATATCAGGAAGATATGCCCTTATGGTGAGGATATATGCATATAATAATAGGCACCTAAGAGATATCATCTACGAGGAGATCCATTCGATAAAAGGTGTGGAGGGTACAAATACAACCTTCTCATTTGAGACGGCTTTCGTTAGGAATTTAGCTATTCCGGTGATAGATGCATAGAGCAAATTTATGATGACATCATAGGTGTCGTACTATAAATCCATCTTAAATCCTACCACAACACCAAATCTGGAATAGTCTACACTGTCTTCTTCTACAGATTGCATTGCCCATACAGCATCTACTCTCAGGAGACGGAATAGATGAATACCGATATTATCCAGACCGATATGTAACTCAGAATATGGTTCCTGTTGTGAGGATCGGAGATGCTTAGCTCCTGCGACCAGCTGCCAACCAAGTTTTCTAAGCACTGGCACTCTATTAAGCAGGAAACCATTAAAATTATGCTGGATATGTGCTTCTCCAAAAGTACCTATACTGCTGTGGCTGTAATAGGGGAGCAACAGAAATCGATTTCTATAGTTGTAGGGATCGCCGATGTGAGTCTGATTGCCTTCGAAGTGGTTGTAATCTATAAAGCTTATATTATTAGATCGTAGAAATTTCCCACCAGTTACATTAATGCTCATGTCTCCGGTCGTTCCTATGCTATAATAGTCTGATATATTAGCTGATATAAGGTCGTAATCGACGTCTCCGCCAGCGGCTCTTATAGCTTTCTTGTAGAATATCCAGAGGGTGGGCCAGTCAGTCCCAGCTCTGTATATCTGATCAGGATAGGTCCATATCTTCTGACCGATTCTTATCCGCAAAGCAGCTCTAAAAATTAGTGCCTGATGATCGCTAAAAGCTAATACATCACTGCTTAGATTCTGAGGATTATTGCTGGTAAATCTCCGATCATCCTTGTAGAACAGGCTATTGTCGAATCGGTTAGTCACTGCAGATCTGTTCTCGTATGTCAGGGATGCCTGGCCATAGAATATCTTTCCTATATATCGATTCAGGATCAGACTTACAAATTCCTTATCATAAGCCTTGAGATAATTTCTTCTAAGGAAATAAGTCATTATAGAATTCAATGAATTGCTAATAGGCTCTGCTGAGTTATATTGGCTGAGGGCTTTTCCTCCATGTATTCTCAATCTGAAATTATTAGTTCGATTTGCTCTGTAGTCTAATTTTATTTCTGGTCTGAATACTTTTTCGCTGAAGCCATAGTTAGCTGATCCATTAATATTTAATCTTTTATTATTATCCTCATCATAAGACTTACTATAGCTTGTATTAAATGAAAAATTTATACCTTGAATGGTATTGATTTGTAACGAAGGAATTACTGAGCTGTAGGATATTTGTGTTCTATTCTGAGAATTCTGATAAGAATACCCTGTCAGGATATCTAAGGGCGAAAATTTATTATTCTTTCGATCTATAGAGTCGAGGTAGGCAGGACTCTTGCGTACAATCTGTATGCTATCCTTTCGCTTATAGTCGACACGTTCTTCTGTTGTCAGAGGTATGGGTCGTATAGAATCCCAGTATGCTTCAGTTAGATTATTAGCTTCTCTTTCTACTTTGAATATTTCATTATTAAAAATATCATGATCGACATTATCTATGATATAATTAGAATAGACACAGGCAAAGTTTCCAGCGATCTGGAATCCCATAGCACCCATCTTGAATCTAATAACATTAGACAATGGCATCCATTTTTCTTCTTGTACAGGAACAAATACTTGTTGGAATATCAATGAATCTATAAATGGTAATTGAATAGACTTTGAAGTAAGACCCAGCTCTAGGCTGTGGATGTTCCATAGGTCTTCATTGATGTATATGTAACCGTAGAATGTAGGACTATATTCATTTTTTGGGGTGACTTTTATTTTATTGACAAGCTGACCATTCTCGTCATATTGTGTTCCTTCTAAGGTATAATTATAGTAACTCAGAGCACTTGATGCAATTGGAGAAATTACTTTTTTATTGAATTCGAGATTGTTTTTGTAGAAATTGAAATCCATCTCCTGGGCACTATTGAAACTATAACCATTATCATCACCGCTGATTTTGGAAGAGTACATAATCTCCTTACTATTTCCATCCTTGACATATAGCTTAGAGACGGATTCAGATAGGTATACCACTCCTTGTCTTGTAGAATCGAGAGCTCCATCCATATCACCTACTTCTTGACCAAGGATTTTTTTCGGAGCACTTATTACTTTATTGAAACCTTTGACATATGCATCACATTCATACTCACCCATTTGTAAGGCATAGTACTTTCTTTTAGATTGAGCTTTTCTGATGATTGCGTAAGCAGGGTCTTCTGCGTCCGCATTGATTTCCACTGTTGTCAGCTCGTATTTCTGTGGCATAAGTTGGATGTCTAGTGAGACAACCTCTCCAGTGTAATTGATGCTTTTGGTGATAGGAGTGTACCCTACGGATTGGAAGACAATGTTGTAAGTTTCTTTAGGTAATTTAATACTGTAAGCTCCATCAAAATTACTTGTGGTACCCATCGAGGTATTCTTTACATAGATATTAACGTAGGGTAGTGGTTCTCCATTCTCATCAGATATTGTTCCTTGTATCTGAGAATAGCTAACGATATTGGTTAGGAGGAAAGATATAGTAAAGCTTACCTTAATTAGGAATTGTATCATAATCCAAAAATATTACTTATTACTTTTCTCAGACGAAGTTATAGATATTAAATACGGAAATTGGTCTATTTATTAGCATGGAATGACGAAATATAATTTAAGCACGATTAGTTATCGAGTACTTTGACCTCTGTCCTTCTGTTATATATGTGTTCTGCTTCAGAGCATTTGATACCATCTTTACAATGGTTCCTTAAGTTAGACTCACCATACCCTACAGTAGTTATCTGCATCGATGTTATTCCTTTACTAGTGAGATATAGCTTAGCTGAGCTGGCTCTTTTTTCTGATAGTTTCTGATTGTAATTAGCATCGCCTCGTGCATCTGTATGAGCTGATAGTTGTACTTTTAGGTTGGGATTAGCTAACATAATCTTAGCCAATTCATCTAACTCATTAGCAGCTCCTTTTTTGATCTCGTGGCTATTATAATCATAGTATATATTATTGAATATTAATGTAGCACCTTTGACTATTTCTACGTTACCTATCATTGGTTTAGCAGGTCTTTCTATATATTGTACGATTGTATCTCTCTTTTCTATTTGCTTTTCTTGAGCTAATTGGACATTGATGTGCTCATTTGATTTCTTGCTTGACAATACCATCTGCCAGTTTTTCATACCTTCTTCTTGGATACCTAATAAATTGTATCCATCATTTATCTGGAGGTAAGCTTCTCCGTTCTCATCTGTATAAAAAGTCTCATATTTCTTATCAGCAAAGTCAAATAAACTCTGATCAAAGGCTAAAAAATTCTCATCCTCTATCTTTAGTAGTTTGATAGTAATATTAGGCATCGGAGTATTCTGAGATTTGTTCGTTACGATAACTTTGACCTTGTTATAATCTGTATCACCATAAGACAAGATGGATTTTGTAGATTGGAACTTATAGATATCATCATTTCCTTTTCCTCCTGGGCGGTTAGAACTTAAGTAGCCTTGTAGTCCCAGTTCGTCTAATGTGATACCAAAGTCATCATAATCGGTATTAATCGGAGCACATAACTTTACAGTAGAATAGTTTTCTGTAGAGGCTGATATTTTTATTTTATAAATATCGAGATCATTATTTTCGGAATTATAATTACTCGAATAAAGCAAGTAGTCATTGTCATGTACGAAAGGGAAGACTTCATTTTCTTCAGTATTGATTTCTGGGCCCATATTTATTGGGGTAGACCATAGATCATTTTCTCTATAAGAAATGTACAGATCCATTTTTCCAAAACCACCAGGCCGATCACTTGAGAAGATAAGAATCTTATTGTCTCTGCTGAGGCTCGGATGACAGGAAGCATATTCTTCTATATTTACTTGCGATAGTGTAGCTTCTGACCAGAAACCATTTTCATAATTACTCTCCCATATTTTATTGAGGACTATTTTTTCTTCGTTCATCCTAAGGTCTCCATTGCTATAATCTACTCTTGTAAATAAAATCTTATTTCCATCAGTAGAAAATGTCATCGGACCTTCGTGATAAGGTGTATTGATCTCTTTAGAAAAGCTGGCTGTACGATCTAATTGCCCTTCTCTATTTTTGCCAGATAGAAATAAGTCATAGAAGGGTTCTTTAGTATTTTTGTCAAATATTTTTTGGCGACTTCTCGACCCTACATATATGATATATTCCTTCCAATAAGTAGGCGAAAATTCTCCTTTTTCAGTATTGATTTTTTCTTCATTCGAGATCTCTAATATTTCACTCCAGTCATTATCATCAAATTGTGCATCAGCATAGCCTGATACTAAGAAAAGTAGCGTTATGAATACGTAGATCTTCATTATCTAAAGTATCTTGGATTTTGAATTTCTTTAGGATTAGAAATCTTATTAAAACTATACTGTAGTAATATCTCGAAACTACCATTCTCAAATTCCCTGATTTCTGTTGTCGTAAAATCATAGGCAATACTTGCGAATAAGCCATTATTTAATTTTAACCCTAACAATAAATCTAAAGACTCTATGATGCTCTTTTGCGAACCACCAGTTCGGAAATTTATACCCATATGTATCTGATCTCTGTAGGTCATCAGTCCTAATATATCGACATCGAAGGGACTTGCTGAAGTAGCTTTGTAAAGTAATTGTGGGCTAAAGTCCCACTCATCAGTAAGTGAAAAATGAACACCAGCCATCGCATAGTAATGACGGAATTCTCGAGATATGGACTCAGTTATTTCTGAGTCAATATCAGCTTCTATAGTCCTCGGAACTGATACCCCAAAATAGTAATTAGGTGTTCTGTAATAAGCGCCTAATCCGACATTGAGAATAGAAGTGCTGTATTTCTCGCGAGAAATAGAGGGATCTAACTCGAATCCATTAATAGCAACTAATCTCGGATCTGCGAAGTCGTTAGTCATAGACCTATAAGATAATTGCAAGCCAATACTTGCGACCCCTTTTCCTAATTTCTGACGGTAAGCATACATGCCAGTAACATCAGTCCTCTCTTGTACACCGATGCTCTGTCGCTGCAGTTGCAATCCAAATCCAAGTCTATTATTGACCACTGATGGGAAATTAACTGTAAGTAGTTGTGACTGCGGGCCTCCATCGAGACCAGTCCACTGATCTCTATAGACTCCAGTGAGCGTCAGGTAATCATTCTCACCTGCAACACCAGGATTCACTGATATTTTATTGTAAGAATATTGTGTAACTAAATTCTCTTGCTGAGAGAATGCAACACAACTGATAAGCAGACAGATGTATGTGATTATATAACTTCTCATAGCTCTATAATTAAGAATCCTTGCAATGGCTGCGAGCCATCACCAAGGTCTATGACATAAAAATATGTACCTACGGGTAATGTCTTACCGTTATATGTTCCTGCCCAATCATTTTCATATGGTGCTGCACTGTATATTTCATCTCCCCATTGATTAAAAATTGTCAGTTTGTTTTGGTCATAATTTCCAGATGTAAGGCACGGTATCGTGAAGGTATCATTATAACCATCATTGTTAGGTGTCATAATGTTACCTGCAAAGCATTCTATATTGTCACCGATTGTTATCGTGACAACCCCAATGTCACAGATGTCAGGACAATCTGTATAGCATATCTCATATTCAAATGTCACCTCACCCACGTAACCTGATTCTGGTATATATCTAACGGTGAGACTTTCGTTAACAATTGTGCCTCTATCTACATCTCTCACTATTTCAAAACTGATAGGATTACTGTATTCATCATTAAGCAAAGCCGAAATAATGATATCATTATCGAATGCGCCTTGTACATCATCATCTATCGCATTAATATCGGTAAGGACTGTGGCGATTAGTGTATCTGTAGCATAGATGCCACAATTATCGATCATGCTATTTATTACTAATGTATTATCACCTTGCCTTAGATTACTGAAAGAGGTATTGTCATTTTGATTTAGAAATATATTAATTTCTGGATCTGGGGAAGTCCATGTATACTCGACATTGTCAGGTATGTTATCAGGTGTGATATTAAAAAATTCTTGATCACACAAAATAATGCTATCTAAAGAAATGCTGACATTCTCTTCTGGCTGACGTGAGATAGATATTTCGATTGATTCTCCTGATTGGGTGCTGCAGTTCCCACTTACGATTATGACATCGAGTATTATGATAGATTGGTTAGAGTTTAGTAGAAAAGAAAGATCATTACATAATTCTTGCCCTTCTACGAGTATCGTCCCCGAGTTGCTATCTACGATTCGTATGAGATCATAGTCATTTGGATAGTCATTAATACATACTTCTAAGTTGTTTTCACTGTCACATATATCTATATTATTAATAACGAAGCTAGCAGGAAGAGGAGGGCTAATTACAGAAACCATGATTATATTACTCAGAGAGGAGGTGCATGATCCCATTTGCGTATATACTTGATAGTTACCGGCATCTGTAGATGTTATATTATCTATCTGTAAGATAGGAGATGCTTGACTTATTAAACCGTTAGGGGTCTCCCATAGGTATGTAGAACCCTGTACTTCTTGCGTGCTTAAGATAAGCGTCTCTCCTTCACATATTTCATTATTGCCTGTGACAGAAGGGACTGTAGGGTTATCTAATATTGTAATTGTAATCGGATTAGAAATGTCAGATCGACAACCATTAGATTCTTGTATAACAGCATAATTACCTACATCCGCATTACTGATATTTTCTAATTCTAATGATGGTAAGGTAGTGACGACTTGTCCGGTAGGTGTCGTCCAGATCCATGAAGTATTACCCGATGCTGGATTTAATATATCGATGTTTACGTCAGAGTTTTCACAAGGCATTGAGTTAGTAGATAATAATGCAGCCTCAGGTATTATCGTGAAATTAATATCATTACTAACAGGCTCTGAAATACAATCTCCACCACTTACGGTAAGCGTATACGTGCCTACATCACTCGTGTTAGCATCGTTAATGATTGGTGCAGCATTATTAGAAATATAGTTGTTAGGTCCAGACCAATTATATGTATAATTTCCAGGTGGAAATATTGTCGGGACTAAGGATATTGGCGTACTACCATCCATACAAGGGAGTGCAGTATTACTTAGTGCCGTGATAATCGGCCTTGTCCCTACTTCTACATTAGTAGAGCTTGTAGTTATACAGTTGCTTGCAGTGGTAACGGTAACCGTATATGTGCCTTCTGATGCAGGCACTGTTATTTCTCTTCCGCTATAGAAGGTCCCTTGTGGGTCTTCCCACTGATAAGTGGCATTAGGTATAAATGAACTGGTGAGTGTCACTTCTTCGCCATCACATACTGGTCCTGAATTAGAGGCACCGATATTTAATATCGTTTCTACTATAATCTCTAATGGGATAGATGTCTCTGACGAACAGATACCTTCTTCTACTATGACCGTCCATTCTCCAGAATCAGCAGTTGTAATAGATGGAATGATTAGATTATTACTTGATGTAGAACTGAATAAAAAGCCATCTCTATACCAATGATATCTTGTACCAGTTGTTATATTATTGACTGATAATACTGCACTTTGTCCTTCGCAGAGTAATGATTCTGCAGTTATTTCAGGAGTAGTCGGCAAATCAAAAATAACCACTTGTGCTCTTACAGTATCTGAGACACAAGATGCTTCTTTTATTATCAATGTATAGGTGCCTTCATTTATTAGGCCTGCATTTTCTATTACATTAGGAATTTGTCCTGAAGCAAAATATCCATCTGGACCTCTCCATTCGTAAGAAAAATTAGGATCAAAATTAGGACTGGAGAGAACAATGTCTTCTCCCTCACAAATTGTGATAAATGGATTATCTATTATTGCCACTGGGATAGGTAGTACTTCTATACCGAGCGTGTTAGATGGATTAGAATTGCAATTGTCACCTCTGACTTCTACATAATAAAAATGTTCTCCTACCGAAGGTCGGATAGATAAAGTCGGACCTGAAGTTTGATTAATAAGAACTCCATTAGGTGATATACCTTCGTACCAGAAATAGTCTACGATCTCAGTGAAGCTGTTAGAATTAAGCAACACATCATCTCCTGCGCAGAAGGTGTTCTGAGTAGATAAAATTTCTGGGCTGTCAAACAAGCTTATCTCTATATCTATAACTCCTACAAATTGACATCCATCTACTGTTCTGATCTCTAATGTATACAGTCCAGAATTATCGTCATTAATAGATGTCAATACCGGATTGCTTATGTCAGAATTAAAATTATTTGGACCTACCCAAGAATAAGTCTCTACGAAGATGTCATCGATTCCTGAGAATAATTTTAATGTATCCGCTAGGCATAATCCACTGACAAAAAATGGAGTCAAGCTATCATTTAGTATGGATATCATACTGGTACACAAAGAAGTATTATTTTCTGCATCACTGACAGATACAGTAACAGGGATAGTCTCTCCACTTTCTGTACATGACAGTGATGTTAGGTCTGCTACAGTGTCTATGATTTCACAATTGTCTGACAATGATTCTATGATATTTAAGATATTTAAGTCATTTTCTGACGGGTTAGGAGATATATTGATCGTCGTATCTAAGCAGATTAGAATGGGAGATATAGTATCTCTTATTGTTACCATAGTCACACAAGTACCGATATTGTCACTTCTGTCTATAGCTGAGTATTCAATATTATAGATGCCTGGAGTTAGCTCGATTTCTTGCTCTAGCTCGCTAAGGATATTGTCGTTACTATCTGTTAGTATAAAATCTGGTTGTATATCACTGTACTCAAGTGTCACTGAAAAGAATGAAAATTCATCTACTAAGTCTGTAGGGGATACGTTAGACGGTATACAGGGGAATATGCCCTCTCCATTATTATCTTTGAAGATGATAGTAAAATTAATATCCTCATCTGTCGCCCATATATTGAATTGGTTCTCTTCTAAAATTATGACTGCTCTTTGCACATCGCAAGAAGCCTCTGTAATTTCTAATAATATATCTCCAAACTCAGATATAATCTGCACAGAAGATCCCTCCTGAATATTGAGTGCATAATCAATGCTAATAACGGGCTTAAATAATCTTCCATTCGTTATAACATTCTGGAACTCTATCGGAAAATCGATGGCAGTGTAGGTACTGTCATTATTTTCATACTCGAAATTGATATAAGCATTTCCATTAGGTAAGGTCTGCATAAAATCGATAGGTCCAAAACAATTGTCACTGAATTCTTCTATCTCTGGAATCTGATACGTAATAGAGCACTCGTCATCCATAAGAAATATCTCCACATCATCAGGACAGGTAAGCGAAGGTGCTATATTATCTTGTATTATCACTTCTTGAGTACAAGAACTCAGGTTGTCGTCACAGTCAGATATCGTGTAAGTGAGCTTATGGATTCCTGCATCTAAAGAAATGTCAGAGACTTCATCACTACGAAAAAGAAAAATATCATCCAGAAGTATGGTCCACATTATGTCATCCATCAGAAGGCAGTTATCTGATGCCTCTGGAAGAATTATATTATAAGCTACTTGACAATCATTATTATCTAATACTATAATTGTATCTGTCGGACAGGATATAATCTCAGGAGGCACGGTATCTAAAACTGAAAATGTTGCTAATGCAGAAGTAATATTTCCACAATCATCAAAGGCGAATATTTCTATAATTTGGTCTATTAGATTGCCTTCTGTAAGACATTCTATCGGATCTATAGTAGGTAGGGGAGCATTGCGTATAGCATTAGTGTCTGGATAACTTCCTACTACTCTTGGCAATATGGTTACTTCTGAACAATTATCTTCTGCGATCGCATTAGCATTTCTATCTCTCCATAGGTTAAATGTATTCATTATATCAGCCCCGTCACACGTAAGCGTTAGGTTAGAAGGCCTTCTTGTAAATGTAGGTGTATCAAAATCTTGAACTTGTATGGTCTGTGTTACAATGATTGTATTTCTACATATATCATTTATTGACCATGTTCGTTTTATTTGATTTTGGCACTGGTTATTGGT
>Ga0209831_1002722_pt1 | contig 15123 bp, 10 predicted proteins | sample Maine_Asex4_meta_FD_187451 | JGI IMG/M metagenome (GOLD analysis project Ga0209831, IMG submission 187451) | Marine algal microbial communities from Maine, USA - Maine_Asex4_metaG (SPAdes) (version 2) | ecosystem: Host-associated > Algae > Red algae > Unclassified | place: Maine, USA | collected...
CAGTAGTTAAGCACTTCAAGCCGATGATAGTACTGCAAGTGCGAAAGTAGGTACTGCCGGATTTATAAAAGCCACGTTGCCTAAAGCAACGTGGCTTTTTTTATTGCGCGGGTTCAAAGCAGTCAGTTTAACGACTAGCCGGCAGGCGCTCGTGTTCTTAGCAGCTCAAAACGAGGTCGCCTGCCGGCTTGTCGTTAAACAGTCCTCGATACAAACCCGCAGCGCCAGCAAGGGAGTCAGTACGTGCCACCACGAATTCAGCGCGAACTTTTTAACCCTTCCAGTGTCGTTTCTGACTCTAAGCTCTTTCTCAACCGCCACCAGTACCAGAAATGTCACTCAAACACCACGCCAAGGAAGTGCTAGACCTAGTTGAACGCGGTTCTTACTCTGCGAGCGACTCGGTTGTATCCAATCGAATCCCAAATTCAATCGTCCATTGACGCCTTAGCCGTTGAGAAGTTCATCGCTGGACGAGTCGGAAAGCGGCTTAGGTGATGTGGAGTTCGCGGGATTTCCATTGGTGCTAACAGGCGAATCGAACAGTGGTGTTGCCTTGAGAATCTGTGGCGGCTCAGAAGGCAATGATCCCTCGCCGGACGCCGATGTCTTCTTCCTCTTGGAGGACTTGGATTTTCTCTTTTTCGCTGATGCCGCTTTGGGTTTTCGAACCGCTTTCGCCTTCGGCTTGGGAGCGGCTTCTTCGGCTAATTTGACCCCCAATTTTTCCAGAGTCGAACGCACTTCGATATCGCGTTGCACGTCCAGCGAGTCGATCGTGGTGACGGCTGTCGATTCGGCTTCTTTGAGAGAAATGATCTCAGCTTGGAAGGCTTTGGTTTTGGCTTCCAGTTGAGCCATCTTTTTGCGGACAGCGGTCAGTTTGGATTGTTGGACAGTACGCTCTTTGGCAAAGCTGCTGAGGATAGAATCGACGCTGTTGCGATTAGACTTCTTTGCAGTTTTCGACGCAGATTTGGTAGCCGGTTTGCGGGCGGGTTTCTTTGCCTTGGCGACAGTTTTCGCGACAGTTTTCGCAACCCTTTTATTCGAACCAGAACCGCGTTTTGCGGTAGATTTGGATGTAGTTGATTTTTTACCTTTACGGGATGCGGTCATGGCTGTGGGTTCCGTGTTGCAGCGTTGTATTTGACTTAGATTGAAGATTTCCAATTGTACTTGCCAGAATCCCAATCTCCGATTGATTGTTGATAAACTGGCCGGAGTAAGAAAGGTTTTAAGCTGCAATGGTACCGCGCCGGCGCTTTCCCTCTTCTCTTTTTCCCCTACGCCTTTTCGTCCCCCCAACGACAAACGACGAGGCCACCAACGGAGATTTGAGCGGTTTGGGGGGCACCTCTCACCCCAATCACTTTACTACTTGGGCTCAACACGATTGTAGGATCTATTGGCGACTCAAATGTTGGTGGCGGAATGGGAGCAACCGATAACAGCGATCGCGATAGGAAGAAGCCGGTCTGAGAAGAACAGCCTTGACATCAAAAATCGAGTCTGTTTTATTTTACTTCTAGTGGTTTGTTTCAGCGAAGTATAATGGCGCGTAGAATGAAATTTAATTCCGTTCTTGTTAGTGTCCGTCGGATTGAAAATCCAACCTACGGTCCGCGCAACCAAAAATCAGGCTGTAACAATGTTGCCCAAACGGCACTTACTTTAGATTGATGCAACGCATCAGCCGCCACGCGATAGCGTCCGGTCCTACGCGTTTGAGACCGGACGCTATCGCGTGGCGGCTGATGAGATCATCCCACGATTTGCTTAAAGTAAGTGCCATCGGGCTAGCGCCCAAACGGCTAATTATCCCTACAAGCGGGCATTAACCGCCAGCTACTTACCAGCCGCCTCTTTGACACCTTCTACCACGCCATCTGCGGCCTCTGTAACCGTTTCGAAGCCTGATCCCAACGTTTCGGTAGTTTCTTTTACTGCCGAACCTACTGATTCGGTTACCGTTTCGACTGTCGACTTAGCTGCAGCCTCAATTTTCTCTTGGACGACTGCCGGTGTCGTTGTCACTTCTTCCTTGGTAACAACCGGTTTGGCAGGTTCGGTCGTTAGCGGAGTAACAGCTTCGGTTGCAGGTTTTGCGACCTCAAAGGCCATCTTCTTATCGCTTGCAGCCTCTGTCGAAGACGTGTCGCTTCCGGGATCTTCCTTGGGCAGATCAATTTTTGGGAAGTCAATCACGGGAGCTTCAGGAACGGCGACACCGGGCGCTTCATCCATAGCAGGCTTGAAGGAGGCAAACTCACTGTAAAGTTTCTCAAAATCAGGATTGCCCGAACGCGCCAAGCCATTCTGCGCGGACTCAGCAAAAATAGAATCAGGCGACTCGTCTAACACGCGCTGATAAAGCGTCTTTGCTTCAGTAAATTCACCCAACGACTCGTTTGCGTAAGCCAACGAAAACAGCGAGCGGCGCTGTTGCATCGTCGTTTTGGCAGAACTTGGCGAATCAACGACCGACTGGAAGCTTTCCTTCGCGCGTTTGATCAGCTTCATCGCCCCTTCACGATCGCTGGCATATTGGCTCAGCCCACGATTTAACTCGTAGTCTCCGGCAACCAACATCGCCCAATTCGTTGCAACCTCATTCGGATAGTCTTCTTGCATCTGCTTGAGCGAATCGACGTTTGAAGTCACGTTGAACTGTTGCATCGCATCGGCCAACTGCCTCGATGGTTCGGCGGCCGCTTCACGATTGCTTACCATCAGATAATTGATGATTACCCACCCCAGAATGCAGGCCAGAATCCCTAGCGCGATGTGCGTCCAATATGGCTGCGACGCCATCAACATTTTTTCGGCACCTGTTTGCTCTTCCACTTCCAGCGGAGTGTCAGATTGAGCGTTTGGGGGCAGTTCAATATCGCGACGGTTGTCACGATTCTTTTCAGTTTTGGTTTTAGCCATTTGAGGGAGCCGGAAATCGGATCGCGTAGAGGAATGATGGGCGCAGAATCTGAGCCCGTTAAAACCGAAAGTATCGAGAATTTATGGCAACCGGTCAATACCGCCCCCTGGACAGTCGGCGGATTATTCCGAACTCAAAGGGCTCCAAGAGGCGACTTTGACGCCAAACCTCCGCAACTCAATTTGCGTTTGACAACTCTTCCCGGACATAGATACTACGCATCCTTTGACGATAATTTTGCCAGACTTTGCTCTCCTTTGCGGCAGCCGGATGTCCAATGATCAAACGGTCTCAGATTCGCGCCTTACTTCGACAAGGCCACCCGATTTGTCCTGCCCTTGTTCCCTTAAAGCTCACTTCTAACGCTCCAATAGCTACTAAAGCCTGCCAAGATGCACGGACTGAATCCTGAACAACTTGAAGCCGTCAATACGCTGACAGGACCGCTGTTGGTTCTCGCTGGAGCCGGAACAGGAAAAACGCGCGTCATCACCTACCGCATCGTCAAGCTAATTCAAACCGGCACGCCGCGCGAGCGAATTTTGGCTGTGACCTTCACCAATAAAGCGGCCAACGAGATGCGTGAGCGTCTAATGCCGATGATTGAGGTGAAAAAGAAGCGATCCTCGCCCGACGATAAGTACAAACCGAAATACGCAAAAAGCAAGTTTGCCGAAGAAGAGAAGCAACCTACTGTTTCGACGTTTCACTCTCTGTGCGTAAAGATCCTTCGTCGCCGTATCGACAAAATTGGGTATCCACTCAATTTCACGATCTACAACCGAGGTGATCAAGAAAGCCTTGCTAGAACGGTGCTACGTGAGATCAACGTCAACGACAAAATGCTGGCTCCCAATCAATTGCTATTTTGGATCGGCAGTTGGAAATGCAAATCGCTCAGCCCCGGTGACGCGATCGTACAAAGTGAAAGTGATGCCCAGCATCTGGCCGCGATCGCGTACCAACGTTACCAAAGGCAGCTGAAACTTTCCGGAGCCGTAGATTTTGATGATCTGTTGTTGCTGACTGAGAAACTCTTCCAAGAACACGACGATGTTCGTAGGGAGGAAGCCGATCGCTTTGATCATCTGCTGATCGATGAATACCAAGACACCAACACCAGCCAATACCGCATCGTCAAAGCACTTGCATCTAAACACCGCAATCTCTGCGTCGTGGGAGACGATGATCAATCGATCTATGGATGGCGAGGAGCAGAAGTAGAGCACATTTTGTCTTTTCATCGCGATTGGACCGACGCCAAAGTTATTCGTTTGGAGGACAACTACCGTTCGACGGCGGCAATCATCGAATTCGCCAACACGTTAATCAAATTCAATACGACTCGGCACGACAAAGTTCTGCGTGCCGCACGTCCCGGCGGAGAGAAACCAACCATTGTTCAGTACGAGAACGAGACTGTGGAAGCAGAGGAGGTTGTTCGGTCGATCGCAAAACGTCTTCGAGACAAAGGCCGCGAACCGCGTGATTTTGCCATCCTGTTTCGCACCAATGAACAACCGCGACCGTTTGAGACCGAGCTCCGCAAGGCAAAACTGCCTTACGTGTTGGTTGGCGGCATGTCGTTCTTCGATCGCAAGGAGGTCAAGGATGTTTTGGCCTATCTGCGGTTGCTGCAAGAAGCTCCCGACGAAATTTCGATTCTGCGAATCATTAACACGCCAGCGCGCGGCATCGGCAGTAAGTCAATTGAAACGTTATTAAACTATTGCATAAAACAAAAGGTTCCGCTTTGGGATCTAGTCACCGGCAAAGCCACCCGCCCCAAGCTTACCTCCACGGTCATCCGCGGACTCGATGCAATGGTATCGACGGTTGAGGAAGTCAAATCGACGATGGGGCGGAAGTCGCTGGTCGATGTGGCGAGGTTGATGATCGACCGAATCAACTACAAATCCGAGATTGCTCGAATCTATCCCATTCCTGAGGATCGTGAATCCCGTTGGGCTGTTGTCGAACAGATCGTTAGTGCACTCGGCGAGTACGAACGAGGTGCTCGCAAACCAACCATGACAAAGTTCTTGGATAAGTTATTGCTGGGCGATCAGAGCACCGACGACGATAAAGAGAAACAGTTGAAGAAGAATGCGATCGCGCTGATGACCATGCACGCAGCGAAGGGGCTCGAATTCCCAGAAGTTTATATGGTGGGGCTTGAAGAGGGGATTCTCCCTCACAGACGTTCGCTTGAGGACGATGATGCCGGCGTGCCCGAAGAGCGCCGTCTCTGCTATGTCGGGGTCACCCGCGCCGAAGAACTTCTCACACTTTCGATGTCGCTGACGCGCATGAAATGGGGCAAAGCACACGATACTCAGCCAAGCCGTTTTCTATACGAGTTAACCGGCCAAGCCGACCATCCGAACTACGCGAAAAAACGATAGTTGAAAGAAATCTTGAAGATAGTAGCCTTTCGCTCCGCGAAAGTGCCTCCGAACTCAAGAACACAGTGATAGCGCTGCAATTCAAATGCCTGTCGCTTTCAGGTTTTAACGGAGAGGCAATCTGTCGTTTGCAAATGGGTTGGGGATGATAGTGCTGGAGAAAAACGCATGTTTAGCACGACGGCGTTTTTTTACGATTGAGTGCACTTTCGCGGAGCGAAAGGCTACATTGCCGAGCGAAAAGTGACTATGGCCTACGCCTTCTGGAAAAACATAAGGCACTTTTCCACCACGTCGTCCTCCACGATTACAACAACGCTATCCCCGGGCTGAAGTTTGTCGTTGGCTTCGGGAACGCGGACCTGTTCATGCTGGACAATGGCGACAATTAAGCAACGTTCGGGCAAACCCAAATCTTTGATTGAAGATTCGGTAATCGCGGCACCTTCGACAACGTCCAATTCGATAACGTTGATCAAACCACCGGGTAATTTCGCACGAGACAACACCACGCCCACATTCAGATAGGACATGATCTGCTTTGCCATTACCGAACGCTCGCTAACAGCCTTATCGATGCCCAAGCGATCCAACACCGGTTCGTAATCCGGTTTTCCGATGACTGCCAAAACTTGTTTGGCCCCTAGATCACTCGCTTCCACGCCCAGCATCATGTTCACTTCATCGTCACCGGTGCAGGCGACGAAGACATCGGCCGTTCCCACTCTCAGTTCTTCTAAAAAATCACGCCCTGAGGCATCACCCTTTATCACTGTCGCCTTTTCCAGCAAGTTGGCCAGCACTTGGCTGCGTTGTTCATTGCTTTCAATCACTGTAACTTTGAACGTCTCAGACTCCAACACGCGTGCCAGATGCAAACCTGTTTCGCCGCCGCCGCCAATGACAATACGCTTCACCGTCCGGTCAGCCATCTTGAAAAACGCTTTGACCTTCACCATGTCGGCAGGTCGAGCAAACATCGTTACGCGATCTCCCAGTTGGAACTGATCATCTGCGGTAGCGATCCACATCTTTTGTTCGCGCTGGATCGTGCCGATTCGAACACTTGATGGCAATCCAAGTTCCCGCACCGGTGCCTGAGTCAACTTTCCTTGTTGGCCAACAATCAGTTCCTCAACTTGCAATTCACCCCGCGCGAATTGCTCAACCACCACCGACCCGGGGCCGCGAATGCTGCGTGCTAATTCAATCGCCGACAGGTGCTCTAAGGATAGCATGCGGTCGATATTGAAATGCGACTGGTAGTCGAACGTACTAAGGTCGCGAAAAACGGGCGCGTATACACGGGCGATCGTGCGGCGAGCCCCCATCGCCTTCGCCATACTGGCCGCAACGATGTTAACTTCGTCGGCCCCCGTGACAGCCAGACAAATGTCCGCCGAGGTGATTCCGGCTTGGAAAAGTACGCTGGATTGGGACGCCGAACCGCAGATCGCGCGGACATCCAACTGTTCGTTAATCGCAGCCACCCGCTGAGCGTCCACGTCAACGACGGTGATACTGTGTTCAGCCCGGCACAACAGATCAGCAATCGACTGGCCAACGTTTCCTGCACCCAACACAACGATATTCATAAGAAAGTCTCAAGCAAACGGCCAAACATCAGTTATTGCCAAACATGATACGACAATTAGCTGCCATTTGGCACCACGGCAATCACCAAGATCGCCCCTGTTGAAACTACTCGACGACCTACGCGAAAAGTGCCTCTTCACGGAATTCAGCGGCAGATTTCGCGCGTACGTTTAACGACAAGCCGGAAGGCGACCGTTTTTCGCGAAGGTAAAACGCCGACGGCTGCGGGCTTGTCGTTAAACGAAACTCGATTCCGCGCCGCGCTTACTCTTCCGACGGCTTCTCTTGGAATAGCAAGAAGTGATAACCGGAATCATCGGTTGTAATGAATCCGCCCGAGGTAGAAAGGAATTTCTCAATATCCTCGGCCGCAGGGAAACCGTGTTCGTCAATCGAATCTTTTAGACCAGAAAGGAACCCGCCCTCTCTTTTTTCCGCTTGAGCGTTGAGCACTTCCATCATGTTCTCATTGTCAAACGCTTTGAGGTAAAACCCAAGTTCGCGACGTGAATCAATAAACAACACGGCAGCAGGTAAATCGGAATTCAGCAGTTTGGTCATCGTGTCCATATTTTTGAGAAAGTCCTCATCATCAGCGAGTGCAGGTTTATCACCATTAAAAGCGTCTACAGCGTACTCAAAAAACTCCTCAGAATCGCTTAGCACCAACTGCTCACCGATGATTCCGAACGTGGTAGTACCTGCACGGACCTCAGGACGGGGCCCGAAATCAGGTAATTGATCACCACGAGCCTCAAGTTTCTTCCTTCGTCGTTCTACTCGGTTCTTAACTTGGTTCTCCCTAAACTCCACCGCCTCCTCAGAAGTACTCCAGTATCGTATCGACCCGTATTCGCGTTCGGCCCACCACTTCGTCATATCCTCAGCGCCGAATATCTTTTCCAGCGACTGTTCAACACTTTCAATATCGGTGATGCCAACCGAAGCAACATTTCCAATTCCGTTTAATTCAGTTCCGGAGAGAATTGGACGGACAAATGAAAATCGCCCTGAAAGGTGATCAATGAAATCTTCCTGCAAATCTACATCTGCGGCATACTGTTGGATCGTATCTTGGATACTCTCCAAATACTCGTCGTAACTACCTTCCATGATCTTGTCTGAGATCTCTTTAATTGACGACAACATCTGCGGGACGTCCCAACTGGTCGCCATGTAATTAGCAACTTCAACCGGCACCCAGGGCTCTGGCGAATAGGAATCAGGTTTCATCGCGAGCGCGTTAAGCACCCCCTCGCGCGGTGATGCCAGTAATAAATGGCCGTGAGAAATGCTCTCATACTGTTCATGGTCAACGTACATGTTGCCACCAACGGCCAGCACTCCGTCCAAACCTAGCGTCGGAAGCAAGGCAACTGCAAAGTTTGCCCCAACATTCCCACGATTTGCCGCTTTGAACAGTCCGATTGGATCGAGAAAGAATCGAGCATCAGGCAGAACGTCATTCGATACTGAGCAGCGCTTGGCAATCGTGACGAACTTGCGATTCTCGGATAGGGGACGAACTTTTTCTACTTCTTGGCCCGACCAACGAACGAACATGTTCTCCAGTTCTTCTTCGGAGGTACAACCGATAAACCAACCCTTGTGCTTACAAATGTAGGCCGGTCTTCCGTTAATCACTATCCGGTCAATCTTTACATCGAAGTCATTTTCACTACTCTCGATTGCATCTTCATTTTCGAGCACTTCTCTGCCACGCTCCAACGCTTTATCGACAGCTTCGTTCTCTTCATCAATCTCCATCATCACGACGTACGCAAGGTCTTTGCGGCGAGGTGCGATCATCGCGAAAGTGATCTCTCCCGAAGGCAAAGACTGAATCTCTTCAAGTGAAAGCCCGACATCTTCGCTCACGTTGTCATATTGATTCGTCGCGTTCTCGTAAACACTGTCGAACAGAGGGGCAACGGCTTCAGACTGAACCATCTGTCCTGTGCTGCTGTTCCTCATCTTCTCCACGAACTCGCTTAAGTTGCGAAGCTTAAACAGGGCGACGGTCGTTTCTGGGAGTAATTGCTGCGTGTCGGGCCGCTCCGGCAATTCCGCCGCTTGCGCCGTCGCTGGTGTTGGGGCCAGAAGCAATAGTAGAACTCCGGTAATAGCCAGAGCGCTATAAACGGCGGGAAGAGAGCTAATTTTTTGCATCGTTGAATTTTTGGGGGATAACAGATTTGGGTTGAATGTAACTGAGCTTTTTCTTTAACTTCATTAAACCGCAACTTGTTTCAAAAATGGATCAAAAACAAATCGTTAAGGCGACCAATTTGGGTAAACATTAACTTTTGCCCAAACCCTGACGGACTGGAAGTGCTTCGATCAGGTAAACAAGTTATTCGGCTTTATCTTAGGCGACGTGCCCTGTTTGGTCGATAATATTTTAGTCTGACTTAATTCTTTTTGGCGGTCAAATTATGCTTCTCAGCCTTAGCCCGAAAACACCAACGCTTCGTTTTCTCGTATTTGCACGATTGCTCTGCGTCGTTGCCATATTTGGTTTCACGTATTGCGGCGGCCCTCAGGACGTAGCCGCACAATTCGACGGAGGCGGAGGCGGAATTGACGGAGGCGGAGGTGCAGGAATCTCTGATCTTAATGATCTAAGCAACCTTAATGGAACCATAGGAAACCGATCTGGCACCGGCGATCAAGGCGCGTTCGGTGAGAACATTGGCGAAGTGCTTGGCGGCGTAGATACTACCGACCTGCGTAATCAGGGATTTGTTGGACCCACGGGCACAAGAATTCAAGAGCTGGGATTCGTCGGTCCGCCTGGAGAAACCTCAGGGCCTCCACTTGCTGAGGGGGCAAGTTTTGGTGGCGGAACAAATGATGTTGGATTGGCCAACAACGGAGGTGGAGGCGGTGGCAGAGCCAACAACCAAAATCGAGATAACGGTTTTGGCGGGACGGGAGAGGTGAAAGGTTTTGAAGTCTTCCGCAGCAGCGTGCGGGCAAATCTGCGATCACAATTCTCCTATCCACAAGTCAACGGCAATGACGCTGCCTATCGTTTTCAACATCGGATCCGACGCCTTCCAGACATGGCCAACGACGGCGCGGGCGTTCAGATTTCGATCTCCAACCGGACGGCAACCATCCAAGGCTTCGTGGGATCCGGAGAAGAAAGCAAACGCATCGAACGCCAATTAAGACTCGAACCTGGCATCTATAAGATTAACAACTACGCCACCATCGCCGGCCCATAGCATAAGTGGGATAGGCCGCCGGCCTGTCAGACTAAAAATAACAGTCTGGAAGCCTATCCCACTTGATCTCTAACAGCCGCGCCACATGCATCCGGCCCACGACCAACCCACGCCGAAACCGATCAGCATATTTTTCGAATCAGCCATCAATTCGCCACTCTCACGAAGCTGATGAATCAAAATCGGCAGCGTCGACGAAACGGTATTGCCGACCTTCTCCATTCGAATGGGAAACTTCGTAGCATCGATCTTCATCGTCATTCGTAATTGATCCAACATCTTCAACGTGGCTTGATGGAATAAGAAGACATCCACATCGTCTTGAGTTAAAGCTTCTTCAGTCAAGATACTTTTGGCCAGCCCGGGAATGTTGCCAACGGTGAATTGAATCAACGCTGGACCGTCCATATAAAGTTCGCTCTTCCACCGTTTCCTCTTACGAGGTCCAATCGCTTCGTCGGCTTTGCGATGCCCGCCTTTAGACACAATCAGTGTGTCGGCTCCACGGCCGTCAGTGCCAAACTTAAACGAGCTCAATTGCTGCTGTTCAGAAGATTCAATCAACGTTGCCGCAGCGCCATCTCCAAAAATCGTCCGCAAGCTTCGATCGTTTTTGTCGATGAATTTTGAATAGGTTTCTGACGTAATAAACAAGATCTTTTTTGCTGCACCCGAACGAATCAATCCGTCTGCCAGCGATAGTCCGTACACAAAACCGCTGCAGCCAAGGTTAAAATCCAACGCTCCGGCCGACGTTGGAAGCCCCAAACGGTCTTGGATCAAGCAAGCCGATGTTGGTAGTGGATAATCGGGTGTCTGCGTGCAGAACAACAGAAAGTCAATCGATTTGGGGTCAACGTTATGCTGTTGAAATAATTTCTCCGCCGCTTTTACACCTAGGTCGGCCGACGTTTCACCATCGGCGGCAATGCGCCTTTCATAAACACCCGTTTTGGAGGCGATCAACTCCATATCCCAACGAGGATTGTCAGCACTAAGCTCCTCGTTTGTTTCGATTCTTTCAGGCAAGTGAATCGAAATGTTTCCCACGGCGGCGTATTTCACGATGGTTCCCTAGAGGACAAAAAAAGCCAAAGTATTACGGCTTTGAGAAAGGTGGAGTTTAAAAGCGACTGGCGTTTGGGGCGATCGGTTTTGGATACGTGAAAATAGCAGAATGTGTTTCATCTATGAAGGTAAAGCAGCCCGTTTTACGTTTTTTTATACGAGGTTTACTCTTGATCGTTGGCGTTTGATATCAGGGTTGTCTCTCGTTTATCATTGAGATTCCGCATCTCCGAGATGGACGTGACTGTCTCGGGTCTTTTTCGCATGATTAAATATCTCGAACAGTCCCTCCGCATCATCAGTCTCAATTTGCGTCTTGATGGCATCCAAGGTGCGTTGATAGGCGTCAACCATCTCAAGTATCGCCGTTTTGTTCTCCAAGCAGATATCTCGCCACATCGTTGGGTCGCTCGATGCGATTCTTGAAAGGTCACGAAACCCGCCCGCCGCATAATGAAAGATCTCGTCCACAAAATTTGTTTTCGACAGCGTCTCGACCATCGCATAAGCCACCACATGCGGAAGGTGACTCGTTGCCGCCAACACCCGATCATGTTGGTCGACCTCCAATGTCTCCACATGAGCGCCGACCGTTTCCCACATTGTTTTAACGCGCTGCACCGCCGACGATTCTGTGTGAGCCAGCGGTGTCAGGATAACTTTGTGGTCCACGTACAAATCATCAATCGCAGCCGAAACACCACTTTTTTCGCGACCGGCGATCGGATGACCGGGGACCAAATTTGCAGGCACTTCTCCAAACACATTCTTCGCCGCAGCAACGATGCTGGCCTTACTACTACCCCCGTCGGTGATGATGGTATCAGGACCAACGGCTGACTTAAAACTTTGCATCACAGTTTCCATCGCTCGCATCGGCACGCTCAGGAAGATCACATCAGCACCAGCAGCGGCCAGTTCCGAATCAAGTTCAAAGTCGTCGATGACGCCTAGATCAACTGCCTGCTGCAGATGAAACTTGTCGCGACTACAGCCAACGATTTGCCCCACAACGCCGGCCTTTTTAAGCGCTAGGGCCAACGACCCTCCGATCAAGCCGACGCCGAAGATGGTTAGTTTTTTTATCATGGGTAGGCGTTGAATGAAGGGCAGGGTGAAACGATGTTAAATTTTATTTTTATCCCGACGCACCTGGGCTTGTTAATTTACTCTGATTCGAGTTTTGAGTATTAGCCGTTTGGGCGGTGGCCCCGGTTTCGTCACCGTAAAACCGGGCATGCACCCAAACGACTAATTAATTTGACAGGCGCGGGTTTGCATAGGGAAAGCAGAATTAAAACAGACCGTTTGCAGCGTCGTTGATTGGGTCAATATATAGTTTTTTCGCCAACAAGATAACCGAACCACCAATGACGATTGCTACGAAACCAAACATCAGTACAAATCCGATCGTGCCCAGGATCTTCATGTTCAATTCCGCTTTTTGTTGATAGTCATTGGAAGCACGGTCCATCGTTTCGGCCAACTCTCCAGCGGTTTCCCCCACGTCAACGTAGTCCAAAAAATCTTGCGGAAACGCATTAGTGCTTTTGTAGGATTGATAGAACGTTTTCCCCGACCGCAAGTCATCACAGATCACTGGTTCCAATGCTTTGTAGAAATAGTTCTCCGTCGCCGACAACCCTAATCGAGCGTTATCAAGAGCATCCATTCCCGCATTTTCAGCAACCGACATGGTCCATGCCAACCGCGAAAGCGCCAGGCTCTCGACCGTTTTACCAACTACCGGTACGCGTCGCGCGATCCTCATGGGCAACGTTCCAAACCATCCCCATCGTGCACCGGCAATCAAAAACGCCAGCGTGCCGAAAAGGATGCTCATGACGGCGACGTACAGCAGAAAGTTCCCCGTCGTGCTGCCCATGCCGAACCAGTCGATGGATTCTTTCAATCCGCCAATGTTGACCATCACATAATGCATCACCAAAATCAGCAGTCCAAAGATCCCCACGCACGCGACCAGCTCAAACGCCGGCCAAGCGATTGACATCAGAAATTTATTTCGGAATTGGACTAAGTCATTGTAGTGCTTGGCCAATCGCCCGAACGATTCCTCTAACCTCCCGCCCGTTTCACCAGCCTGCACGACCGCGACGGCTAGTTCTGGGAAATACCCTTCCACCGAGCGCATTGCAGTGGCTAAGGCTTCGCCGTTCTTAAGTCCGTTAACAATTCGATTGGCCTGCAATCGATCTTGCGGCGAGCCAATTGACCGTTCTTTTTGATAGGCCGACAGCAGATCAATTCCGGCTGAATAGCTGGTTTCGAGCCGTTTAAACAGCTTCGCCATCTTGTCGTAACTGATTTTCGCCATAGTTAGATAATTTTTGCCCGTTTTCCTGTGCCCCGCAAACGCAACAGTGCGATAATTCAATTATATCCGGTTTCAGTTCTCAGAACTACGCAAGCTTATGAACTTCGCAAAAACAACAGTAGCCCTCACCATCACGATTGCTTCGACACTTCTGATACCTGCCGATCCCGCGAGGGCTCAAGCCGCCGACGAAAATCGCGTGGACGACCTCGTTCAGCTTCGCAGCGGCGGTGAGTTGGAAGTTCGCGTGATCGACCAAACGAAAACCGACAATCGAAAGTTTGTTGTTTTCGCAACCGAATCTGGCAGCATCGTAAAACTCGATCAGAAATACATTGACTCGGTTTTACCCGCCGATGGAGATCAAAAACGCTACATCCAACTACGGGATAAGTTACCCGCTACGGTCGAAGCGAATTGGGAGATTATTGATTGGTGCAAGTCACAACCACGCGGACGCACAAAGTTCAAAGATCAAATCCAATACCACCTCGAAAACATTATCGAGATGGAACCGAATGATCGTAAGGCGCGGCAATTGTTGGGATACGAAGATTTCAACGGCCAATGGTCGTTGAAGGAACTGAGGTATCGGAAATACGGCTATGTGCGTCACAAATCAAAATGGATACCGAAACTGGCAGAGAACGTTGGGTCACGCGTCGAACAAAAGGACGCTCAGACAGGCTCTTTAAAAAAGCAATTTTCAAAATGGACGCTCGAACTTCGACGATCACGTTTTTCTGCCCCCGAACTTGAGCGCATGCTGTTTGACATTGTCACACCCGAGTCTGCCAACTTTGTTTTCGAAGAGGGGGCCAAGAATAAAGACCAGTCACCAGCCCTTCGCAGAATGTACATCGAAGCGTTTGGACGGACTCCGTCGCTGGCGTCCGCCGGCGCGTTGGTCTACTTCGGTGTCCAAGACGTCGACAGCGAGATTCGCGAAAGAGCAGTTACGCTGCTTCTTCAACCGGAGTTCGATCAAGAATTTGCGATGGGGAGGGCGTTGTCACTTCTCAGAAGTAAGAACTTCACCTATTCTCAAAGAGCCGCACTTGTAATTGGATATCTGTCGCAAGTTCCAGGGGCTGATGCGAGTGGCGTGTTGATGCCGCTGATTGAATCGTTGGTTTCCCAGCGCGATGTGCCTATTGCCGGTGCGACTGAAGCGGGCCGAATGAACACCAGTTTCTCAAGCAACGGCGGTTTGGGATTCACAGCCGGCGGCGGTCCACAAACGATGAAGAAAGAAGTTAGCAACGAATTTTCGTTGAATGCGCTGAAAAAAATCACCAGTATGAATTTTGGATTCGACGAAGCACGTTGGAAAGATTTCTTCGTTGACAACTACACCGTTGATGTCGGTGGTGTTCGAAACGATCCTTAGGTCAGAGCCTTTGATAATTTCGTGGCAACATGTTTTACTCAAATAGTGATTGAGTTTTCTCCAGGGGCCGAAGGCTCGACAGTTTCGCTAGCCCAGCCTCAGGATCGAAGGTCCGCAGGGCTGGGTTTGCTTGTGATTAAGTCTCAAAGGGCCAAAGGTCCGGC
>Ga0209831_1002725_pt1 | contig 15110 bp, 13 predicted proteins | sample Maine_Asex4_meta_FD_187451 | JGI IMG/M metagenome (GOLD analysis project Ga0209831, IMG submission 187451) | Marine algal microbial communities from Maine, USA - Maine_Asex4_metaG (SPAdes) (version 2) | ecosystem: Host-associated > Algae > Red algae > Unclassified | place: Maine, USA | collected...
TCCTCCGCCTCATCAAGAATGATCGTTACAGCTCGACCCTTCGCCATTCGAGTAGCCTCCACCTGAAAATCTACCACATTCAGAATGTAGTGAATTTATCGGTCAGGACACTAGCAGGTTTTTTAACCGAAAACCGGTGCCCGCTTTTCTGAAAACCTGCTTAGCCTACGGCCTTCTTCACCTGCACGTCGCCGCCCTGCTCCGCTCCTGCCTCGCCCTTGCCCTGCTTGGCGCTCAGGGTGACGACGCGGGTGAGGGGGAGCCAGACATGCGCGCTGGTCCCGACGCCGGAGCGCGATTCCATCTCCAGCTCGCCGCCGTGCAGTTCGACCAGCGAGCGGGTGATGGGCAGGCCCAGACCCGTACCGCTGTGATTGCGCGAGAGTTCGTTGTCGATCTGGCCGAACTGCTCGAAGGCGACCTTCATCTCGTCCCTGGTCATCCCGATGCCCGTATCGGCGATAGTGACGCGCAGGCCCTTGGGCGCGACCAGCTCGCCGCGCAGGGTGATGCGCCCGCCCGGCATGGTGAACTTGATGGCGTTGGACATCAGGTTGAGGATCACCTGCTTGATGCGGCGGCTGTCGACGATGGCGTTGGGCAGGGGGGCGGGGATCTCCAGCCGGATATGGACCCCGGCGGAGGACGCGCGCTCGTGCAGGACCGTGCGGCACTTGGAGAGGAGGATGCCGAGATCCGTCTCCTCTTCGATCAGTTCGATCTTCCCGGCCTCGATCTTCGACAGGTCGAGCACGTCGTTGATGAGGTCGAGGAGGTGCTTGCCGGAGGAGTGGACGCTTTCGGCGTAGTCCTTGTAGCGCTCGCCCATGGGGCCGAACAGTTCGTCCTTCATCACCTCGGCGAAGCCGATGACGGCGTTGAGAGGCGTGCGCAGTTCGTGGCTCATGTTGGCGAGGAATTCGGATTTGGTCTTGTTGGCTTCCTCGGCCTGACGGCGGGCGTCGTTCAGCTTGGCCTGCGCGGTCTTCATCTCGGTGATGTCGAGCATGTAGCCCTGACTGATGCGCGACCCGTCGCTGCGCAGGGACATGGTCAGCATGTTGCGCACGTGGATGATCTTCCCGTCCGCCGAACGGATGCGGTATTCGAGTACGGCGTATTCGCCCTCGCCCAGATTCTTGAACCCGTCGACGAAGGTCTTGTGCCGATCCTCGGGGTGAACGTGCTGGACCCAGAAACCGGGGGCGCACCACGACGTGACCGGGTAGCCGGTGATCTTTGCGATCTGCGGGCCGATATAGGTGAAGCGCTGCTCGGCTAGGTCGGCGGCCCAGGGGACCACGTTGGTGGATTCGGCGAGGCGCTTGAACCGGTCCTCGCTGCGCTTGAGTTCGGCGGAGCGTTTCTTGAAGCCGCGACGGTTCTTGCGCAGGCGGTTCTCCGCTTCGCGGCGCCCCCTGGCTTCCCTGCCGGTGGCGAAGATGACGGCAGCGGCAGCGGCGAGGGCCGCCAGCAGGGCCGCGATCTTGGTAAAGAGCGGGATGGAGGAGGCGGTGACCACGACCGGCACGGTGGCGAGAAACCCCTGCTCGCCGGTCGGGATGCCGATGCTGCGCGCTTCGCCGCTCGCGGTGTCGCGGATGCCGTCGGGCAGGGCCACGCGGTCGAACGGGCCGGTCAGGGTGGCGGGGGCGGCGGCGATGCGGCCCAGCAGGGCCTTGGCGTCGACCAGCGCGGCCACGGCTCCGACGAGGGTTTCGCGCCCCGTCGCGGGGTCGAATGCCTGCACGGGCATCACCCGCCAGAAGACGCGCTCGCCGCTGTCGCCCAAGCGCACCTGCGCGGTGTCGCTCACCGCGTTGCCGTCCCAGTCGAAGAAGCCGGACGCGGTATGCGCGTTGCGTGCGATCGCGGTGCCCAGCGTGCGCTGCATCCCTTCGCCCGCCGAAAGGGCGCTCGGCAGTTTGCCGCCCTGTCCGACCAATGGAAAGACACCCGCGCGGTTGCCGCCCGGCACCGCGACGCCGGAGGGCGCGAGGTAGAAGACCTTGCCGCCCGCGCTGAACCGGACGATTCCCTCGGAGACGGTCTGCGCGATTCGGTTGGCCTCCTCGCGGGTCGGCGCGGCACGGAACAGGACGAAGGCGCGCACGTCGTCGACGCGCCCGAACAGGTCGCGCGCGACGCCGGCGAAGCGGGCCTGCTCCGTCTGCGGGTCGGCGACGGGCGAGGCGGCGAGCGGTGCGGTGGCCGACAATCCCTGGTCGATCTGCGCGATGGCGCTCGCCCCGCCCTGACCGATGGTCGAGATGTAGGCGGTCTGGCGCAGGGTGGCGGTGCCGCCGTCGGACTTCGACAGGGCGGTCATGACCGCGAGACCGACGACCAGCCCGATACCCGCCGCCGGGGCCCATCGCAGCAGGGTCTTGTGCATCGAGGCTTTCATCGGCGCCGTCCGTTCGTTCGTTCGTTTACCAAACCGTCCGGACATAATGACTCGCCACGCCTAAATTTGCGTAAAGCCCCTCGTTCCGGGCGTTGCCGTCAGTCTCGCGCCATCCGCATCGGGACGGGATCGTCGGCCCATACCGTCCGTAGACTCCATTTTTATCGCATTGCGAGCAAATATTTACATCACACGCACTTGCTAGTATTCCTGTTTTGTTCTAGGTGTTGATCTTCGTTTCCAAAAGCCGGATTCAAAAGCGAAAGAGGCCTTCGATGACTGTCATCACCCATCCATCCGCCGAACCGGTCAGCGCCCGTCGCATGCGTCACCTCACGCAGTCGCTGACGCAGAACAACGCTTTCCTCTATCTGTGCTTCTCGGAAGACACTGCCGGTCTGTTCGACCGGAGTGGCGGCGTCTCCACCCTCGTGACGCGGGTGACGCGGGGCGAGGTCGGAACGCTGCTGGCGAAGGGTCTCGTCGCGGAATACGCCCGGTCGCCGCGCGGCATCCGCTACATCCGCGTGGTCCCGGCCGCGCGCCCGCGACAGACCGCCGCCGAGCGCAGGAAGGCGAAGTTTCTGGAGGCCGAGCGGTTCTTTCAGGTGACGCCCGACGTGGAGCCGGAGACCGTGACCGTGAACCTGGGCGAATCGCCGCTCGGGTGGCTGGCGCGGCGCAAGAACGCGGAAGGGAAGACGTTCCTGACGCAAGCGGAGGTCGAGGCGGGGGAGCGCCTGCGCGCGGATTTCGAGCGCGCGCAGCTCGGGCCGGCGGTCACGCAGGACTGGCGGCGCTTTCTTACCCCCGGCGGTGTCGGCACTTCCGGTTCGGCGCAGGAGCGTACCGTCGATGGCGGCGCTCAGGCGGCGCGGGACCGCGTGATGGACGCGCTCGCCGATCTCGGCCCCGGTCTGTCGGATGCGGCCCTGCGCACCTGCTGCTTCCTCGAAGGGCTGGAGGCCGTGGAGGCCAAGATGTCGTGGTCCGCGCGTTCGGGCAAGATCGTGCTCAAGATTGCGCTGCAACGGTTGGCGGACCATTACGATGGCACGAAACCGCGCCCGAAAAATGCAGAAATCTCCAATTTTGAAACGTCGCCATCTTGACGCTTCACCGAACAGGGGCTACTTATGGTGCAACGCAACATAGGAGGATGCCATGAACAGGCATATGGTCGAAGAAGCGGGTTCGCGGTTTTTCGAGTTGGCATCGTCGCTCGGGCGCATTCACGCGGATACGCTTTCCGGACTGGCGGACGCGACGGCGAAGACGCCGTTCGGGCCGGTCTTCGCGGTCAACGCATCGTTGGCACGCATGGCCAATGACGGCATCGAGACGCTCGCCACGCGGGTCAGCGCCAATGCCGTCGCCGCAGCCCCCGCTCCGGCGCCGGAAGCCCTGAAGCCCGCGCCGATCGTGGCGAAGGCACCTGTTCCCAAGACACCCGCGCCCAAGAAGGCCAAGGCTCCCGTGGCCAAGGCTGCGGCTCCCAAGATCGCCGACGCACCCAAGCCGAAGAAGGCGAAGAAGCCCGCGCCCTTCGCCGTGGAAGCCGCTCCGGTTTCCGCGCTGTCCGATTTCGACGAGCCGGATGTCGGTGACGTGCTGATCGACGATGCGATGGTCGAGGACGTGCTGGCTGAGGTCGAGCGCGAGCCTGTCGCTCTGGCCGACAAGGACGACCTGACCGCCATCAACGGCATCGGCGCGACGACGGCGAAGAAGCTGAACGGCATCGGGATCGAGAGCTTCGCGCAGATCGCCGCCCTGTCCGAGACCGAGTTCAGCGACATGCTGTCCTCGCTCGATATCAGGACGATCCGGTTCTCCCCAGCCGTGTGGATCGCCGAAGCGAAGACCCGGATGGCCAAGCGCGCCTGACGCGGACGAGAGACACGAACGAAGAAGCCCCGGACGCTGCGTCCGGGGCTTTTTTCATGCGGCGGCGACGATCCCGAGGAAGTCGTCGGCCTTGAGGCTCGCCCCGCCGATCAGGCCACCATCCACGTCGTCGATGGCGAAGATCTCGGCGGCGTTGCCGGGCTTGACCGAGCCGCCGTAGAGCAGGCGGATACCCTGCCCCGCCTCGCCGTGGCGTTCGACCACCGCGCGGCGGATCGCGGCGTGCATGGCGGCGATGTCGTCGATCCCCGGCACGCGGCCCGTGCCGATGGCCCAGACGGGTTCGTAGGCGACCACGACCCCGGCATCGTCCGGCAGCGACCCGGCAAGCTGCGCCAGCACCGTTCCTTCGGCCTCGCCTGCGTCGCGCTGCGCCTCCGTCTCGCCGACGCAGACGATGGGGAGCAGGCCCGCGGCAAGCGCGGCTTCGGCCTTGGCCTTCACCAGCGCGTCGGTCTCGCCATGGTCGGCGCGACGCTCGGAATGGCCGAGGATGACCGCGCTCGCCCCGACGGCGGCGAGCAGCGCGGCGGAGACGTCGCCCGTATGCGCGCCGCTCTCGCCAGTGTGGCAATCCTGCGCGCCGATCTCGATGCCGCTATCGGCGCTGTCCCACACGAATTGCGCGATGAGGGGGAAGGGCGGGCAGACCAGCACGTCACAATGCTCGCCCCCGTCCAGCGCCTCGATCATCTTGCGCAGTTCGGCGGCGGAACCCGGAAGACCGTTCATCTTCCAATTGCCCGCGACGAGAGGAGTGCGGCTCATGCCGCCGCCCCCGGCACGGTGAAGCTGACGGATTCGCCGCAGCCGCAGGCATCGGCCACGTTCGGGTTGCGGAACTTGAAGCCCGATTCGAGCAGGCCGGTCTCGTAGTCGATCTCGGTCCCGATCATGAACATGGTGGCGAGCGGGGCGATGAGGACGCGCGCGCCGTCCTGCTCGACCATCTCGTCGCCGGGCTGGGCTTCGGTCGCGTAATCCATCGTGTATTCCATGCCCGCGCAGCCGCCCTTCTTGACGCCGATGCGCAGGGCATAGACTTCGTCGCCGACTGGATCGGCCTTCGACCCCATCAGGGACGTCAGGCGCGTGACGGCGCGGGGGGTCAGGGTCAGAAGCGGTTTGTCGCCGGGGATACCGAACATGGGATGCCTCCTCCTACATGAAACCGAGTTCGAGACGCGCCTCGTCGGACAGGCGCGACATGTCCCATGGCGGCTCCCACACGAGGCGCACGTCGACCTGCTTGATCCCGGCGAGCGGCTCGACCGCGTCGGCGACCCATCCGGGCATCTCTCCGGCCACGGGGCAGCCGGGGGCCGTGAGGGTCATGTCGACATCGACCGCGTTCTCGTCGTCGATGCGGATCGAGTAGATCAGCCCCAGATCGAAGATGTTCACCGGAATCTCGGGGTCGTAGACGCCCCGGATCGCCTCGACGACCTCCTCGTAGCGCGGGTGTTCCGTGCTGGAATCCCGGATCAGGGGTTCGCCCTCGGCGGGGGGGGTGGTGGCGGTATCGGTCATCTGGGGTCTCTCCATCGGGGGAGCGCAAGCGTTCGCCACTCAATATAGGGATATCGACGCCCCGGCGCTAGGCGCACATCGCCTCGGCCCCGGACGACCCGTTCAGAATGTCTTGAACGTGAGCGTCGTCAGGGTGCGTTCGATCCCGTCGATATCGAGGAGGCGGTCGTTGATGTAGCGGCCCACGTCCTCGCCCTCCTCCACGTAGAGCTTGAGCAGCAGGTCGAATTCGCCGCTGGTGGAGTAGAGTTCGGACTGCAACTCGCGCAGGACGACGGCATCGGCGACCGTGTAGGTGGTGCCGGGGCGGCACCGGATCTGGATGAAGACACATTGCATGGCGTCGGGTTCCGATTCATGGGGCTGGCCCGAAGCTTACGCATCAGGGGATGCGACGCAAACACCGGTTTCGTCCGGATACGCGATTCAGCGCCGGAGCGGTGCGCGCATATGTCCGCGACGCGTACAATTCAGTTTATTTTAAACTCCACACGACCCGTATTCATGGGATATAGGGCACACGAAATCGCCTGTCGCTCGCGGGATATGAAGCATTCGATGGACCACCCAACAGATATCGACGCCCTGGCACTGGAGACGTGCGACCGGGAGCCTATTCACCGCCCCGGCCGAATCCAGCCTTTCGGCGCGCTCGTCGCCGCGACGCTCGACCTGTCGCGCGTGGATTTCGCGAGCGCCAATACCGAGATCGTCCTGAACCGGCGTCCGGAGGATATCCTCGGCGCTTCCGTGTCGGATTTCGTCGGCGCGGAGACGGTACACGACCTGCGCAACATGCTCAGCCTCTCGACCTCGCGCGCCCAGCGCGAGCGGGTGGGACAGACCACGATCAACGGGCGCGTCCTCGATGTCTTCGCCAACCGCAACAGCGCCGACCTCGCCGTCATCGAGTTCGAGCCGCTGGACCTGTTCGACAATGGCGGGAACGCCTCGCCGATAGACCGGATGCGCCTCGTCCTCGCCCAGGCGAGCCAGCAGCGGGGCATCGACCAGTTTCTCCAGGTCTGCGTCCACGGCCTGCGCAGCCTGACGGGATACGACCGGGTCAAGGCGTATCGCTACGCCGAGAACGGCGATGGCGAGGTTATCGCCGAGTCGCGCGAGAGCACGGTCGACAGCTTTCTGGGCCTGCGCTATCCGGCGTGGGACATCCCGGCCCAGGCGCGCGCGCTCCAGATACGAAGCCCCCTGCGCATGCTGTCCGACGTGCGGCAGGAGCCGGTCGCCCTGCTCGGCAACGGGGTGGACCCCGATACCCTCGACTTGAGCCTCGCGCATCTGCGCGGCATCTCGCCCGTCCATGTCCAGTACCTCCAGAACATGGGCGTCAGCGCGACCCTGAGCATTGGCCTCGTGGTCGAGGGGCGGCTGTGGGGCATGTTCGCGTGCCATCACATGGAGCCGCTGGTCCTGCGGTCGGACACGCGCATCGCCGTCGAGCTGTTCGGGCAGATGATCTCGCTCGCCATCCAGCAGAAGATGGAGATGGAGATCACCCAGGCCCGCGAGCGCGCGGAGAAGGCGCGGCGCACCATCCTCGCCAATACCGACGCGGCGACCGACCTGATCAATGCCTTCCCCGATATCGGGACGATCCTGCAATCGGTCGTCAAGAGCGACGGGCTGGCCGTGGTGCGCGACGGTACCGTGGAGATCAACGGGTCGGTGCCGAGCGCCGCCGCGATCCGCGCGATCGAGCTGCGCAAGGGCGACGACGACAACCTTGTCGAAGGAACCGACCGCCTCGCCGCCTCCGGCTGGGCCGGGAACCACGACATGGGCAACAGCGCCGGGTGCCTCCAGATCCGCTGCGCCGCCACGGCCCCGCTCCAGATCCTCTTCTTCCGCGACGAGAAGACCCGCGACGTGCGCTGGGCCGGCAAGCCCGAGAAGGAACTCGCCGAGAGCGACGACGGCTGGAAGCTCAGCCCCCGCGCCTCCTTCGCCTCCTATCTCGAACAGCAGCGCGGCATGGCCGAGCCGTGGGACGCCAACGATTTCGAGGCGGCGAAGGAGCTTCAGCGGTTGCTGATGCAGATCACGACCAAGGGCGAGCGCGCGCAGCTCCAGCGCCATCGCGACCTCGTCACGCATCAGCGTCAGCAGGACCTGATGATCGCGGAACTGAACCATCGGGTGAAGAACATCCTCGCCCTCATCCGCTCCCTGTCGCGTCAGGCCAAGGCATCCTCCGGCTCGCTCGAAAGCTATGCCAACGCCCTCGAACAGCGCATCACGGCGCTGGCTGCCGCGCATGATCTGGCGGTGTCGAACACGATGCAGGGCGTCTCGCTGCGCGGGGTGCTCGAAACCGAGATGAAGCCCTATCTGGCCGACGATACCATGCAGGTGCTGATGGCCGGGCCGATCGTGGGATTGCGCGCCGACGTCGCGCCCATGATCGCCCTCGTGCTGCACGAGGTCGTCACCAATGCCACGAAATACGGCGCGCTGAGCACCGGCGAGGGCATCGTCAAGGTGAACTGGTCGGTCGACGAGGAGGACGGGTTGTCCTTCTCGTGGCGCGAGATCGGCGGGCCGACCGTCGCCCCGCCCACGCGCCACGGCTTCGGCCAGTCGCTGATCGAGAAGGCCATCCCCTACGAGTTCGACGGGACGGCGACGCTGGAGTATCAACCCTCGGGGGTCTCGTTCTCGTTCACGCTGCCCGCCGATACGCTCGTGAACATGACCGAGGAATCGAGCGTGCGCGTGGCCGGCAAGATCGGCGAGATCGTCAAGGTCGCGACCGGGTCGACGGTCCTGATGGTCGAGGACAACGTCGTCCTCGCGATGGACATGGTCGAGAGCCTGACGCGGCTGGGGGCCGAGCGGGTCGAGACCGCCGCTTCCGTGGAGGAGGCGATGCGGCATGTGCGGGGCGACAGCTTCGACTTCGCGGTGCTGGACATGAACCTGCGCGGGACCGTGTCCTTCGAGATCGCGACCGCCCTGCTGGAGCGGGGGGTGCCGTTCGTGTTCGTGACCGGGTACGGGTCGTCGGTGGACGTGCCCCCGGCGCTCGCGAAGATCGCGATCCTGACCAAGCCGCTCAATGACGGTGTCCTCTCGGCCAGTCTGGGGAAGCTGCTCGGCAAGACGTGACGGGTGGCGACTACCGCGCCACCGTGCGGTGGCCCACCGCAGGGTGCGCCACACCGGGCGGGACTACCTTGTCGAGGATCTTGGCCGAGGCGATGACCCCCGGCACGCCCGCGCCCGGATGCGTGCCCGCGCCGACGAGGTAGAGGTTGTCGATCTCCTCGCTCGCGTTATGGGGCCGGAACCACGCGATCTGCGTCAGCTTCGGCTCGAAGCTGAACCCCGCGCCGTTGTAGGACAGGTAATCGGTCTCGAAATCGGCGGGGGTCAGCAGGCGCGAGGTCACGACCGCATCGCGCAGACCGGGCAGCATCGTCGCCTCCAGATGCGCCTCGATCTTCTGCCGATACGGCTCCGCCGCCGTCGCCCAGTCGATATCGCCCGTCAGGTTCGGCACTGGCGAGAGGACGTAGAAGCCGTCGTGGCCCTCGGGCGCCATCGACGGGTCGGTCGCGGTCGGGTGGTGGAGGTAGAGGCTGAAATCGTCGGACAGGACGCGGTTGTCGAAGATGTCCTTGAGCAGCGGGCCGTAACGCGGCCCCATCATGATGGTGTGGTGGCCGACATCCTCGTAGCGCCGGTTCGTGCCGAAATACCAGACGAAGAGGCCCATCGAATACGCCGCCCGCCTCAGCCGCGCCTCGCTCCACCGGCGCCCCTTGGGCAGCAGATGCGCGTGGGTCCAGGCGGCATCGGCGTTGGAGACGACGATATCGGCGTGCAGCGTCTCGCCGGAGGTGAGCCGCGCGCCGCTGGTGGTGCGCCCCTCGGTCAGGATCTCCTCGGCTTCGGCGCCGTAACGGATCGTCCCGCCCTGCTTCTCCAGCAGCGTGACCAGCGCGCGGGCCAGCGTGTTGGTGCCGCCCATCGCGTAATGGACGCCCGCCTCCTTCTCCAGATGCAGGATCAGGCCGAAGACGCTGCTCGCGCGCATGGGATTGCCGCCGATGAACAGCGGGTGAAAGCTGAACGCCATGCGCAGGCGCTCGTCCTCGATGTAGCGACTGACCATCCTGTAGATCGACCGCTCGGCCCGGCGCCTGACCAGATCGGGGAGCGCGCCGACCATGCTGGCCAGCTTGTGGAAGGGTCGGTCGACCATCTTGACGAAGCCGGTCTCGTAGCACTTGCGGCTTTCCTCCAGCAGTCGGTCGTATCCCGCCACGTCATCGGGATTGAACCGCGCCACCTCCTCGCGCATCGCCTGCGTATCCGCGCTGTAGCGCAGTTCCGACCCGTCGTCGAAACGCACGGTGTAGAACGGGGACAGAGGTTGCAGCGTGACATGGTCTTCCATGCGCTCGTCGCAGAGGGCGAAGAGTTCCTCGAACAGGAAGGGCGCCGTCACGATGGTCGGTCCCGCGTCGAACGTGAAGCCATCCTGCTCGAACTGCCGCGCCCGCCCGCCCGGCTGGTCGAGCCGGTCGATGACCGTGACGCGATAGCCCCGCGCGCCGAGGCGGATGGCCGCCGCCAGCCCGCCGAAACCGGCCCCGATGACGAGCGCGTGGGGCTTTGCGCCCTCGGGGGAAGGGGGATGGATGCTCATGTCGGGGTCGCCTCGTGACGGGAAACGGGGGCGGAAGGGCGGGCGCGGGGATGCGCGCGGCGCCGGATATCCCACCAGTGATAGAAGATGATCGACAGGCCCACGATGCAGGGCGCGGCCCACAGGACCGGGGACAGCGCCAGTTCGGGGGCCATGCGCACCGCGCCGAACGCGAAAAAGGCCGTGTAGACCGAGATGCCCGCCCCCACCAGTCCCTTGAGATGCTGACGCAGCCACGCATCGCGGCCCGGGGCGGGGTTGGCGATGAACCATGTATTCGTGAAGACCGTGGCGAAACCGATGGTCGAGATGCCGATCATCAGCGGCTCGACCAGCAGGACGCCGCGCACCGCGCAGTTGGTCGCGGCGGCGAGCAGTATGACTTGCAGCGCGAGGTTGCGCCATTCGCGATTGGCCCGGTGGTCGCGCCTGTTCCTCACGCAGTTCATCCCGTACCACGTCAGATTGACGGTCAGGATCGCGAGGTAGAGCATCATCCAGCCGAACACCCCGGCGATGAAGGCGGGGTCGAAGCTCATATGCGGATGCGTGCCGACGGGATCGAGCAGGGTCGTGACGCTGATGCCGATGGCGAGCGTGCCGACGCCCAGCATGCACCGCGCGAAGATCGCGCCCCAGTCGCGATGCCTGCGCCCGCCCTTGCGCCCGACGACCGGCACCCAGAATGCGACGAGACCCAGCGCGCCGACCACGATGTGACCGGCCACGAAGGCATCGTGCAGCAGATGGATCATGACGACGTTTCCCTTGCGGTCCGGCGCGGCGCTCACTATCGCTTATGTCAACCTAACTTGACAAGTGTGTCAATTGACGCGTTTCGAGTGCGCCGGATGAAGCATGAACAAGAACTCGAAACGCGTGTCATGACAGATACCGCATACGTTCCCCCCCGCCCTCTTCCCCTTTCCGCAACGACTTCCCTCCTGCGTGTCCTCTGGAAGCGCGAGGGCGATCTGCTCAGCCTGCTGCCCGCCAATGCCTACCGGGTCGATGCGGGGTGGCTCGGCTGGTCGCGGCGGTCGATCCTCGTGGTCAACGAGCCGGGGGAGGTGCGGCGGCTGCTGGCGAACGAGGACGGCATCTTTCCGAAGAACGACCTGATGACCGGGGCGGTCGAGCCGCTGATCGGCGATTCGATCTTCGTGTCCTCGGGCGAGACGTGGCGGCGTCAGCGGCGCATGGTGGCCCCGGCCTTCGGCAACCTGCAACTCGCGGCGGCATTCTCGGCGATGGAGGGCGCGGTGGACGACCGGGAGGCGGCGCTGGACGAGGCGGCGGCAAGCGGAGAACCCGTGTCGATCGATCTGGTGATGAGCTGGCTGACGGCGGATGTCATCTGTCGCACGGTGTTCTCGGCCCCGCTGGCGCATGGTGTGGCGCAGGACGTCTATGACGATTTCAAGATCTTCGAGCGGTCCGCCGCGCATGTGGAACTCAAACGCCTGATTCTCTCGCCCGCGTTCGAGGATATTCCGCAACATGCGCCGGTCCTCGCCGCCTGTGCCCGCATTCGCGAGCATCTGGGGACTATGGTCGACCCGCATCTGCGCGAGGGTGCGGCGTTCAACGACATCGCCTCGGCGGTGGTGGCGGCGCGCGATCCGGCGACGGGGGAGCGGTTCACGCGCGAGGAACTGATCGACCAGCTCGGCGTGTTCTTCCTCGCGGGGCACGAGACATCGGCCAGCGCGCTGATCTGGGCGTTCTTCATCGCCGCGACCCGGCCCGAGCAACTGGCGCGCATCCGGGCGGAGGTCGATGCGGTCTGCGGGAGCGGGCCGGTGGCGTTCGAGCATATGCCGAAACTGACATACCTGCGCAATTTCTTCCGCGAGGTGCTGCGCCTCTACCCGCCCATCACCTTCATCCCGCGCGTCGCGCTGGAGCCGTGCGAGATCGCGGGCAGAAAAGTGAAGCGCGGGGCGATGGTGATGATCGCGCCGTGGACGCTGCACCGGCACCGCGAATACTGGAAGAACGCGGAGGTCTTCGATCCCGACCGCTGGACGCCGGAGCGGGCGGACGAGATGACGAAGGATGCCTACATCCCCTTCGGCCTCGGCCCGCGCGTCTGCGTCGGGGCGGCGTTTGCGGGGGTGGAGGCGGTGCTTATTCTCGCGCGGCTGCTGCGCCGCTACGATTTCGACGTGAAGGATGCGGATAAAGTGCGGCCCGTGGCGCGGCTGACCACGCGGCCCGCCGAGAGCATGCGGGCGATTCTGACGCGGCGGGCGGATTAGAACCGCGCCGCATCCGGTGGGGGAAAATGGTGGAGCCTAGCGGGATCGAACCGCTGACCTCCTGCATGCCATGCAGGCGCTCTCCCAGCTGAGCTAAGGCCCCGTAACCGTTTCGCGAAGATCATCGCGTCGTGGTGCGCACCGTCTAATCGCGCGCGCCACGCGGTTCAAGAAAAAACCGACACGAGAGGCAAATCACTTGCGGGTTTCGGTCTCGGTGTCGTCTTCTTCCTCGTCGTCATCGTCGTCGGGCAGGTCGACGTCGATCTCTTCTTCCTCGTCGTCGTCGTCCGAAGAATCCTCGCTGTCGTCCAGTCCCTCGTCGTCGTCGATGAGGGCGTCGTCGGAAACGAAGGCGTCCTTGTCGTCGTCATCGTCGCCGCTCGCCGCAACCACGGTGGTTTCCTCCGCATCGGCGGGCGGGATCACGTCCTCTTCCTCTTCCTCGTCGTCCACTTCGGTCTCGATCAGATCCTCATCGTCTTCGAGTTCCTTCTTGACGACCTTCTTCGCAACCTTCTTTTCCTTGGCGGCGGCAGCCTTGCCGCCGCGCTTGGGCTTCATCGCGGCGATGATGTCGTACTCGGCCTCGCAGGCGGGGCAGACGATGGGCGTGCGGCCCAGATCGTAGAAGCGGACCGTACAGCTCTGGCACTGGCGCTTGACGCCCCATTCGGGTTTGACCATTCGGAGATTCCTGCAATACGGCGGACGGGAGAAAGGCTCCCGATGCCATAGCGCGGGGGCGGATGTAAAGGTCTCCGACGCCCTTCCAGCGATTTATTGCAGTGCAGCAAAAATAACGTTAGGCTATCGTCGTTAACGATTTCCGATTATGTCTTTGCTGGAATCTGAGAACGGACGGGACGAAGCATGCTCTATCACGCCTACGAATGGACTCACGCCACGATCACCCCGCTGCGTCAGGCGTCGGAGGCGGGGTTCAAGGTCTGGAGCGATACGCGCAATCCCTGGGCCGATACGCCGATGGGGCGCACCATGGCCGCCTCGTTCGAGATGTTCAACAGCGCGACCAAGCGCTACATGCGCCCCACCTTCGACATCGACGTGATCGAGGCCCATGGCCAGCCCGCCGCCGTCCGGCAAGAGGTGGCGATGGAGAAACCCTTCTGCCGCCTGATCCATTTCCGCCGTTACGGCGAGGGATGCGGCGAGGGGAAGGACCCCAAAGTCCTGCTCATCGCGCCCATGTCGGGGCATTTCTCGACGCTGCTGCGCGGCACGGTCGAGAAGATGCTGGAGACGCACGATGTCTACCTGACCGACTGGCGCGACGCGCGCAACGTGCCGCTGACCGAAGGATTGTTCGACCTCGAAGACTACGTCGAATACCTGATCGAGTTCCTGCAATTCATGGGGCCGGGCGTGTCGATGGTCGGCGTGTGCCAGCCGGGCGTCCCCGCGCTGGCCGCCACCGCGCTGATGGCCGAGGATAACGACCCGTGCCGCCCCGATTCGCTGATCCTGATGGGCAGCCCGATCGACACGCGCGTCAGTCCGACGGACCCGACCAAGCTGGCCGACGAGAAATCGCTCAACTGGTTCGAGACGAACATGATCTCGCTGGTTCCCGCCCCCAATCCGGGCGTGATGCGCCGCGTCTATCCGGGCTTCCTCCAGCTCAGCGGCTTCATGTCGATGAATATCGACCGCCATGTCGACGCGGCGGTCAAGCAGTTCAACAACCTCGTCGAGGGCGACGGGGAGCCGGCGGCGGCGCATCGCGTGTTCTACGACGAATACCTCGCGGTGATGGACCTGACGGCGGAATTCTACCTGTCGACCATCGATATCGTGTTCCAGCGCCATCTGCTGCCCAAGGGCGAAATGACGGTGAAGGGGCGCAAGGTCGACCTCGGCGCGATCACCGACGTCGCGATCATGACGATCGAGGGCGGACGCGACGATATCACGGGCGAGGGGCAGACGCATATCACCCACACCCTGACGAAGAACCTGCCCGAAGACCGCAAGCAGGCCTATACCAACCCCGATGTCGGCCATTACGGTGTCTTCAACGGCAGCCGGTGGCGCAACACGATCCAGCCCAAGCTCGCCGATTTCATCACGCAGCACCGCAAGTAGAGCCGTGGCAACGACGCTGTCGGTCGAGGGAATCGCGCAGGATTTGCGCGTGATCCGGCGGCGCGGGGCGCGGCGGGTGACGCTGAGCGTCAGCCGGGCGACGGGGGTGGCGACCATGACCCTGCCGCCCCGCATGCCGATGGCCGAGGCGGCGGATTTCGCGCGCAGGCATCGCGGATGGCTGGAAGCGCGGATGGGGGCGATGCCCGATGCGGTTCCCTTCATC
>Ga0209831_1002732_pt1 | contig 15098 bp, 23 predicted proteins | sample Maine_Asex4_meta_FD_187451 | JGI IMG/M metagenome (GOLD analysis project Ga0209831, IMG submission 187451) | Marine algal microbial communities from Maine, USA - Maine_Asex4_metaG (SPAdes) (version 2) | ecosystem: Host-associated > Algae > Red algae > Unclassified | place: Maine, USA | collected...
CACCGCCACGGCTTGCCGCCGCCGCCGCCGACACCGCGCACCCCCCCCGCACGTCCGCCCCCCCCGGCTTCCCCGCGGCGGGAGACCGCCGACGCGATCCTGCTCCTTGCCGCCGCCGCTACTTGCCGCCTAATCGCAGCCGGCGGCGGACCGCGGCAGCACTCTGAGTCGCGGCCACCGCCCGAGCTGCGGGGGCGGGAGATGGCCACCGGCCGCCAGGGGTGCCCTTCGCGGTTGCCGGTGGTGACGGTTGGAGCCTCTCCCGCCCCCCAAAGTGCTCTGAAGGCATTTATGGTGAAGATGTCACCGCCAACCAATCATATTGCTGGAACCACAAGGGTAAACGAGCAGAACAATGAGGACATGGCTCTCATCCAATGAAAATCGTCTCAGCGCACCTCGCCGAAGGGCAAAAACACGGTCAGTGTCAGAGTCCCTCTGACACTGTCATCGCAGTGCGGCACCAGCCAATCAGAGGCAGAATTCACCGGCACGATTGCTATGATACTGCTGCTGGCCCAATTCTGTCGTGGTGGACTGAGACTGGGACTGACTGCGAATAAGGGCCTACAATTGGCTTAGAAGCGCTGTCAGACGCGACTTCAGCCAATACCACGTGCGGGTTCGTGACGAAGGCCATGCACAGACGAGAAGTCACTGTTTTCATACCCTGCAACCGGATCATCTCCGCTCCGAGTCCAGATCGTGCCGTGATCCGCAGAATTCTCACTGTTTGCCATAGAGATATGCAAAACTGCTGAGATGCTGATGTGCGATTCCAAAAACGTATAAGCACATCGGTGCTGTGAGAAGGACAGAGTCGGTCCCAGGGGGTCATGTGATCGGTAGAACACAGTCAGTCCCAGTCCCAGTCCCAGTCCCCCAGGACAAAAATGGGCAACCAGCAATAGACGGCGGTGGCCGGTCTGCTGCTGTACTTACCATTCCGTGCTGACAGTGATCTCGCCTGAGTGCACCAGGGGCGAGGCCCCTCCTGAATTCGTGAAATTGCATCATTACAGTGATACGCAAGCCTGGGACTTGGCCGTGTCAGCTTGATTCTCGTTGCCTTAGCCGTTGGACATGCCACCCGAACCGTATAATTGTGTCACCAGATCCCCGACGTGCCATTCCAAGTCGAAGGGTGCGGCTTCGATGGGGCACCACACTGTGTCGCCCTTAAATCGCTCGAAAGTAACCAAAGAAGCGCGATGGCAGAACCGCCGACGATCTCGCTTGCCACGCACGCACGTCCATTTTGTCCGTGAGGAGGAGCGTGAGGGGGGACAAAATGGGCGCTGACGGGTGGGCACGGCGGGATGGACCTGTGAATGAAGGGCGGCTTGTTGTCGAACTGGATGCACCGTATTTTCTGTCGGGCGCACGGCAGGTTGCGTCGTCGCCGGCATTGCTTTGGTTTTTTCGGTTGTCGGTGTCTGGGCTATTGCGCGTGGGCGCAGGCCGGCCGCTACTGAGCGCATCAGCTGTCTCTCCGATGATCTCATGGCTCGCACCACGCAGGACACTGTGCTCTCGTCTCGAGTCGCAGAGATCTGTTGTGGCCTGTGTAGCATATCTTAGCCCGCAATTGGCAAATTGCCACCAGTAGCCTTCTTGACTGGCCAAAGCCCACGTACTGTGCGAATTGACCTGCGGCATGCCCTTCGGGGGGTTACTTCCGCATTGTTCATTTTTACTGTTTGTTTGCTTGCCTGTCTTATCTGTCTGCCGGCACTCATTACGACCGCTTGTGATCCTACAGTCGATCGACCACTGCCCTCGTTTGTACTAAATCACCATGGGTCCGGGGTCGCCGTCGTGGGCACAACCCGGCTCCCCATCGGATGCCCTTCAACTAAAGGTCTTTCTTCCTCGATGCGACGGCGATAAAACTCGCTGTATTTCTTGGCTACAGTCGGTCCCAATACGCTGGTTATTGAGCCAACGTTGAATATACCACATTTGATGCAGCAGCAGGGGATACCCTCGCCTTCATCGTGCCTCGCGGCGCGGTGTTCCCAAGAACTTTCTCGCTGCCTCGTGGCATTGTGACGGTGTCGATACAGTCGCTTGGCGCGCGGGGCGTTTGTTATCGACTTGTGGGTGTGGTGCCGGGGGCACCACGGTTGTGATCTTGGACGTTGGCGCGCGCAGTATTTGCCAAGTCGGAACACTTTGTTCAGGTACCTGTGACAACACGCTCAGCCCACCCCACCGAGTTGGGGGGAGGGCGAGCCAAACCGTGTCGCCGGGTAGTCCTGTCGGGGAATACCAGCCCCGGAAGGAAACTCCGAAGAGCACACACGCACGGCGTCGACCGGGGGAAGGCGCCCCGAGCGACAAACACGAGTTGTGTGACCGGAAGTTTACTTGCCCGCGTCGAAGGCCTCGAGGCCACACTCACGCCTCGCCCTCTTATCCCGTCCGTTCCCCTCGGACCCTCAGAAAACCCTCCTCAGACACCCTCAAAGGACCCTCGGAAAACCCTCCTCAGATACCCTCAAAGGACCCTTGGAAAACCCTCCCCTCCGGACCCATGGGGGCGGTCTCAGCGGAGGACGGCCGAAGCTTCGAGTACCGCCTTGAGTAAAGGCGGGGGAAGGGTGCTACGTGACACCCTTGCGGCGCCCCGGGGTCAGGGGCGCGAAGTAATATAAGTCAATAATCCAAGTCGGGATTACACAAAATTAGGCCCTTAACTGGGGGCCCACCCGGGGAGTTACTAGTTCCAGGGAAGTCTCGAGATCGCGGTTATGGTTGGTGACCCACGGGGTGATCACAAATGGATCGCCACCGGAACGACTCGAAACATGCGGAACTTAGGCAAATTTGACCTGAACGGGTTTGACGGTGGTCGGGAATTGTAGTGGATCCTGACCGACCGGTGCTTCGGATCGGCTTACCCCCTCGTGACTGGAAGAGGGCCCCGTGCCGAGGCCTGACAAGCAGTAATGCTGTCACAGTACCAGTATGTCTACTGGTGGAGCCCGCGGCAATCGGCGCGTCGGAGACGGCAAGCTGGCAGCTGGCTACCGGCCGCCGGGGGAGGGACAAGGCAATCCTGCCGCCTCCGACGCCCCAACGGACGGTACTCCTACTCCTCCCTTCCCTGCAGATCGAGCCGCCTCCGGGCAGATGCAGGTGTTGGAGAACCTGAAAGCGGCCGTTGAAGCACCTCAACGACGCCGGACGGCCCAATAACAGACTATCGAGTCTCTGGCGTGCGCCAATGACAAGTTTGTTGACGACGTCGAGGTCCTTCGCAAAGTTGCCTCTTACAAAGAGGAACGCCGGGTGGCTAAGTCTCACCGCCAGTCGGGCGACAAGACCAAGATCGTCAAGAAGACAAGCAAGGTAACAAGAGGAAAGTCCGTCCGCAAGGACGAATCAGATAACGCCGTGTCTTCCTCATTTTCGATGATTCTGCCTCTTGGTCAAACCCGACGTCGTCGGACGACGACAACCCCAACGCGACGGACACATCCTTTTCGGAAGATGGCCACGGGCTGCCAGGCTCGCCGTCGCCCCCAAGTGGGTCCTTGCAGAGCGAAAACTCAAGCGAGTCGGACGCAACAGCGCGCAAGCGGACAGCGACCTTAACCAAGCGGAAGGAGCGACTTGATAAAGCTGTCAGGATCAAAGTGATCCGTCCGGCTCATAGCCGCTTCAAGACTCTCCTGGACTACATGACGTCCTTCCTCATCCGAAATCAACTTACGTACACGCCTACAGAGGCACAAAGGTCGCACCGTCTCAACTATCGTCTGGATGGAGGGTTCCAAGGGCAACAGCAGTTCACAGGAGCTCTGCCCTTGGGCATCTTCACGTTCTTGACGACATTTCGCCGCGCGTGCGACGCGGCTGGGCTGACGCACAGTCAAGCCCTTTTGCTTATGGTCTTCGGACTAGCCGGCAATGCCAAGATGGCGTTCTCCGATGCGCTTAACAGCACTCTCGGACGCAAGCGATATGCCATCCGTACATACGCAGATGCCGTCAACTGGCTCCTTTCGAATTACGCGACACACGCACCTATGGCTTTACCAAGACATCATTACGATGAAGCAACATGACAATGAGGCGCCCAAGGCCTTCGGTAACCGCGTGGAAACGCAATGCGATCTTCTGAACGGTTTGTTCAACATTCAAGATGTTAAGGACGTCTTCATCACGGGTCTTTCGGACCATGTGCAAGCGCCCGTACGGGTCTTGAATGACCAATTCCCGGATCGAACTCTATCAGAGACTGTTGCTACCGCCCAGTCTCACTGAGACGACACCAGCAAGCTGCGCTTCGACCTCAAAACGACCCGCCCAACGGCGATCAAAGTCGCCTACGCGACACAGGACCAGCGGACGACGACGGAACGAACGTTCGCACCGGTTAACACCCCGCCGCCCCCTCGAGGCACTGTCACGCAAGCCAACCGAGCTGACATCTGTGACAACTGTAGCAAGCCGGGCCAATTAGCTGCACAATGTGCCGGGCCTTATCGCCCTCGCGAACGTCGCCAATTGCCTGTCGGCGCTCATGCCATTGCAGATGGCGATACATAGGACGACGCGATCGAGCATCCGGCCGAAGCCGTTGAGGACTCGAAAAACGCCTAGGTCGGGTGCCCGACTTAGGGTTGCCCGGCGGGACGCGTAAGCGTACAGTCAAAAGATTGTTGCGCCGTGACTTACGGCACTACGAGATCGCCGCCACGCTTGGCTCGTGCATGCGTGCGATGCGAAGCTGTTGCCCTGTCCTGGACACGGGCACCGGGGTGAACGTAGTGCCAACTAGTGTTCTCCCTTCGAACTGGATGGCTGACGCCGAGAAGTTGACCACACTTTCGCGTATCCGAGATTCAGAAAACAACCGTCTCGTGACGAAGTATGCCATACATCTGTATGTGGACACCGGAGGTGGAAGTCTCTTTGACCGCTTTCTCGTTTCCGAGAATGAGTCAGTTCCGTGCTTCCGTTGCATGGAGTTCATTGAACAAAACATCAAGGCGATCTTGCCGCGCTTGCGTTAGATCGTCTGGCAGGAACACGTGCGTTGCACGAAGGAACTGCCTCGGCCAACGCCGATCTTGGCTCGCCTAAATGACAGTGCCTGGGACCGCCATTGGGAAGATGAACACGCGAGAATACGAGCCTGCAAACAGGTATGTGTCAACACAGACAAAGAGGAGTGGATCATGGCGACATGTGACACCCCAGGTATGATTCCCATCACCCGGAAGGCTCGGTTATGCCTACACAACTCAATGGCAGTCGCCCGCGGCCTTGGCATCTTCAAACCCGACGAACCCTTCTTAGTCAAGTTATGCAACCTCGGCAAGGACCAAGTCATTGGCCGCAAGAACTCAACCTTGGGGTTCGCGAAACGCTTCCACGGGCCGATGTTGTTCGCCATCTTGGATGACGAAAGTCCAGAGGACGTAGCCGATACCTCATCGGCCGACACTAGTGGTGACCAGGGGTTGTCAGGATATGCATTCCGGGGCGAAATAGGATACGGATACACGCCGATGCCTTATATCTGATGACGGATAACTCCCTTGTCTCAGATTTGGATACGGATACCTGCCTCCCAAACCGGATTATTACGTAGAATATATTCGTATGTGGATACGATTGTCGTATCCGATTATAATCGTTTAAGTGCGTCGAACAGCACATTTAGAGCCGGAGAAAGACATCATTCAGACACTCTTCGGTGGCTAAATGACCTTCCAGTACGACGTGACATTCTCATGTGATGTGTGCGCCTAAGCGGGCGCGGTGCAGGCGGTTCCCCGCCGTTTTTGTAAACGGTCCTCAGAAGGACCACTCTGAATCTCGTGTCACACTTCGCTGATAACGCAAGTGGGCCGCGTCGCGTGTTTGAACGGTTCCTTCCGGGTCAAGTGGGCACGTCGCTTGCTGCTGGAACATGTTTGCACATGAATCTCATGACTGTCGGAACGTGAAAAGACAGGTCGACTGCGTGTTACCAGAATTCTGCCGGCGCGCGAAGTTAAATTGTCTTGTATATCTCTGTGTTCTGACTCTCATATCTGGGAAACGGATCTGATGTTATCTCGCAACTCTTGTCGGACAGGGTAGATGTATCATCTCCTCTCTTTCTCATAATGCATTTAGGATACGAGTGCTCGGCGCGTATCCGAAATGGATACGGATGTAATGCATGGATATATTCCTCAGCGACATATCCATGACTTTCCCTGGTCGTGACTCATTCGAGGACCTTGACCTCAGTGTGGCTCCCGAGTACATGCGCGAGCAGACTCGCGACATGCTCAAGACGCATTCGTCTGGTCTATGTCGTACGGAACCCCAGGCGTCATCCTTACTACGGAGCACGCCATCGTCACACCTTCGCACGCTCTGCTCCTACGGCCTCAACCCTACCGGACCGGGCCGTTCAAACGGCAGATCATCTCTGATCAGATCAATAAGATGTTGAAGCTCAACTTCATTGCCCCGAGCCAGAGTGCTTGGGCGAGCCCCATGGTAATCGTACCAACGAAGAACGGCAAAGCCCGATTCTATGTCGACTATCGTCGGCTGAACAACATCACTAAGAAGAATGCATATCCCTTGCCTCGAAATAAGGATTGCCTGGACTCCTTGGGAGATGCCCAGGAATTCACGTCTCTCGACTGCACCGCGGGGTACTGGCAAGTGCCCTCATGAAAGGAAAACCAAGAGAATACGGCGTTCACAACGCACTGTGGTATATACCACTGGTTATCAATGCCTTTCGGCTTGACAAGCGCACCTGCAACCTTCTAGCGTGCTTTGGATATTATCCTCTCGGGCTGAAAGTGGCAGATATGCCTCGTCTACTGAAATGATGTCATCATCTTCTCCGAAAACGCGGAGCAACACGTCGAAGACGTCGACTCGGTTCTGCACCGCCCCCGCGAATCCGAGGTTACCCAGAACTTGGAAAAGCACACATAGTTCTCCGATGAAGTCGACTACCTTCGACACATTGTCCGCCCAGGGCATCTGCACGTGCCTAACAAGAACGTTGTTGCTCTGCAGTATGCCAAGTTTCCCACGACAAATACCTAGTTGAAAAGCTTCTTGGGCACGTGCAACGTCTAACGCCGCTTTGTCAAGGACATTTCTAAAGGATCAAAGCCCCTGAACGCCCTGAATATGGCCGAGATCCCACCGGATCTACCGCCGCCTATGGACGCGGCCGTCGACGCATTCGAAGACCTTCGCAGCGCACTATTGTGCTTACCGGTACTTTCCTTGCCGAAGAATAGCCGAAAGCTCGTCGTCGACGTTGACACATGTGCCGACCATGTCGGTTGTACCCTCCTCCAGGAGGATCCGGGTGAACTGCTTCATCCTGTCGGATATTGGATCCGAGGACGCACTGCTGCAGAGCAAAACTACGCCACCACGAAGCGAGGATGCCTCGGCGTCGTGGCAGCTGTCCTCAAACTGAGGCACTTTCTCGACGGGCAACGGTTCCTCATCCGAACGGATCACTCAGCACTAAGCTGGATCTACAGCACGACCGACTCAAGCGGACGCTTGATGCGATGGCGACTTCGCCTTTCCGAATACACATTCGATATGGTTTAAAAACCAGGTGCATCGCACCACTTGTCCGATTTCCTGCCGCGTGCCTCCACGGTGCCACCGTGACCGAGACGGCCAACGGCTTAAGGACGGGGAGGTACACGGGTACCGACACACCCGCACCGGTGGAGCGCGACGACGTTGTCGAAGCGCAGCAAACGGACGACTACTGTGTCGAGATGCCCACTCGCGTGAAACGCGGAAAGCCAAAAACCTTCATCCGCGACGAAAATCACGTCCTGTATCGCCGGACGCCTTAAGGCACCCAATTGGTCATACCAAAGTCATGACGCGAATGCGTCTTGAAGCTATGAAAACGCAACAGTGGCAGCACATCCTGGTATGAACCGGATGTATTACACCATGCAAAAGGCATAGTACTGGCCTTCGATGGTAACAGACATCCACACCACCATCACCAAGTGCACAACCTGTGCCCTAGACTGCCTCGCCTTGCGGCGACACACCACGCCTTTGACGCTGTTTTCAGCTACGGAGCCCCTCACGGAACTTTCCGGTGACATCTTTGGCCCCATACCGGCCTCCAAGAAGGTCAATCGCTTCATCTTGGTTATCACCGACCGCCTCGCCAAGCTCACCAAGTGCGCCGCCTTACAACGAATAACGGCCATATCCGTGGCGTCAGCCATCATAGATGCGTGGGTGTCCGCTTACGGGCCCCCGGACGGGATCCTTTCGCACATAGGACCCCAGTTCATGTCGAACTTCTTCATCGCTGTGATGAAGATGCTTGGCATTGACACGGGTCGCACCACGACGTATCATCCCCAAACCAATGGAAAAGTTGAATGGTACAGCCGTACCATGGCTACTCAGCTGCGACACTACGTAGCTGATGACCCATCACGATGGGAAGAGCTACTTCCGGTAATTACCATGGCGTAAATTAGCCAACCGCACCGGTTTACGGGTATCGCTCCTTTTGAGCTGGTTTTTCGCCGACGGATCCCCAACCTCACGGCTTGCAACTTGCCCCCGGGCACTCCGCTGCCCAATAAGGGAACGCTTAATGATGGGTCACCCCTAGCTCGCAAACGCGAGTTCATGGCGCTCCTTCGCAGGCAGATACCTGTCGTAGTCGAAGCCTTGCGTAAGACACAACAACGTTACAAACGTAGCTTTGACCACCGGGTCGCAACCCGCAATGTGGATGTGAAAATCGGCAACTACGTCTCCACGACCAACCACGATCGGCAAAACAAGCTGTAAAGCAAGGCCATTGGACCCTTCGTGGTCATTGACGCGGATGCGGATGCCTCAACGTCCGTCATCGATATTGACGGGAAGGAAGAACGCGTCAGCAGTGACCATTTCACCCCAGCTCCTCATCCCACGACGACGGACACAGTGCCGCACTTCCTGTCAGATGGTCTTGATTAACGCCAGCCACCTTCGGCAACCGCAAACGAGTACGTGATTGACAAACTCCTCGACTTACGCCAGACAAGTGACACCTACATCGCTAAAGTGCCCTGGTTCGACTGCGGGTGGAAAGACGAAACTTGAGAGCCCCTGGAGAACGTCCCCCGCAACATGGTTGCGCGTTTTTTTCGACAGAAGAAGAAACACGTACCGGGGTACGATTGGCAAACGCCTACACGGCAATGTGGCCGACAAGCCGGGCTCACAACCGTGGCCAACATCGTCATGGACCCCACGTGGATACCCACTTTCCAACATGCCCATGTTACCGGTGACGCAGTTATCCACGACAACGTCTCGTCGACAGATTTGGGTACCGACGCCGCAATCACGGAAGTCATTCCTGTTGCGTAACTTAAGTCGACTCTGCCCTCAATGACGCGCAACTTTGCGTATGACCCCCAAATTGCCTCGCGGCATTTCCTTCGGCTGAGCCATGAATACGGCCCGTACACATATGTGTGACCGAAATCCGCGCAATCAACACTGATTGGGAGCGATCCCTCTGTGCCAGTGCTCCCAAACGAGTTTCTTGTACCCCCGGTACAGCACTTGGATTCGATGCTTCGACGCCTGGTGACCACCACAGAGGAAGCAACCGTGGTCATCCCACAATGGACCAACTCCAGTTGGTACGCTCCCGCCATACGCGCATGTTTCGAGTACCAAGTACCATTCTAAACAGATGCGCAGGATACGAATTCAACACCATGGGCCATGCGGCCTGCCACTTCTTTCATCGCTATGATGATTAACAGGAAACTGAGAAGTGGACAACATGTCAAACGACAAACAACAACGAGACGGAGAAACATCAACACCGTGAAGGCGCAAGCCCCCGACATGAAGCACCCTCCCGCCAGGGTCAACCGAGCGAATCACTTCGCAGTGAGCCCTACTCCTCCTCCTCCTAGACGCCGCGACGCTAGTCGCGACGGCAAAGATAGCGAGAGCCAACGCTGGCCCCCGAATCCTGGGATACGCTACGCGCCCGCGTGTCGCGCGCCGACGGCGGGGCCCTACCCGACGGCCCCTTGTCCGCATGAGCCCGACGCTCCACTACGCTCTGGGCGTTGAAGCGCGTCGGCGCGGCCGCCTCCTCTGGCTGAAAAGCCTCTAGGTGCTGAGCAAAGCTCTGATAGTTTGCATCATCATCAACGGCGCGAGTCACGGTAACCAATGATGGACAAGGCCGACTCGACCCTGCGACCGTCCGCATTTCCACAGCGCGGTGCAAGTCGGTCACATGATGCACCCAGGCACGCGCCACCGCCGACACGGCAGCCCCACGGGGCGCGCGAAGGCGCACGTCGCGCTAACACGCCGAGCCAAACAAGGCAATTGCCGCGGAGGAACAAACGCGCGTCGGCCAAGTGGCCTCAATGGTACGCGGAGGCCATGCCGACCGCGAGCGGTCGCGACGCGGCGACCGCTAGCGATCTCGACGCGGCGAACGCGGGCGGTGGTAACCACCAAGGTTGCCACCAATAGGATAGACCCCTTCCGGGTGGATCTGACGACTGCGGCGCCACACCCAGAGGTGGTTGGGAGGAACCGGCGCCACATGGGCAGGCGCGTTCGGGTCAGGTGCCAAGTCGAAGACCACACACGCGTAACCGAGGCTAAAGCCGGACTTCTTCGTCTCACAGACTGTCAAGCGCACGTGTCTCGCCTCATCGGTTTCGGTGTCGCGCCGGACCACGTCCTTGATAACAACCCCCCACGGGAACATGTCTATGGACCGGCGCATCTTGCCATACAAAGCGTGTGCCGCATCGCCGTCAGGCGCTTCACGCAGTTTCGACGTGCCAAGAACGTCGAAGTGACGAAGCGTCTTTTCGTCGAGACGGACAACGACCTTTTCATCTTGAAGGGTGCGAAGCCACGCGGCAATCAAATTGCAGTAGGTCTCAGAGTACAAGACCTGCCAAGCAGAGCTACATTCGCTTCGCAACGAGTCCGCTAGGTTTGATACCACCACCATGGTCGCCACCCAAAGATCCGTCTTGGGCTCCCAATCGGGGACTAGAGGAGGCCAACGGGACAAGTCAAACGACCTCGGCGCCTGGAGAAATCTGGCGTACCACTCCGTCGGCAGTATCCGACGACCGCGATAGAAACGCGAGTTCGCCGCTCGACGATGGTCGGTCGCAAAAAACGGCAACCGAAAGGGGCTCGGTAGCTCGCTCATGCGAGGGCTCTGGTCTATATCGACCGCGTCGCTCTACTCCGCCGCCACAAGCGTCAGCTGATCAAGGTACATCGCCAGACCGGCGTCGTGGCCAATCGGTACCGCGAGATCCGTGGCCACCGACCGCCTTGCGAAAACGGCCTTCGGCCAGTTCCGCAACAAGCGGGAAAACGGGTTGGCCGCCGCCTCGAAGGTCTCTGTCCCCACCACGGGGAACACGAGAGCGTCGGTGTACACCAAGCGGTGGAACGGGTGCAACGGCACTTAGTAACAAATGAACTCATTGCACAACGACATAACCGCGTAGATAAGGCGGTCGGGGGACCCACATTTGGAAGAGGCGTGGCCCCTCAGCTGTGTACAGCACCTCCCCGGGGGGCCGTCCCAAAAATATCCCGACCCGGGCCAGCAAGGGAATGACTTGTCCAGATCTCGGGGAGATTGGATTCGGTCGGGGGCGGGGCTTTTCCCCTGTGGTTTTCCAAGCCCCCCTACTACTTGTTTGAACGGTTCGCATTGGAGGGATTTATCTGTGTGGCGCATTGCGGGCGGCTACTTTGGCCGCCGGCGTTCGAGTTTGGTAGGGGTTATTGACCATGGGGACGCCGTCTCCGTCGCCGTTTGATAAAACTAACTGTGCGTTGGACTACGATTCCCCCCTGGGCTTTGCCGTGATCCGCTCCTCCCGTTGCGGGAAGGCTGGGCTGAGGGTCGATTTCCGCTGCAGTTCCTTCGACGGACCGAGCTGATCAAAAGGTCACTTCGGCAAGACGACGAACCAACGCGGTGGCGCCTAGAAACGCTACAGTAGATACGGCGCTGTGGCCCCTGGCTCCCGAAGAACGGGTCCCCATGGACCTCGGCCACGCGTTCACCAGCATGGCTTGGCGGGCCGGGTTCGGCCAACAGCAGCATTACGACGACACCGTTTTCAACACCAATTTCCCTGTCACAAAGACGTCGCTGATTGTAGACTCCCCGGACGCCTCTCTGGGTGAGATATCAGAGACCTCGCGGCAACTCTCAGAGCTTCTAGGCTGGGGGGGGCTGCCGCACTCACCCTTCACCCTGTCGCTCGTGCTGCGTGCCGTTGGGTACACCCACAAGCGCATCAGCACGCACTTCCTTCAACGCTGTGCGCATCGCCGTCGCGAGTTTGCGCGAAAGGTACGCCGTGTGCTCATCAAGTGCATCGTCAGCATGGACGAGGTGCACAAGGACGGTTCAACGGTTATCGTCGGTACGGGTGGGCGCTGCGCGGTGTGCCAGATGAGATCATGATTTCAGATCCCCGCAAAAGCCCACGCTGCTCTGTGATGGCAGCCGTGAGTGTCGAAGGCGTCGTTGAGACGATGACGTGCGCTATACCTCCGTCCTACACTGCGCTCGACTACGAGCTCTTCATTCACGCCCTGGCTCCATCCATGGGACAGTGGAATTCAAACCTACCTACCGAGGAGTAGGTTGCTCCTCGATGGCGAGTTTGGTGCGGATTCGCATCGAAAGAATGATTGGAACTTCTTGAAGAGTTCTAAGTTGAATATGAATGCTCCTGAGCTTGGAAAAATGTTTCCGAAGCTTGCGGGGTGCGGAAAATCCGAAGGCACCCTCCAAACCCCCCCGTCGCTTCCAAAAAGGCTCCGTGATCCGTCCGCACTACTGTCTATTCCGCCGCTGTGAGAGACCCCACTTCCAGAGATACTGATTTTGCAGGGCGAGACCAAGGGAAATGCGCGCCTTCCCCGCAAGAGGTCGGAAAGAAGGGTTCATGGAGTCGAATGTCTGCCCCGCGTTCACAGAACCACGGTCTCGGAATCGCTTCGTACAACCTTTGAAGGTCCGTGTGGACATGCCGCACGCTTGTTGCCTTTATCGCCTTCTGGCGTTTTGTTACAATGTGTCCGTAACTCTATTCAGAACCCTAAACGCCAGGGGACTATGACGACTCAATTGTAGCTGTTCTGTAGGAAAAAAATGCAACAGACGTCCTGGTATGGCTTCACTTCCTTTCGTCATGGCCAGCGCGCGGAAACTAACAACGCAATGAGCCTATTGTGGCTGACCTTTTGTTGCTGACCTCCAAATATTGGCGGTTGCATAGTGCTGGGTTGCAAAGTGTGTCCGACACGCAAGATGATCACTGATGAAAGTTAAATTCTGTTTCGAGTCTTTTCGGACCTGTCAAGTAGGAGCTTTTACCGCAAAGACCGCGTTCGCTATGGAGATCAGATTCGAATTTCGAAAGGGCCGCGTTACATGTGCACCACAGGCACGGGTGCCGACGGCGACGACGAGATCGACGCCGATCAGGAGTTACCCGTCGTCGACAGGCCCCTGATAGCAAGCTCGTCTCGTCATGGACGCCCCCGCGCCGGAAGGCATGTGTCGTTGGTTCCTGATAAGGGATTTCAATGTGTACTGGGACAAGCAGATGAGCCGCGCCGTCGTATCGGCTTCCATGTGTGTTTATGCATCTCCTTTTCTTCTTATGCATCAACTTTTCATGCTTTCAGATGCTAACCGTTTTTTCTTTGGCAGGACAGTGGAAGTGCTTATGTCCCGAAAGTGTCGTGGATGTTCATTGACTGACCATGACGCCCGACGCTGCCCCATTATCAATGAACCGGTGCACCCGTGCGTTTGCAAGAAAGCGACCTGCGCAACGTGTAGCACTGAGTGCTTAAAGTGCAACCATAAGGGCCATGCTGAGTACTCCGTCAAGGCACCCATCCCTGACAAGGGTCCTCCAACTTTTTTGTGCCCAAAGCTTGACACTAAGGATCTCCAAGCTCATGTGCGCGATTGCATGGAGGAGCTACCACTGACGGCAAGCCAGAAAAATAACCAGCGCTCGTCCGCCAAACGACTTCTGGCGGCCATTCGGTCTTCTGGCGCGTCGACCGGCAACGAGCTCTCAACTCACGGTGCGCAGGGGGAGCTGGTGCACCGGACAGGGTTGGACCGCGTGTCGTCGTCTCCAAGCACAAGGACGCCAGAGACCTCTGCGGCAGCAGCGATGGACAAGGGCGCGTCTGGCGCGGCGGCGCGCGTTTTCGGCGCATACGTGTCGGACGCGACGCACTCTGCCGCCGCGGCGTCCGTGCCTCCCATTCCCGGTGTGGTAGCAGACGGGTGACTAGCAGGGGACCGGGCATATAAGTATGCGCGCATCGACTCGGCGCTCTCGATGCAGCGAGAGTACACCCCAGCGCTAAACACGGCGATGGGGCGCGTGCTGAAGAACGTTGGTCTGTCTCGCGGCGGCGGCACGCCAACCGAGGTGCTCGGGTCAGCCAACCCATTCTTCAAATGGTCCGGCGCGCAGCTGCATACGGCCGGGATTAAGTTCACACAGCAGAGAGATCCTGTCATACTGACACAGGCACGCGACACCTTGACTTTGTTTGCCATCAAGAGTTTTTTCGATGGGAAGGGTGTGACGTCGGGAGCGTCATTTTGTGATGTGGTAGAAGAGATTTTGGTTGAGTGTGCGTGGGAGTCTGATCTTCACGCTGTTCCCGTGATTGCCGTGTTGAAGCAGCTTTTCCGCGAGATCCGCATGGGGACTGTCACTGTCAAGTGACTTGCTTTTCTCTGTTCTTCTCTGCCTGGACGTGTGCTTGCAAACTTCCGTCCTCATCCAAAACTCGCGTCCCCACCGAGTGAAGTCAACAAATGAGTGGTACGGTCGACTGTCGATCCGTGGAAGCCTCAGGCGAGATAACCAACAGACCAGTCGCCGCCCATTGATAACAGATGACAAGCCTCAACCCTGGCGCGCATGTGTCGCTAGATGCATCTCTTTCTCGCCTTGCTCCTGCTGTGGGACCGACAGACACAGACTTCACGCCATACAGAAAAACCCGCC
>Ga0209831_1002743_pt1 | contig 15066 bp, 8 predicted proteins | sample Maine_Asex4_meta_FD_187451 | JGI IMG/M metagenome (GOLD analysis project Ga0209831, IMG submission 187451) | Marine algal microbial communities from Maine, USA - Maine_Asex4_metaG (SPAdes) (version 2) | ecosystem: Host-associated > Algae > Red algae > Unclassified | place: Maine, USA | collected...
GGGTCAGAAGGCGGATGATGAGAAACAGTCGCTCGCACTATCCCTTTTCTACCGCCATACCTACTGGGATCGAGACAAGTTCAAACAAAAGCCTGACGCATTTGCTAAACGGGATTTGGCTGAGCTGGAAGTTTCCATTCCCATTATTTCGATGACACCAGAGCTCACTCGCTGGAGCGATAGGCTCTGCCAGACAGATATAGAAATTCTGCGAGGACACAAGATCGATGTCATCGTTCGGCTGGGCTGGCGAATTATAAAAGGTCAGATGTTAACGGTTCCCCGTCACGGTGTGTGGTCTTTTCATCACGGGGACAATCGAATCAATCGAGGTGGGCCACCAGCGGTGTGGGAGCACTACTATGATCAATGCTGTACAGGTATAACCCTGCAAGTATTAAGTGAAAAGCTGGATGACGGCTTGATACTGGATCGCTCCTATACGGCTACCGACAGAACATCGGTAAGCAAGACGCGCAGTAAATTGTACTGGCGCTCTGTCGATATGCTGCCACGCAAACTCGCTGAACTGCGCCAACTCGGGGGCGATATCCTGTCTGCGCATAGCGATAACCATACCATCAGCTTCTACTCTCAGCCGTTGTTGACTGAGAAGAAGATGAGCCTGAAGGAGGTACTCCTCTACATCGGCAGAAGTCTGTACGCCTATGCAAAGCAGGCCGTCTTCGAGCGGCTGTATGTCGAGAAGTGGGTGTTGTATTTCAGAATAGCCGATGAAATGTCTACCTCTCTGTGGCAGTTCACTAAAATTGAATCACCCAACGATCGATACTGGGCTGACCCACACATCATCAAGCGGGACGGGACCTACTACGTGTTTGTCGAGGAATACATGTTCGATACAAAGCGAGGTCGCATAGCCGTTATTTCAGTAGAGGCGGATGGCACTGTCGGTGAAGCTCAAACGGTCCTCGACCCGAACTATCACTTGTCCTATCCTTTTGTGTTTGAACATGATGGGGAAACCTACATGATCCCCGAGTCCGGAGAAAACCGCTCTGTTGATTTGTACAAGTGCATAAGCTTTCCGGATAAATGGGAGCTTGAGAAAACGTTGATCAAAGATGCCCATGCTGTGGACACTACCTTGTACGAACACAACGGTCGCTGGTGGATGTTTACCAATCGCCAAGATACTGCCGGAGGTACTACACACGATGAACTACATATGTATTCGGCACCGCATTTCATCACCGATAACTGGACGCCCCACCCTCAAGGCGTAATAGTTTCAGATGTACGTTGCGCCAGACCTGCCGGGGCTCTTTTCGAGAACAATGGCAAACTCTATCGGCCAGGGCAGGATTGCAGCGTCGACTATGGCTATGCGATGCAGATCATGGAGGTCACAGAACTCTCCGAAGAGCGCTACAGTGAAATTCCGGCAACACGGATAACACCTGACTGGAATGATCGCGTCGTGGGCGTGCACACATTCAACCATGTGGACGGCATGAGCATCGTGGACGCGAAAACATTCATCAAGAAAAATCAGGTTATCTAATGTAGTGTGAGTGATCTGGCACAACGCCAGACATGCCCAGTGACCCTATCAAAACTCGCTTGATTACCGTCACCTCTGCGTATTCTCATCGCTCCTGTATTGCCCGGGTCACTCCCGCGCTAGCGGGAATCCAAGGGTGCCGACAATAGATTCCAGCCTTTGCACAGATGACTGATTTTTCTGCAAAGCTTGTAGCCGTCTTGCATGGCGAGCACTAACCAGCCTTCACATCAGCAAACCTTAGTGCGCCTCTTCCCAACTGTTGCCGATTCCCACATCCACTTCGAGCGGTACCTTCAAATCGGCTGAATCAATCATCAGCTTTCTTAGATGGTCACCCGTTGTTTCAAGCTCTCCGGCTTTTACTTCCAGCACTAGTTCGTCGTGTACCTGCATGATGATTCGCGCGTCTATCTTGTCGGCTCGCAGCCAGTCATCCACACTGATCATAGCGCGTTTAATGATATCGGCAGCGGTTCCCTGCATAGGTGCGTTGATAGCCGTGCGCTCTGCGTAGTTTCGCATCTGCGCGTTGCGTGCATTAATGTCTGGCAGATACAGTCGCCTGCCAAACACCGTCTCCACATAGCCCTGCTCTTTGGCGAGCGATCGAGTCTCGTCCATGTACCGTTTGACGCCCGGGTAACGCTCGAAGTACAGATTGATATATTCCTGCGCCTCGCCTCGACCGATATCCAGTTGCTTGGCAAGTCCGAAAGCAGACATGCCATAGATGAGTCCGAAGTTGATCGCTTTTGCAGAACGTCTCTGGTCAGGTTCAACTGCTTCCAATGGCACACCAAACACCTCTGCCGCCGTTGCCTTGTGCACATCCAGTGACTGCTCGAACGCGGTGACCAACCCGGCATCTTCAGACAAGTGCGCCATGATGCGAAGCTCAATCTGCGAATAATCAGCGGCCAGCAAACGATAGCCCGGCTCGGCGATAAATGCCTCTCTGATACGTCTACCTTCATCTGTACGCACGGGTATATTCTGCAAATTGGGGTCAGTACTCGACAAACGTCCTGTTGATGCTATTGCCTGATTGTAGGAGGTATGGACACGCTGAGTATCAGGATTAATCTGCAGAGGTAGCTTCTCGATGTAGGTAGACATCAACTTGGTAAGGCTGCGGTGCTTTAGTATCAGCTTGGGTAAAGGGTAATCCAATGCCAACTGTTCAAGTACATCTTCGGCTGTGGACGGCTGGCCTTTGGGCGTCTTGCGAATGATGGGAAACTGTTTATCTTCAAAGAAAATCTCACCGATCTGCTTTGGTGACCCCAGGTTGAATTCACGACCCGCATCTTCAAATGCAGCCGCCTTAACCTCCTCTATCGTTTTTGCAATGGTGGCCCCTTGCTTCTCAAGCATCTGAGCATCTATACGAACACCCGTACATTCAATGCGTGATAACGCGTGCAGCGCCGGTATCTCTATATCGAGATACAAGTCCTTCAAGCGTGGAATTTCGCAGAGTTTTGGCCACAATGCATGGTGCAAGCGCAACGTGATATCGGCATCTTCAGCGGCGTAGTGGCTTGCAACGTCCAGCTCTATCTGGTTGAAGGTAAGCTGCTTCTTGCCTTTTCCCGCAATGTCTTCAAACTTTACGGTGCTTACATCCAGATACTGTCGGGCTAGTGAATCCATATCATGACGCGTAGCAGTGCTGTCCAGTACGTAAGATTGCAACATCGTATCGTGTGCCACGTTAACCAGCTCAATGCCGTGGTTGCGCAGCACGTTGATATCGTATTTTATGTGCTGACCCACCAGATTTCGCTGACGGCCTTCGAGTAACGGCTTAAGTTTGTCCAGCACCCACTGCCTCTCCAGCTGCTCAGGGGCACCTTCGTAGTCGTGCGCTAACGGCACGTAAGCAGCCTCGCCCTCAGCAATTGCAAACGACACTCCCACCACCATCGCCTGCGTGTAGTTCAGGCTGGTGGTTTCAGTATCGAAAGCAAAAAGCTCCGCGTTCTGCAGTTTTTCAAGCCACGCCTCCAGCGCCTCGGCAGTCGTGATCATGTCGTATTCGTGTTTTGGCTGATCAGCGGCTGCGTCGCCTGTTTCAGCACCGCTGCTATCATCGTTATCGGCTGAGGCTGCTGACGCTGTGCTGCCGCGTTGCTGTATCGGTGATAAGCCCTCAGCGAGTTCACGACTCCATGTCTTGAATTCCAGCTCTTTATAAAGCGCCGCCAGACCCTCAATATCCGGCTCACCCATACGCAGATTATTGATACTGTCTGGCATATCCACGTCCAGCCGGATAGTGGCCAGATCCTGAGACATTGGCAGGTGTGCAAGAGCGTCGCGCAACTTTTCGCCTATCTTGCCTTTGACCGAATCTGCGTTGTTCATGACACCATGAAGAGATTCGTGCGCGGCAAGCCACTTGGCTGCTGTTTTGGGTCCGCAGCTGGGCACACCGGGTATGTTGTCCGAGGTATCACCCACCAGCGTCAGATAATCGATGATCTGAGAAGGCTTGACGCCAAATTTCTCCATCACCCCGTCCACATCCATCACCGTATTAGTCATCGTGTTAACCAGCGTGACGTGCTCGTTGACCAGCTGCGCCATGTCTTTGTCGCCAGTGGAAATCACCGTGGCTAATCCGGCAGCGGTTGCCTGTACCGAGAGCGTTCCAATGACATCGTCCGCCTCAACCCCTTCCATGATGATCAGTGGGAAACCCATTTTCTCCACTACCGAGTAAAGCGGCTTGATCTGTGAGCGCATGTCGTCCGGCATACTGGCGCGGTTCGCCTTGTACTCGGCATAGATATCATCGCGAAATGTCTTGCCGCTGGCATCAAATACCACCACCATCACATCTGGTTGATAGTCGGCCACCAGTTTGCGCAGCATGTTCACAACACCATAGATAGCCCCGGTAGGCTGGCCTTTTGCATTGGTTAGCGGAGGCATGGCGTGAAAAGCGCGGTACAGGTACGCTGAACCGTCTACCAGAATGACCGGCTTGTCGCCAGAGTCAACCGGGGTGGCGTTCTTGGGGGGGGTAGCAGCTTTATCTTTTTTGGCGGCGCTGGACATACGAAAAAACCTGAAGCGACTGGGTGGAGGTCAGTGTACCTAACCTGCCCCACCCGCTTACGGATCATGACCATCTTCTATCACGATGAACAGGCAGGACCAGTAAATGCGACAACTACCTACCCACAATCAGATGCGACGCGATGCCCGTGACAAGGCACTGACTCGAGATTCCTGGAAAATATTTCAGATCATGTCTGAGTTTGTGGAAGGCTTTCAGGAGCTGGCCGATCTGAGCCCGTCTGTGAGTATTTTCGGCTCCGCCCGCTTCACGCCAGACCACCCCTATTACAAACACAGCGAAGACATCAGCAGACTATTGTCAGATTCAGGCTTTGCCGTGGTCAGTGGTGGTGGTCCGGGGGTCATGGAAGCGGCGAACAAAGGCGCATTCAGCGGTAAATCTGCCAGCGTAGGGCTTAACATCAAATTGCCACATGAGCAATCCGGAAATCCCTACCAGGACATCAGTCTGAATTTTAAATACTTCTTTGCTCGCAAAGTCATGTTCGTCAAATACGCATCGGCCTACGTCGTCATGCCCGGTGGCTTCGGCACGCTTGACGAGATGGCAGAAGTGCTGACGCTGGTGCAGACCGGTAAATCCAGACAACTCCCGATCATCCTGTTCGGCACTGAATTCTGGGGTGGCTTACTGGAGTGGTTTGAACAATCTCTAATACCCACCGGCACCATCAGCCCTGAGGACATGAACCTGTTCCAGGTCACCGACGATCCACAATTTGTGGTGGATACCATTTTCGACTTCTACGAGGGAGTTGAGCTGGACCGGATCAGTGACGACTCACAGCTGATGATAGATCTGTAGACCGAGCGCGATTCGTGCATCACCTGATCCCTCGTAAGGAGGGATCAGGCGAAAATTGTGAGAAGTCTCTGGGAGTAACCTTGGTCGGCTTCCACCAGCGAGATAAGGGCTTGCGAGACCCGTTCGCATTCACAACCCAAGCCTGCCACCCGTCATTCAGTTCATAGGCGTTCTTTCGCTTAGGGGGCACTGCTTCCTGCTGTTATCGGCATGCGGGACAAGTACTTGATCCTGCGTACCTGCGGGCTGTGGAAAAGCAACGCAAGCACAAGATTGCCCATGAGCACGGCAGCGACTCACACGGTCTTCTTCTTTACAGGGCTAGCTTATGTAGTCGTTAACAGGTCACACTTTTCTCACGCTCTCCTTGGGCACGCTTAAGAAATGTGTGACCGTGCCGTTTTACATTTAATAGCTACAGATAAAGATGGCACTACTCCACCATGCGTTTACTCCCACGCTCTTGCACAGCGATGCTTAGCACCAGATTGTTTACCAGCCTTGCATCAACTTACATTCATGCGAACGACACCTTAAGGCTTTGCGTGTCAGTGTAAACGTTGATCAACCTCAAAGGCATGCCCATCTGTGTTTGCTAGATTCTTTAAAACTGGCCGCTACACCAACAGATTATTCTGACCATGGGATGCACTATTCTGACCGTAGGTTTGTCCGCTGCAGAATTCGAGCGCTTCAATGAAAACCGTACCTTTAAGCGTAACTTCCTTGATCAAACGCAGAAACTGGTGTCGGTGCTGTTTGCCACATTACTGGATGCGATTTTAAGCGAAGATCGCCCGCTGCTGGACACCACCATTAAACAACTGGTTGACAACGACGGTGACGTGAAAGCCGTTTATGTCTATAACAAAAACAAAGATATACTGACGCAGTGGAAGAGAAGTAACCATATCGATTACTCATTGTGCCTGGATGTTTCACACGATGTAATGGTGGGAGGTCAGTTTTTCGGGCGTATAGCTGTGACCGGGAATGTAGAGCGTCAACAGCGGGAAATTTGCGCCTACGCTAGCAGGATATATCTGTATGCAGCGGGTATCTCGCTGGTGCTGGCGCTACTCATGGTAGGTCTGATCAACGGTCTGGTTGTCAGGCCCACCGGCTTGATTCACAAGCATCTATTGTTATTGCAGGCGAATAAGGCCACCGGGAAACTTGATTTCGTGGCTGCACGCGAACTTATGGATCTGGGCAACTCTGTCAACGAACCAGGCAATATTCTGGAGTTGAGAAAACAAAAGGAGATCGAGCTGGAGGAAGCTTCTCACGCCAAGTCTGAATTCCTGGGCAATATGTCTCACGAACTACGTACACCCATAAACGGTGTTCTGGGGATGCTATCGTTACTCAAAGGCACCTCTCTGAATCCCGAACAGACTGAGCAAATCACGATGGCGACATCGTCTGGTCGCTCGTTAACAACGCCCATCAACGACATAGTCGATTTTTCCAAAGTAGAAGCCGGCGAGCTCTCCTTCGAAACCATCCAATTCAGTGACCCTCTAGGTGATATGCCAGGTGAGACATTTGCCCGCTGTATAGAGGCAGACCCGGTATATGACAACATCAAGCTGATACCGATGACATTTGTCGCTGAACGAGTGCCTTATTCGTACCCTTACAATATTCCTCGAATAGCAGCTCAGCTAACCAAGCCGGTTAAACGCTCAGCGCTGGGAAACAGTTTTAGAAGCGCTATCGAGGGCAAATTCGATGACGATGTCATTGAGGATGACACGATAATCAGACGGCGGAGCGGGGGTATTTCTGATAACGAATCACTGGACGAGGCGGCTTGACCCGGTGAACGTGATAAAAATATCTACTGGTTATCGTAAACAGCCATCACTTGCCATACGCCCGTTGATTTTGCGTGTGACGTTTTGTCTGTCCATCTTACCCTGGATGTTGTTCAGTAGCCCAGTATACGCCATCCCGTCACCAGACCAGCTCATCAACCTGTCAGCCAGTGTTGCACAGCTACTGGGATTGTTCAGTATCGTGTTTGGCGGGTTTGCCTTATCGAACAAGAAAAAAAGTGTCAGCAAAAAGGCCGGAATCTACTTTGGCGGTAAGCTGCTCATTGGAATCGGTGGGGTACTGCTGCTTGGCTCTCTCGCCGGGAACGCGCTGCAGTACACCGCGTCACTGGATGCGAAAAATCAGCGTCTGCATACCAATCTGATTCGCAAATCCATCGAGAATGGAGAGGCTGTAGGCGATACCAGTCTGAAGACGCTGTCGTTCAGTGAGCAGTTTGACCACCCTCAAGGCATCTCAACCGAGACTCTGGTGCAATGGCTCGAGCAGGATCTACCACTGAACATCATAGATGTTCGAGAGAACGAGGAATTCGAAACAGGTTCTATCAAGGGTGCAGCGCATCTGCGCTCACCGGACGTTCTAGCTCGCTCCTCCTTGTTTCTAGACAATGCCAAGACCTTGCTGTTGTGCTATTCCGGTAATCGTAGCTCGGAGCTTTGTGGCGAATTGACCAAGCAAGGTAAGGAATGCAGCTTCATGGTGGGTGGTTATGAGAAATGGCTGACGGAGTCCAGGCCGTTGTCATCTGATATCGATCTGACTAAAGATGATTTGCGCCAGCTACCTGATTTCCAGAACAAGGATGTTCTGCTCGATACGCCTGAAGTACACAAACTGGTGACTAACGAGAACGCTCGGTTTCTGGATTTGCGATACCCTAACGAGTTCGTCAAGGGGCATCTGCCCGGGGCTCAGAACATCACCATGCGCGCACTGAGCAGTGCTGCGCTTACAGAGCGTATCGCAGCCTTAGAGGATGTACCGTACATCGCAGCCTGCTACGACAAACGTAGTTGTTTCTATTCCCAGCTGATTGGCTTACGTCTAGAACGAGCGGGGCTTGATTTTCGTGGACGATACACCGTACCCCATGAATACTTTATTCCTGAGAATACCGAGCGTGCGCACGTGGGTGCCTGGGAGCTGAATCAGGAACAGCTGACTCTGGCCGGTTATGTGGTGACGCCGATGCGCAATATACTGAACAAACTGGTTGAAGTTACCGGACACTACGCGGTAGCACTGTTACTGGTTGTGCTACTGGTGAGGCTGATGCTACTACCATTGACTTTGAAAGCTGAGCGCGATACTCGCGTGCAAAAATCTCTAGCCGGAAAAATAAGTGATCTTAAGGATGAACTGGACGATCACCCGCGCGCACTATCAGAAGCCACGACACAATTGTACAGACGATACAGAATACGCCCGGCAATCAATTTGCTGGCCAGCCTTTTTCAGCTTACATTAATGTTGTTGTTCTACTCTGCTGTCAGCTTGAGCAGCGGCGCATGGGACGATTCTTTTTTATGGTTCCTATCAGCGTCCGAACCCGATCCCACCTTGATCATGCCTGTGCTGGCCAGTGCCCTGTTCATCGCTGTACTCGCCACACAAAGCACGGCTAGAGCACGACGCCAAGCGTTGCTGTTTGCACTTGGCGCAGTTGCGCTGCTTTGGCTACTACAAGCATTGAGCGCAGCGGTCAATCTCTACCTGGTCATCAGCATGGCATCTCTGATAGCGCAAAGTATCGTGTTCAGAATGCTTGGAGATAGACTCGAGTGGGATAGCGAGGGCATAGACAAGCAGGGTTCCATCCTTGACAGCGGACTGGTGCCGCTGTCTCAGGCACATTACCTGCCTGAGTCCACAGGCAAGAAGGCTGCTCGGCTTGGTGAGCTGATTGAGGCAGGCTATAACGTACCAGACGGTTTTGTGATTACCAGTCGCATCACCAACCGCACCCGCAAGCATCCTGACAAGCCGCTACTGACCCGTGGCGAAAAGAGATCACTGGCCACACTGTGGAGAAAGCTAAATACCGCTGTGGTAGCAGTGAGAAGTTCAGGCACCAAAGAGGATGGTGCTTACAGCAGCTTTGCCGGTGTGTACGAATCCATTCTCAACGTTGAGCGCTCTGAACTTGAAACTGCAGTATGTGATGTCTATAGCTCACTGTGTTCAGATCGATCAGCTGCCTACACACATAACAGCACACCGAAAGGTTCCTTGGCTCAGACCGACGAAGGTGGCGTAGTTGTACAGACGATGGTGCCGGCTGAATATGCGGGTGTGCTGTTCACTGAACACCCAGCAACCACTGGCGCTATGATGGTTGAAATGGCTGTCGGGCTGGGCGAGGAACTGGTCAGTGGCAATGTCACACCCGATTCATTTGCCTACGGCAAGCTGACCGGCGAACTCATTGATGCGCAATCCAGTGATACCACGCTACCACCCATCGACATCGCACCCCTGTTGGCGCTGGGACGCGAACTGGAAGTCATGTTTTCACATCCTCAAGATATTGAGTGGGCCTATGCCAGCGGCAAGTTCTATCTACTGCAGGCACGCGACATAACTCACTCTATCAGCTCAGGCAATTCACTGATTAACCTGGCTGAGCGTGAGCGTAGCAAGTTACTGGGAAATCTGTTGGGTCAGCGCAAACGCCTGCGTGGTGGTGAGCGAATTGATCCCGCAGAAGCTGTGTACGTGCAATCTGAACTGTCTGAGTTACTACCCCGACCTACACCGTTCAGCAGTGACTTGATGGAACGGCTATGGTCTGCAGGTGGCAGCACCGACCTGGCCTGTCAGGATTTACAGATTCCCTATAACGTACACTTTCGCTCCATGCCTTATATCAATACGGTGTTTGGCTGGACCTATGTCAACAAGCACGAAGAGAAACGCCGATTGGGCAAGGGCCCGGGTGCACTGGCATCGTTCCGTCTTGCACGTGATGCTGAAAAAACCGAGGAGCAGTTCCGCACAGAATTCCTGCCCGCCTATCAGTCGGAGATGCTTGAGCGCAATGCCATTGATATGAACAGACTATCACTGGCAACCGCGACACAGCTTCTGGATACCTGGGTAAACCGTTTCGTGGAAAACACGTACTGCGCTGCCGAACGTATCAATATCAGCGCAGACTTTCATGTTAAGACCGCATTAGACAAACTGGATAAGGCTAAGCTGGAACCTGCAAGTTATCTCAATGATGACCAGGAAACGGTGGTCAGTCAGGCGATGTCGTTACTCAATAACAGTAATGTCAGTCAGCAAAAAATCGAAGAATTTCTCGCCGCGTTCGGGCATAGAGCGCCGCTGGACTATGAGCTTGCAGAACCTCGCTTCAATGAGGATATGAGTCTCGTTCATCAGTATATCGACAGATCGGTGCAAAGCGCTTTTGAACACGCTGCAAACGATGCGCAGGCGATTGACGAGAGTACAACCACTGAGACTCTGCCCGACAGCAAGGTGCTGGCTATCAGTGTCAAACGGGCGCGGAGTTTCGTGCGACTCAAGGAAGAAGCCAAACACTATTGTCTGATCGAACTAGCGCAGATACGTCAACTTTTACTGTCTATCGACCAGCAGTGCCAGCTAAATGGACGGATTTTCCAGTTGCGTATTCCAGAGGTAGTACAGCTAGCCGATAAGGTTGCTCTCAAGACACTCTCGGTACTGGCGGATCAACGCTTCGAGGAGTCACTGATCTGGAAGCCGCTGCAGCTGCCCGCCTCTTTATCCATAAGAGACCTGGAGCGAATCGATATGCTCACAGGCACACGGCCGGACAGCATAGAGCTCACAGAACTATCGGGTAAGAGAGTTGCCGGTGAGCAGGAAGTGACCGGGCGAGTGCGCGTAATCACCGATGTGGGTCAGATTCATACCTTCAGGGAGGGTGAGATTCTCGTGGCAAGAATGATCGACCCCACTTGGTATCCCCTGTTCTCTCAGGCCCGCGGAATTGTCACCGAAGTGGGTGGATGGCTGAGTCACGCAGCCATCGTTGCGCGCGAATATGATCTACCCGCCATCGTCGGGGTGCCCGGCGTGTGTGACAGGCTCAACAGTGGCGATGTCATTCGCATGGATCTTGCTGGTTCTGTGGAGATACTGAAAGAGCGACGAGCAGAGTTTTCTGTGATGCGGAAAAATTCGTCAACCAAGGACTCAGAAACGGCTAAGGCCGCTGAGAATCAACCATCCACCCTGCATAGCGAGCCGTCGATGGATATCTACCAACTGAGTGAAAACAAGCTGTTCAGCTTCCGGAAGAGTATGGACCGTCGCGCGCTGAAAGAGCGACTGGGTGACAGGCGTAGTGAGGTCCGGATGACAGCCCAGGGCGAAGTTGAACCCGATCGTCGACTGGCTAATCGTCTGGCAAACGCTGAACAGATGAGAAAAACAGGTTAAACCTTGCATCAGCTACCGGCTGTAATGAAATTTCTCCCCCGGGTAGCGCCCCTTCAGGGAATACCGTTTAAGGCCTCTTTAACCACCTGTTTTTACTCGGTAATGCACAACTCGGGATACCCTTTAAACCTGTCGTACAGCGGGTAGGCGGTGTTAAATATGATTAATTCGGATATCGCGACACCCCAGGGGTTGTTGTGCTCGGTGCTCTGTCAGTCCAGACTCAGGGTCAACGTGGTGAGATTTTGGAGTAGTAATGAACATCAGGAGACCTAAGACTACAACAGTGCTTGTCGCTGGCATTTTGAGCGCCACCTATATGACATCTAATGCGGGTGTCAAACCCTCGGCGCCGGATTACTTCCACGTCTCGATCGCAACACAGCTGACTGAAGTCCAAAAGGGTACCTTTGACGGCCACAACTACCTGACCTTACACATTGGTGGGCATGATGTAGGGCCGAGTAGTTGCCGCAGTAATATTCTGCGTATAGATACCAGCACCTATGCAGGCCTCGGCGATCGAGGTGAGCAGATAGAGTCCATCGCATTGTCTGCCCTGGTCAGAGCTGAAACAGTGATGATAGTCGTACCACTGGACACAACTCAGTGTGTTGACGGCAAGCCTACATTCACTGATCTCTACGTGGTGTCGTCCAGGCTCTGAATGATTGCCCGGCCTGTTGCTGCGTCTGTTTCAAAAGACTGCCGGATCATGCCGACGTCGCTGCCGCTGAACACTAAATTGTAGCCTTCGGCGAACAGTGTTCTGGCGTTCCGGTCCGGATTGGTCAGGGTTGATAATGGCTTGCCAACCTCTTTAACCGCGCTGACCACCTTGAGAATGCCCGCTCGCGTGTCTTTATGCTCCGGTTCGCACCTATTGCCCAGACTACCCGCGAGGTCAAACGGGCCGATAAACACACAATCCACGCCGTCCACCGCTGCAATAGCGCCGGCGCAATCTACCGCCTGACGTGTCTCAATTTGTACCATCAGTACAAAGTGGCGCCGGTAATGTCGTAGATACTCACCGGTATCCACACCATAACGTGTCGCTCTGACAATACCGGCCGCCATACCCCGAGTACCCTCTGGCGCATAGAGTGCCGCCGCCGCAAGCTCTGTCGCTTCCTCAGCAGAATTAACCATGGGCACCATGACACCGTCAGCACCCATGTCCATCAGACGCCCTATCCAGGCGCTCTGCTTGTCCGGTACCCGCACGATAGCTTTCGCACCGCCCAGTTGCACGGCAAGAATCATCGGTAACACAGAATCCAGACTCGCCGGACTATGCTCCATGTCGATTAACGCGTAGTCGTACCCACAAGCGCCGACTAACTCTCCCACCAGTGGATTGAGCAGGTTGATCCAGCAGCCACACGCTGGCAACCCGAGCGATATAGACGACTGGCTGGATTTGCCGGACTTTGTCTCAGATTTGTCTTTAGACTTTCGACTCACAACCATTTCCTGTTAATATGATGCTGGAATGGGATAATTATCCCAACTGTACACGAATAAGTTCTGACCAGAACACTGACACTTTAGAGAACAGGATATCGCGCCTGAACCTGGTCCCAAATGCATAGCGATCAATGAAACCTGATACGCCGAACTACTGAAGTATGCATGAAACCCTGCAAAAAGCTGTAACCCGGGTGCTATCGCCATTGGTGAGGTTATTACTGCGCCATGGCGTGTCTCACGCCGAATTTGTCAACTGGGCGAAGCAGGCATACGTACAGGAGGCCGAAAACCATTTTGGCATCGGCGACAAGTCCCCCACGGTGTCGCGTATAGCCATCGTCACTGGCATAAATCGCAAAGAGGTAAAGCGGATCCGTGAATTACCCAGCGATGTGGACACCGGTGTCAGCAAACACAACAGGGCAGTCCGTGTGGTTACCGGATGGATTCAAGATCCCGATTTCCAGACCACCCGAGGACAGCCTCTGACGCTGGTCTACGGCGATCCTGAAGACAGCTTCAATCAGCTTGTCAAGCGTCACGGAGGTGATGTACCCGCTCGCGCCATGCTCGACGAACTGTTACGAGTGGGAACAGTCAAGCACAACAACAACAAGGTCACCTTGCAGCACAAAGGGTATATACCCCATCAAAGTGAGTCGGCCTTGCTGGATATTTTTTCAACCAGCGCTACCGATCTGTTGACGACACTCGATTTCAATCTGGATGCCGGTACGGCTGAACAACGCCGTTTCCAGATGAGTGTTGCCTATGATGACGTCACAAGCGAAGGGCGTGATGTCTTTAAGCAGTTCAGTGCAGAACAGGCAATGACTCTGCTAAAAGAGGCGGATCGCAGGCTGTCGCCTTTCGACCGTAGCGCGAATCCGTCAGTAGACGGCACCGGCAAACACCGTGTCGGACTGGGCATATACTGGATAGAAGACCCCTCTTCGGGAAATGATGCTGATGAATAAACCTGCGAACAGACACCGTCGAGCTGCCGGTGTACTGACAAGAACACTTATCCACTTCACCGCGCTGTTCTTGTTGGCAGGCTGCGACGGCGGATTATTTGGTACGGGTGATGGTAGCGATATCGTTGCGGTGGACGCCTCAGCGTCGGGGGGTCAGGATGTTAGCGAGCCCGCTGTGGATATACCTGCACACTCGCCCGATAGTGAACAGGTTGAGGAGGGCGAAATTGCCGGACAGGGAGCGCAAATTGACTTTATTTCCGTTGATAATCTTGATACCGGTAGTGGTAGAAACGAGCCAGCGCTTACATTATTGAACGTGTCCAGCCGTCCCTTGAACCTGATCAGCAATACAGACAATACGCCGCTACTGGCAGGTCCGGTTGCTCCGGGCAACTCCAGTGAAACGTTGAGCGTGCTATTGGGTGAAAATTTTCTTAACCTTGTGGACACACAAACACAACTCCCCGTGTTTTCAATCCGACCACTCAACGCCGGCGCGTCCAGCGTCACAACACTCATAGCGCGCGATCGATTCAATCAGACCATCGATGTTATCGCTCTGAAGACACTGACCGTCAGCGATACACCCTCAGTGGCTCAGATTCGTCTGGTACAGGCTGATCTGCTCAACGATGCTGATACTTCAGCCACGTTTATTTTAAGGCCCGATGGCGAGCTACCAGGTGATGCCGAGGTCAGCTTTACCGACGTGTCTGCCGCTACGGCTAGTCTGGCAGGCTACCGTGTTGCGGGAGCCGGGAGCTATCAACTTGTCGATTCACTGGGACGAATCGAACCTGTAGCGTTAACACTGTCTGCGGGCGAGGTGTATACCGTAGTCTTGATTGATACAGCTACTTCTGCACTGCTTGTGCAGACTGATACTGATTTATTCGATTGATAATCAACTCGTG
>Ga0209831_1002744_pt1 | contig 15064 bp, 13 predicted proteins | sample Maine_Asex4_meta_FD_187451 | JGI IMG/M metagenome (GOLD analysis project Ga0209831, IMG submission 187451) | Marine algal microbial communities from Maine, USA - Maine_Asex4_metaG (SPAdes) (version 2) | ecosystem: Host-associated > Algae > Red algae > Unclassified | place: Maine, USA | collected...
CCTCCCGATCGGCGGCTGCGGCTGGCCGCCTGCGACGCGCCACTCGAGGCGAACGTGGCCGGCAGCGGACCGGTGCGCGGCCGGCAGAGCGTGGAGGTGACGTGCACCGGCACCGCCGCCTGGCGGGTGCGGGTGAGCGCCACGGTCAGCGAGGCGGCCGAGGTCTGGGCGCTGGCCCGCCCGGTGCGCCGCGGCGAGGTGCTCACGGCGGACCTGGTGCAGCGCGAACACGTACGGCTCGGCACCCGCGATGCGCAGGCGTTGCGCGTCGGCAGCGCCGGCGACGAGATCGTGCGCATCGATCCGGACCGCCCGGACGCATCCCTGCAGCCACTGCTCGGCCGGGTGTTCTCGCGCGGTGCGGGCGCCGGTCGGTTGCTGGACCGACGTGCCCTGGAAGCGCCCGTGCTGGTGGAGCGCGGACGGCAGGTGCGGATGAGCTATCGCGGTCCGGGCGTGGCGATCGATGCGATGGGCACGGCTCTTGCCGACGGACGGCTGGGGCAACGTATCCGGGTCGAGAACGGTGTCACCGGCGTTGCCGTCGATGCGACGGTCGCATCCAGAGACGAGGTCACCATCAGATGAACGGATCGGACATGAAGGGCACAGATGTGAACGGGGCGGGCATCGAGGGGTCGGGCTTGAAAAGTTCCGGCAGGAAAGGGTCGGGGCCGAACGGCCGGTCCGGCGGAGGCGCTGCACCCGATTCCCCGTTCGCGAGCCTTCGTCAGGCCCTGTTCGAGCTGCACGAATCGTTGCAGCGCGAAGCGCGCGCGCTGGCCCAGGGCGACGCGGTGGCGCTGGAGAGGCTGGCGGGCGAGAAGCAGGGTCTGCTGGACGCGGTCGAATGGGCGCTGCCGCGCGATGGTGCGGCGCTGCCGGACGACCTGCTCGAGACGCTGCACGCGTGCCGGACGGGCAACCGCGAGAACGCGGAGGCGGTCGCCACGCGACTGTCGGCGACGCGTGACACGCTGCGTCGCATCGGCCGCCTGGTCGGACTCGAACGATCGATCGTGTACCGCTCGGACGGCGAACTGGAGGACCTGTGCGCCGGTCGTCGCCTGGGGTCCTACTGAGAAAACGAGGTCCGGCCGGGAACGAGGCCCTGCCGAGGCATCAGCGGTGCGGGGGCCGCTCGGCCGCTTGAGCGATCCCCTGTCCGGGTCGCGAAGGCCCGGAGCCCGTCACCGGCTCGTCGCGTTCGGTGCCGGCGCGTACCGCGCGACCGCCCGCCAGCCATCCCGCCAGCGGTTCGCGAGCCATCGCGGGTGCAACCGCGGGTGCAACACCGGATGTTGGCGCCTGGACGCTCGCGGGTGATGCCGCGCAGGCCCGCCCGACGGGGATCGGCGGCGTGTAGCCGCTGACCCAGGTCTCCAGCCGTTCGAGGTCGTCGCGCACCAGCGAGCCATCGTCCGAGGGGTGCAGGCAGAGCACGTCGGCGCTCACGATCTCGCCGCTGTTGCCGTGGCACACCTGGAGGTCGACACGAAGCTCCTCGCCCAGGCGAGTGGCGTGCACGCTCAGCGAGCGATCGTGCCGGCCGAGTGATGCCGGTGCACGCTCCACCCGACGTGCATCCGTGCCGTGCACGCGCGACAACATGCCGCTCAGCAGGAAGGTGACGTCCTGGGCGCGGCGATCGCCGTTTCCGGCGGAGATCAGGTACAGGACCGCGCCGTCCCGACCGGGACCCGGGTCGTCACGGTGTCGCGCCGCGCCGGACGGCGTACCGATCGGCCGACCCTCCACGCGAAAGCCGGAGCGGCGTTCGTCCGCCGGGTGGGCGAGGTCGCCGTACCGGTGGTCCGCATCCATCTCGCCGGGCTCGACGAAGCGGGGCGTGTAACTGCCGGACACCAGCTGGATGCGCAGGGAGGCATCGGTGTGGTGTGCGTAGTGCTCCCGAAGCCGGTCACGCAGTCGCTTCGCCAGGACCCGTACCGACGGGTCGGTCTGGGGGTCGAAATCGCTCGCCTTGCCCAAGGCGTCGACACCGATGGTGTAGGCCTTGATGCGCTCCGACTCGCCCTGCAGCGTCTGCTCGACCACGTAGCGCAGGAAGGAGGACATCTGCGGTGCGCGCGTGAATGTCGGCTGGAGCAGAAGTTGCTCCAGCGCTGCACGGATGCGAGTCGCGTCCGCGGCCGTACCCGGTAGTGGTTCGTTGCTCAAGCATGTCTCCCTGCCGCGCGGAACGAGCCGCCCGTCGTGAAACGGTTAGCGACACGCGTCCACAGGTTCTGCGATACCGTTGTACGAAACACGCGTCCGCTGCAAATGTTGCCGATCCGACAGGATCCGGCTTCAGGTCTCCGTCCGGCAGGGTCCGGGTGTCGATCCGGGCACATCGCCATCCTGCTGGTACTGCAGGATCGCTGCCAGCAGCGTCTCGCGGGCACAGGCGTTGCGCGTGACCAGCCAGCGCCCCAGCCAGCGGCGCCAGGCCGTTCCCGCATCGACGATCGGCAGGGCGATCGCCCAGTGGTCGGCGTTCAGCACGGCGAGCAGGTCGCCGTGCGGCAGCAGGGCGTCGCGTGCCACGACCTGGCCGTCGTTGTGCGGGTCGGTGCGGGCCAGGCGGCGATGGCCGGGACGCAGTATCCGGGAGACGCGTGCGGGCTCCGGTGCGCCCGCGACGCTGGCGCACCGGATGCCGTCCGGCAACGGGTGGGCCGCCAGGTGAGCGGCGCGTGCCGCCGGTTCCAGATCGTCCACGGCCCGGCCATCGCCCGCGCCCCGGCCCGGCAGCGGTGCCCACCGCAGCAGCCGCTCCAGCGGCTCGGGTGTGTCCGCGGCCAGCGGCGTGCCGTGGACGACGCCGGACAGGCTGGTCAGCGAGCGGATCGCCTGGTGGGTGTCCGGGTGGTTGGCGAGCAGGTGCAGCGCATCGGTGCACCCCTTGGAGTAACCGATCAGGTGGAGCGGTTCGCCGTGCCCGGACGCTGCGTCCAGCACGTGCCGGCGCAGCAGCCGCGCGTTCGCATCGCTGCCCGAGCGGCCGTTCACCCAGGCCACGCGCAGGCGGTAGCCGTGCGGTGCGAGAGCCCGCCTGGCGGTGGCCATCGGTGCCACGACAGGGCGCACGGCGTCGGCCAGCAGGCCCGGTACCAGCAGGCAGGGGGCGATATCGGCCGGATCGTGCAGCCTCACCCGCCGCACGGCCGCGGCGTTGGGTGCACCCTGCTGCCACAGGTCGTGCTGCAGGGCGATCGATTCGTGCGGCCCGTCGGTGCCGGCGGCGGCCGCGACGGCGTGGCACAGCGTCACGAAGCCGCTGCGCACGTCGCGCACGCCCGGACGTGTCACATCGGGCGCAGCGGCGCCGCTCACCCCGTCGTGTTCCGTCCGGCGAGGTCGGGTTGCTCGTCGGCGGCCGCGTTCGGTGCCCGGTCCCGTGATGCCGCCTCGTCGATGGACGGCAGCGCCTCCGCATCGATCAACCCGAGGGATGCGGCGTGCTCGGCCGCCGCGCAGGTGTCGGCCACCAGCAGCAGCGGCACACCGTGCGCCTCGAGGGCGACGCCGTGCTCGCGCACCGCCGCATCGCGCGCCGCCTCGGTGACGTCACGGATGTAGATCGCCTTGATGCGTCCGGGGTAGGCTTCGGCGATATCGCGATAGATCTCCGGATCGTGCTGGCCGCTGTCGCCGATCAGCACGAACGGCAGTTCGTCGTGCCGGTCGAGCACCGCGGCGATCGCGGCACTCTTGTGCTTGGCGTGCGGACCCGCCACCAGCTTGTCCCGGTCCAGCCCGAAATCGCGCAGGAACAGCGGACCCGCCGGCAGGCCGCGCACGCGCAGGAAGTCGTCGAGGAACTCGTACAGGTTCCAGGGGCTGGAGGAGACGTAGAACATCGGGTTGCCGTCCTTTACCAACGCCTGGTAGAACGGTGCCACGCCCTCGAAAGCGACCCGGGAGGCGCTGGAGGTCAGCAGCGTCAGGCGCATCATGCGCAGCATGGAGATCGCCTTCGTGACCAGCACGGTGTCGTCGAGATCGCTGATGATGCCGAAGCGGGCCGTGGCGGACGGGCGCACGATCTCCAGCTCGATCGGCGGCACCTCCTCGTGATCGGGTAGCGACAGGTGCGCGATCAGGTGACCGGCGCCCATCGCCGGCGGTGTGAAATCGAAGTGTGCATAACCTTCCGCATCGCTGATCACGTCCAGCTGCAACTCGCCCAGTTCCAGCCGCACCGGCTCCCCGGCGACCTCGTCGGTCTCGAAGCGCCGGTAGCTGTCCTGCAGGTTGCCCCACAGGGATTCCGGCGTATCGTCCGGGCGTGCGTCGTAGCGCAGCACCCGGCACGAGGCGGTGGCACGCCGTGCGTCGGCGTGGCCGCGGTACGGGATCAGCTGCAGGGGCCGGTCGGGACGAAAGCGTGCATCGAAGCGATCGCGCACCGTGGACAGGATGCTCTCGGCCTGCAGCCCGGCATGGCGGGCCAGCTGTTTCCAGGCGGCCGCTTCGGGCCGGTCGCGCTCGTTGTCCGAGGGTGTCATGGCGGATGCTCCAGGCTGTCGGGGGTACGGTGCGGTGAACGCGAAGGTGGGGATGGTGGCCTACGAGGCCGCCGGCGGTGCCAGCAGCGGTGCCAGGTAGCGGCCGGTGTGGGACGCCTCGCAGGCGGCGACGGTCTCGGGCGTGCCGGCGACCACGACGGTGCCACCGCCGGCACCGCCGTCCGGACCCATGTCGATGACCCAGTCGCAGGTCTTGATGACGTCCAGGTTGTGCTCGATGATCACGATCGTGTTACCGGCGTCGCGCAGTGCGCGCAGCACGCCGAGCAGGGCGCGCACGTCCTCGAAGTGCAAGCCGGTGGTCGGTTCGTCGAGCACGTACAGGGTCTGGCCGGTGCTGCTCTTGGACAGCTCGCGCGCCAGCTTGATGCGCTGCGCCTCGCCGCCGGACAGCGTGGTGGCGCTCTGGCCGAGGGTGATGTAGGACAGCCCGACCTGCATCAGCGTGTCGAGCTTCCTGGCAAGCGTCGGTACGGCTGCGAAGAAGGTGCTGGCCGTCTCCACCGTCATCTCCAGGATGTCGTGAATGGTCATCCCCTTGTAGCGGATGTCCAGGGTCTCGCGGTTGTAGCGATTGCCACCGCAGGTGTCGCAGGCCACGTACACGTCGGGCAGGAAGTGCATCTCGACCTTGACAAGTCCGTCCCCCTGGCAGGGTTCGCAGCGACCGCCGCGCACGTTGAAGCTGAAGCGTCCGGGTTCGTAGCCGCGCGAGCGCGCCTCGCGGGTGCCGGCGAACAGCTCGCGGATCGGTGCGAACAGGCCGGCGTAGGTGGCCGGGTTGCTGCGCGGGGTACGCCCGATCGGGCTCTGGTCGATGGCGACGATCTTGTCGATGGCCTTCAGGCCGGTGATCTTCCTCACCGGCGATCCTTCGTCGCGAGCGCGATTGAGGCGGTGGGAGGCGACCTTGAGCAGCGTGTCGTTGACCAGCGTCGACTTGCCCGAGCCCGACACGCCGGTCACCGCGGTGCACAGCCCGACCGGCACGCGCGCACTCACCGAGCGCAGGTTGTTGCCGGTGGCCCCCTCGATGCCGATCCACAGCCGTCCGGGCTTGCGGCGCGGCGGGATCCCGACGCGCCGGCGTCCGGACAGGTACTGGCCGGTCAGGGAAGCAGGCTCGGCCATCAGGTCCTCGATCCGACCCTGGGCCACGATGCGTCCGCCGTGCACGCCGGCGCCGGGCCCGATGTCGATGACGTGATCGGCGGCCCGGATCGCCTCCTCGTCGTGCTCGACCACGATCACGGTGTTGCCCAGGTCGCGCAGGAAGGTCAGCGTGGACAGCAGCCGGTCGTTGTCGCGCTGGTGCAGGCCGATCGACGGCTCGTCCAGCACGTACATGACCCCCTGCAGCCCGGCACCGATCTGGCTGGCCAGCCGGATGCGCTGCGCCTCGCCGCCGGACAGGGTAGTGGCGCTGCGGTCCAGCGACAGGTAGTCCAGGCCGACATTGACCAGGAAATCCAGCCGGAGCAGGATCTCGCGAGTGATCTTGTCCGCCACCTCGGCGCGCTGGCCGGCAAGCGCCAGACCGTCCACCGCGGTGCGCGCCGCATCGATCGGCAGGGCGACCAGCTCCGGGAGCGTCCGCTCCGCCACCCGGACATGACGCGATGCCTCGTTCAGCCGGGCGCCGCGGCAGCTCGGGCAGGTGCGGCGCGAGAACAGCTGGCCGAGCTCCTCGCGCACGGCGTTGGACTCGGTCTCTCGATAGCGGCGCGCGATGTTCGGGATCACCCCCTCGAACGGGTGCACGCTCTCGCGTGCCCGCCCGCCGCTCTCGGCATCCTTGGCGGTCAGGTGGCTGAAGCGGATCTTCTCGTCCCCGCTACCGTGCAGGATCGCGTCGCGCACGGTGTCCGGCAGCTCGTCGAACACCGTGTCCACGTCGAACCCGTAGTGCTTCGCCAGCGACTGCAGCATCTGGAAGTACCAGGCGTTGCGCCGGTCCCAGCCGCGCACCGCCCCGGCGGCCAGGCTCAAGGATGCATCCTCGACCACCCGGTCCGGGTCCACGTACTGCGCCACGCCCAGCCCGTCGCACTCCGGGCAGGCCCCCTGCGGGGCGTTGAACGAGAAGCTCCTCGGTTCCAGCGTCGGCACCGAGTAGCCGCATTGGCGGCAGGCGAACCGCGACGAGAACAGCAGCGGCTCGCCGTCGCCCTTCAGCGGTACCACGCTGGCCGAGCCCTCGCCCAGGCCGACGGCGGTCTCGAACGACTCGGCCAGCCGCAGCGCGAGATCCTCACGCACCTTGAACCGGTCCACCACCACGTCGATGTCGTGCTTCCTGCGGGCATCCAGCCGGATCTCGCCGTCCAGTTCGGTGAGCGTGCCGTCCACCCGCACCCGCAGGTAGCCCTGGGCCCTGAGCTGCTCGAACAGCACGGCGTGATCGCCCTTGCGCGCCACCACCACGGGTGCGAGCAGCGCCAGTGCGGTGCCCTCGGGCTGCGCCATCACCGCATCCACCATCTGGCTGATGGTCTGGGCGTCCAGCGCCTCGCCGTGGACCGGGCAGTGCGGGGTGCCGACGCGGGCGAACAGCAGCCGCAGGTAGTCGTGGATCTCGGTGATGGTGCCGACCGTGGAGCGCGGGTTGTGCGAGGTGGACTTCTGCTCGATCGAGATCGCCGGCGACAGCCCGTCGATCAGGTCCACGTCCGGCTTGTCCATTACCGACAGGAACTGGCGCGCGTAGGCGGACAGGCTCTCCACGTAGCGGCGCTGGCCCTCGGCGAACAGCGTGTCGAAGGCCAGCGAGGACTTGCCGCTGCCGGACAGCCCGGTGATCACGATCAGCGCATCGCGCGGCAGGTCGGCATCGATGCCCTTCAGGTTGTGCGTGCGCGCGCCGCGAATGCGGATCGTGTCCATCGTCGGGTCCGTCGCGGGTGGGGCGGGGAGCTTAGCGCGGGTCGGGTACGCCGAGATCGCGGCAGATCTTGCGCGACAGGATATCGCTGACCTCTCGATGGCGAGGAACCGCGGAGCGCCTCTTCTGCGCGGGATGGTGGAACCAGGAGTGGTTTCCGCCTTCGCGGAGCAACGTGCACCCGTGCCCTTCCAGATGGCGGACCAGGTCGCGCCGCTTCATACGGCGATCCGGAACTCCTCGAAGTCGTCCCCCGCGGCACTGCGCGCATCGTCACGGTTGAATGCGAGCGCTTCCTCGAGAGTGACACGAAGGGTATCGATCAATTCTTCACGCGAAGCCTCCTGGCAGTTGACTCCGGGGACCTCCTCGATCCAGCCGATCCAGACTCCACCGTCATTCTTGAGAACGGCCGTGTAGTGGTTCTGCATGAGGTTCGTTCCCGTTCGGGCCCTTGAGTCGGGCATGGAAGACGGCAACTGCCGGAGATCAAGAATGCGTACTACCGTCACGACAAGCTCGCCGAGCGTATCACCGGTCCGGGATGGCGGCGAGACCAGGTGATCGTTCGCGAACTGCGTGCGGGTTTCCCCGACCGTGCCGTATCCTGTGCACGCGCCGCCGGCCGGGTTCGCTGACATCACGACGCCGAATCCTGGCCCGGCATGACCTCGACGCCAACCCGATTCGATCGCCCGGCCCATGACATCGAAGCAAGGTCCGGCGATGACGCCACTCGAACGCCGCGCCACCTGGTCGCTGGCGCTGATCTACATCGTGCGCATGCTCGGGTTGTTCATCATCCTGCCGGTGTTCACGCTGTTCGGCAGCGACTACGCCTCCAGCACGCCGTTCCTGGTGGGGCTGGCCATCGGCATCTACGGGCTGCTGCAGGCAGCGTTGCAGATCCCGTTCGGCATGCTCAGCGACCGGATCGGGCGCAAGCGGGTGGTCACCGTCGGGTTGCTGCTGCTGATCGCCGGCAGCGTGGTGGCGGCGCTGGCGGACGACATCCGCTGGGTGATCGTCGGCCGGGCGCTGCAGGGCGCGGGCGCCATCGCCGCCGCCCTGATGGCGCTGGCCGCCGACCTGACCAGCGAGGAGCAGCGCACCAAGATCATGGCCACGCTGGGGGCGAGCATCGGGTTCGCGTTCATCATCGCGCTGATCGCCGGTCCCGTACTGGTGGCCTGGTTCTCGGTCGACATGCTGTTCTGGTTCACCGCCGCGTGCGCAGTCCTTGCGCTGATCCTGCTGCACGTGGCCGTGCCGGACCCGGTGCGTTGCCACTACAGCAGCGATACCGGTGCCAACGCCGCCACCATGCGGCGCCTGTTCTCGCACCGCGACCTGCTGCGTCTGGACGCCAGCGTGTTCCTGCTGCACCTGCTGATCACCGCCACCTTCTTCGCCGTGCCGCTGGCGCTGCGCGAGGCGGGCATCGCCGATGACCGCCAGTGGACCATCTACCTGCCGGCGGTGATCGTGTCGCTGGCGATGATGGTGCCGCTGGTGATCCTGGCCGAGCGGCGCGCCATGCGTGGGGTGCTGATGGCGGCGGTGGCCGGCATGCTGGGCGTGCAGCTGGTGTTCGGGTTCGTCACGCCGGGCGTGCTGGCGCTCGGCCTGGGCATCACGCTGTTCTTCGGGTTCCTGAACACGCTCGAGGCGCTGCTGCCCTCGCTGGTCTCCCGCCTGGCACCGGCGGCGGCCAAGGGCAGCGCCATGGGCATCTACTCCAGCAGCCAGTTCCTGGGGGCCTTCGTCGGCGGTGCCGGGGCCGGCTGGTTGTACGGGGCGCACGGCTCGCGCGGGCTGTTCGTGGTGCTGGCGGTGCTGTGCGGCCTGTGGCTGCTGCTGGTGGCGGGCTTCTCGCCGCCGAAGAAGCTGGCCACGCACCGCCATCTGCTGAGCGAGGACGAACGGGCCCGTCCGGACGGGGCGATCGCGCGGCTGCGCGCCCTGCCTGGCGTGGAGGACGTGGCGCTGGCGATCGACGAGGGGGTGGCCTATCTGAAGGTGGACCGGAGCCGGTTCGTCGGCGCGGATGCCGCTGCCGGGTAGAGAGGTTCGGGCCGGGAAGGCATCGACAACGGACAGCTTGCGCACTCCCGGCGCGCTCGAGTGCAGGGCAGCCGTCACGGATGATGGTGCATCCCGCGGATGGATCCGGCACCAGCGGCGATGACTTCGTGCGATAATACTGTACGTTTATACAGTATTTCGTCGAAGCAGGAGCGCCGTGTCACAGGGCGGTCCATTCCACATCGGCAAGGCCGCCCGGTCGGTCTAGAATCGGTGGTACGCACCCGTCGGCAAGGTTCCGGAAACGTCCGGCGCGGGACGGACCCTCGCGCCACGGAACGGCGAGGCTGACACAACCCGAGGAGCAAGGACATGGCACGAGGCGTCAACAAGGTGATTCTGGTCGGCAATCTGGGAGCGGATCCCGAGATGCGCCAGATGCCCAACGGCGGGGCGGTCACTAACCTGAGCATCGCCACCACCGAGCAGTGGATCGACAAGGCATCGGGCGACAAGCAGGAGCGCACCGAGTGGCATCGGGTGACGATGTTCAACCGGCTGGCCGAGGTGGCGGCCGAGTACCTGCAGAAGGGCGGGCAGGTCTACATCGAAGGCTCGCTGCGCACCGACAAGTACCAGGACAAGCAGACCGGACAGGACCGCTGGTCCACCTCGATCATCGCCCAGAACATGCAGCTGCTCGGGGGTCGCGCGGACGGGGTCGGTGGCAACGGCGGGGCGAGCGGGGATTGCGCACCGGCGCCGGGCGGGCAGGGCGCCTCGCCCGGTGGCGAGCGGTCCGCACAGCCCGCTGCCGGCCGTGTCGATTTCGACGACGACGTTCCGTTCTGACGGGACCAGTTTCGAGGGCTGCCGTCTCGGGCAGCCCTCGTCACGCTCACCCGCGTGACGGAATCTCCAGCCCGCGCACCGAGGCCGGACGAGCCGCGCACCGGTCCACCCAGGCCATGACGCGCGGCATGGTGTCCATCTCCATCGCCTCGCCCGCCTCGTAGAACACCTTCGCACCGCGGATCCACGGGAACAGGGCAATGTCGGCGATGGTGTACTCCTCGCCCATCAGCCACTCGCGGCCATCGTCCAGGCGCTGCTCCAGCACCTTCAGCAGCCGCACCGACTCGGCACGGTAGCGCTCGCGCGGCAGCGGGTCCTCCACCTTGGAGCCTGCGAACTTCGAGAAGAACCCGTACTGGCCGAACATCGGGCCGACGCCGCCCATCTGGAACATGACCCACTGGATCGTCTCGAGACGGGCCACCGGATCGGCGGGCAGCAGCTGGCCGCTCTTCTCGGCGAGATAGATCAGGATGGCGCCGGACTCGAACAGGGCCAGGGAGCGGCCGTCCGGCCCGTCCGGGTCGATGATCGCCGGGATCTTGCCGTTGGGATTCAGCGCCAGGAAGGCGTCGGACTTCACGTCGCTGTCGGACAGCTTCACCGTGTGCGCCTCGTAGGGCAGGCCGATCTCCTCCAAGGCGATCGAGACCTTGACGCCGTTCGGGGTCGGGAACGAGTACAGCTGCAGGATCGACGGGTCGGCGGCGGGCCAGCGGGCGTCGATCGGGTGGTCGAGGGAGGTGCTCATGAGCAGTTCCGGTACGGGGTGGGGCGGCAGTATAGGAAGCCGGCACCGCAGGGCCGTGCGTCGCTGGCGAACCGTGCGTTCGGTTCGCCGGCATGAACCGCGGCGAGGCCAGCGGCATGTGGCGTGCAGGAGCCTGGCATGAGATTCGCCATCATCCCCGCCCGCGGCGGCTCGCGCCGCATCCCGAGCAAGAACATCAGGCCCTTCGCCGGCAAGCCGATGATCGCCTGGTCGATCGAGGCCGCGCTCGCCAGCGAGCTGTTCGACCGGATCATCGTGTCCACCGATGACGAGCGCATCGCCGCCACCGCCCGCGAGCACGGTGCCGAGACCCCGTTCCTGCGCCCGGCCGAACTGTCCGGCGATCACACCGCGACGGTACCGGTGATCGCCCACGCCATCGAGTGGCTCGCGGCGCACGGAACGCATGCGGACGAGGTGTGCTGCATCTACGCAACCGCCCCGTTCATCCGCGTCGATGATCTACGCGACGCAGCCTCACGGCTGCGCGACACCGGGGCTGACTACGCCTTCCCGATCACCAGCTTCGCCTTCCCGATCCAGCGTAGCGTTGCCTTGGGGTCCGATGGACGTCTGCGCATGCTCCAGCCCGAGCACGCGCTGACACGCAGTCAGGATCTGGAAGAGGCCTACCACGATGCCGGGCAGTTCTACTGGGGACGTACCGATGCCTGGTTGCAAGGCATACCGCTCATGGGCCCGGCCACCGCACCGCTGGTGATCCCGCGATACCGGGTTCAGGACATCGACACCCACGAGGACTGGACACGGGCCGAGATGATGTTCGAGGTCCTGCGGGCACGCGACATCGACACACCACGTGGCAACAGAACATAAGGACATCCTTATGTGCTTATGTTGTCGGTGTACACTAGGCGGCTTCCGGAGAGGGCACGAGCGGCATGGCACAGGATTACATCTTCACGTCCGAGTCGGTCTCGGAAGGGCATCCGGACAAGATGGCCGACCAGATATCCGATGCCGTGCTGGACGCGTTGCTGGCCAAGGATCCGGGTGCACGCGTGGCCTGCGAGACGCTGGTCAAGACCGGGTTGGTGATCATCGCCGGCGAGATCACCACCAGCGCCTACGTGGATCTCGAGGACCTGGTGCGCAGCACCGTCAAGGACATCGGCTACGACAGCTCCGAGGTCGGGTTCGACGCGGACACCTGCGCGGTGCTCAACGGCATCGGCAAGCAGTCGCCGGACATCGCCCAGGGCGTGGACCGCTCGGCGCCCGAGGAGCAGGGGGCCGGGGACCAGGGCCTGATGTTCGGCTACGCCACCGACGAGACCGAGGTGCTGATGCCCGCACCGATCACCTACGCCCACCGGCTGGTGGAGCAGCAGGCCGCCCAGCGCAAGAGCGGCAGCCTGCCGTGGCTGCGCCCGGACGCGAAGAGCCAGGTCACGCTGCGCTATCAGGGCGGCAAGCCGGTCGGGCTGGACGCGGTGGTGCTGTCCACCCAGCACGATCCGGACATCGGCCTGTCCGACCTGCGCGAGGCGGTCATGGAGAACATCCTGAAGCCGGTGCTGCCGGCCGGCTGGCTTGCGGACTGCCCGGGCGAGAACATCCACATCAACCCGACCGGCAACTTCGTGATCGGCGGCCCGGTCGGTGACTGCGGCCTGACCGGGCGCAAGATCATCGTCGACACCTACGGCGGCATGGCGCGCCACGGCGGCGGCGCGTTCTCCGGCAAGGATCCCTCCAAGGTCGACCGCTCGGCCGCCTACGCCGGGCGCTACGTGGCCAAGAACATCGTCGCCGCGGGCCTGGCCGCACGCTGCGAGATCCAGGTCAGCTACGCGATCGGGGTGGCCCGGCCGACCTCCATCAGCATCGACACCTTCGGCACCGGCACCGTCGACGACCGGCGCATCGAGCAGATCGTCGCCGAGGTGTTCGACCTGCGCCCGTACGGCATCGTCACCATGCTCGACCTGATCCGGCCGATCTACAAGGCGACCGCCGCCTACGGCCACTTCGGGCGCGAGCTGGACGACTTCACCTGGGAGAGGACCGACCGGGTCGATGCGCTGAAGCAGGCCGCCGGCATCGCCTGAGCGACCCCGCGGACCCGCGAGCCCGGTCGTCACCACGACCGGCTCGCCGACGCTGCCGGCCACATCGCCGGCGGCGACACAGTGAACATTCCCTCGGACACCGCACGTCCGACATATCACCAGACATCGAGCACACGCACATCATGAGCGCAGCAGCAGACACCCTCCAGGGCGACTACAAGGTCGCCGACATCTCCCTGGCCGACTACGGCCGCAAGGAGATCCGCATGGCCGAGCACGAGATGCCCGGCCTGATGGCGTTGCGCGAGGAGTTCGGCGACAGCCAGCCGCTGGCCGGCGCCCGCATCGCCGGCTGCCTGCACATGACGATCCAGACCGCGGTGCTGATCGAGACGCTGGCCTTCCTGGGCGCCGAACTGCGCTGGTCGAGCTGCAACATCTTCTCGACCCAGGACCACGCCGCCGCCGCGATCGCCGCTGCCGGCATCCCGGTGTTCGCCTGGAAGGGCGAGACCGAGGACGAGGGCGAGTGGTGCATCCACCAGACCATCAAGGGACCGGGCGGCTGGGTGCCGAACCTGATCCTGGACGACGGTGGCGACCTGACCGTCATGATGCACGAGGACTATCCCGAGCTGATGGCAGGGGTGAAGGGCCTGTCCGAGGAGACCACCACCGGCGTGCACCGTCTGGTGGAGATGGCGAGGAAGGGCACGCTCAAGGTGCCGGCCATCAACGTCAACGATTCGGTCACCAAGTCCAAGTTCGACAACCTGTACGGCTGCCGCGAGTCGCTGCTCGACGGCATCAAGCGCGCCACCGACGTGATGATCGCCGGCAAGGTCGCCATCGTGCTCGGCTACGGGGATGTGGGCAAGGGCTGCGCGCAGGCGTTCCGCGGCATGGGGGCGACGGTGTGGGTCACCGAGATCGATCCGATCAACGCGTTGCAGGCGGCGATGGAAGGCTTCCGCGTGGTGCGCATGGACGATGTCGCCGACCAGGTCGACATCGTGGTCACGGCATCCGGCAACGTGAACGTGGTCACCCACGATCACATGGAGAAGATGAAGAACGAGGCCATCGTGTGCAACATCGGCCACTTCGACAACGAGATCGACGTGGCGGGGCTGCGCCAGTACACGTGGGAGAACGTCAAGCCGCAGGTCGATCAGGTGATCTTCCCCGACGGCAAGCGCATCACGCTGCTGGCCGAGGGCCGGCTGGTGAACCTCGGTTGCGGCACCGGTCACCCCAGCTTCGTGATGAGTGCCTCGTTCACCAACCAGGTGCTGGCCCAGCTCGAGCTGTGGGAGCGTGCCGAGAATTACAGCGTGGACGTGCACGTGCTGCCCAAGGCGCTCGACGAGAAGGTCGCCCGCCTGCACCTGAAGAGGATCGGTGCGCAGCTGACCGAGCTGAGCGGCGAGCAGGGCGACTACCTCGGCCTGGACCTGGCGGGTCCGTACAAGCCGGAACACTACCGATACTGAGCGTTGCAGATCGGTAAATTTTCAAGTACCTGATATTGTTCACGAAATTGATATCCGGCCGCTCCGCATCGCATCGTCGAGGCGGGTAGCCGGACATCTTTCTGCTAGGGTGGTGACCGTTCGATGGCGATCCGCACACCCCGACGGTGTGTGTCGATGACCCGACAGCAGGTGCGGCCCGATCGTTTCCGATCGGTGCCCCGCGTTCCGGCACGGCCGGTCCGTGTCCCTTGCGAAGCCCGATTCACCGACCTTACGAGGAAGTAGATGAGCTTTCAGCGAACAAGCGTTTCACTCGCCCTGTCACGAACCCTGGCCCTGTGCACCCTCGGTACCGCGGCGATGCTGGTCCAGCCCGCCCACGCCCAGGAGGAGTGCGGCGACGTGACGATCGCGAGCATGAACTGGGCATCCGCCGAGGTCATCGCCGAGATCGACAAGATGATCCTGTCCGAAGGCTACGGCTGCAA
>Ga0209831_1002745_pt1 | contig 15060 bp, 12 predicted proteins | sample Maine_Asex4_meta_FD_187451 | JGI IMG/M metagenome (GOLD analysis project Ga0209831, IMG submission 187451) | Marine algal microbial communities from Maine, USA - Maine_Asex4_metaG (SPAdes) (version 2) | ecosystem: Host-associated > Algae > Red algae > Unclassified | place: Maine, USA | collected...
GGCACCGCGGTAGCGCAACGCGGCGAAGCCGAGCACCGAGGAGCAGTTGACGATGGTGCCGCGACCGGCGCGGCGCATGCCCGGCAGCACCGCGCGGGTCAGCTGGTGCGGGCCGAGCAGGTTGGCCTGCAGGATGGCGGCCAGCGCCTCGCGTGGCAGGTCCTCCACCCGGCCGGGAATGGCGTAGGCGCCGTTGTTGAACAGCGCGTCCAGCGCACCGTCGGTGGCGTCCAGCACCGCAGCGGCCCCCTGCGCCACGCCGGGTGCATCCTCGTGATCGATCAGCACGCTCTCCAGCCCCTCGGCGCGGCGCGCCTCGACATCCGCCGCCTGCCGGCAGCCGGCGAACACCCGCCAGCCGCGCGCGTGCAGCGTGCGCGCGGCGTCCAGGCCGATGCCGCTCGAGCAGCCGGTGATCAGGATGGAACGTTCGCTCATGGACATCGACTCCTGACGCTCAGTGGCCTGTTCGTCGCGAGCGCAACGCCGCCCAGCTGACCGCGGCGATCACGATGGCGCCGACCAGCATCTCGCGCACGTAGCTGTCCACGCTGAGCTGGGTGAGCGCATTGTCGATCACCCCCAGCAGCGCCACGCCGGTGAGGGTGGGCAGCACGTGCGGGGTCGCCTCGTCGCGCAACGTCATGCCCAGGAACACCGCGGCGATCGCGTCCAGCATCAGCCCGCTGCCCTGGATCGGATTGGCAGAGGCGACGCGGCTGGCCAGCATCAGCCCCGCCGTCGCCGCCCCCAGGCCGGTCACCCCGAAGGCCAGCAGCCGCAGCCGCCTGACCGGAATGCCCGCCAGGGTGGCGGCCGCGGTGTTGTCGCCGATCACGTACAGGTGACGGCCGGTCCTGAAGCGTTCCAGCATCAGCCAGCACAGCAGCGCCACCGCGGCTGCCACCAGGGTCAGCGCGGGCAGGGTGATGCCGAGCGCCTCGATCGGGATGCCGCCGCGCGCGAACGCCCCGAAGGCGTCGGGGATGTCGCGCCCGAAGATGGTCTTGCCGTCGGCCAGGTGAAAGGCCAGCCCGCTGTAGAGCGTCAGCGTGCCGAGCGTGGCGACGAACGGCAGCACGCCGATCAGGCTCACCAGCACGCCGTTGACCAGCCCGCAGGCGATGCCGGTGGCGAGCGCGGCACCGATCGCCGCCGGGATCGGCCAACCGGACTGGAAGCACACGGCGGCCACCACGCCCGCCAGGCTGGCGATCGAGCCGACCGACAGGTCGAAGTCGCCCATTGCCATGACCACCGTCATGGTGAGCGCCACGACCGCCAGCATCGAGATCTGGCGCGAGACGTTCAAGAGGTTCGCGGCGGTCAGGAAGGTGTCCGGCAGCAACCACCGGAACACCAGCACGACCGCGATGAAGCCGCCGAGGGTCGCGAACCGGCTCACCGGTCGAGGCCTCTCAATCGAGCGTGTCGACGTTGGCGCGGGTGACCAGCACGGTGGGCACGTTGACCACGCGCGACACCGCCTCCTCGCCGGCGATGGCGCGCGCGACGGCCTCGGCCGCGGCCCGGCCGATGCCGGCGAAGTCCTGCGCCATCGAGGCCTCGAGGTTGCCGCCGGCGGCGATGGCTGCACGCGCCTCCGGGTTGGCATCCATGCCCGTGATGACGATGCCCTCGTCGGCCCGGTCGGCCGCCTCGATCGCCTGCAGCGCGCCCAGCGCCGGCTGGTCCCACGCGGACCAGACGGCGGCGATGCTGCCCGTGTCCGGATTGGCGGCGAGCACCGCTTCCATGCGCGCGCGCGCATCGGCGATGCCGCCGTCGGCCACGTCCGGGGTGATGCGCTCGATCACCTCGATGTCCGGCGTATTGGCGAAGATCGCGTCGGCGATCACGCCTCTGACCTGCACCGGCGGGAAGGCGTCGAACACGAACATCACCACCCGCCCTTCGCCATCGAGCCGGTCGACCACGTAGCCCGCGGTCTCGGCGGCCATCGCGTAGCCGTTGCTGGTGACGTTGACCGCCACGTCCGGGTGGCTGCCGGCGTCCATGCCGATGACCGGGATGCCGGCCTCGCCGGCGAGCGCGAGACCGGCACCCACCTGGGCAGGGTCGACGTTGATTACGATCGCGGCGCTGTCGGCGGTGACCGCGTCCTCGATGCGGCTGATCACCGCGGCCACATCCCCTGCGGTGTCGACCACGTTCACGTTCCAGTCACGCCCCTCGGCCGCCGCCTCGAACCCCTCGACGTAGAACTGCGTGCCGGGTTGGGACAGGTAGGGCGTTATCACGGTGACCTTGTCGGTCGCCAGGGCCGCGCTCGTGCCGAGAAGGGTGAACGGCAGGACGAGGGGCAGGACGAGCGTGGCGAGACGGGTTCGAGGCATGAGGGGCGGCCGGATGCGGATCGGGCCTGTCAGGATAAGCGATGACTGAGCGATCGCGTGGCGGCGTAGGCGTCCCGGTACAGCGCCATGCGCGTGTCGCGACGCTCCTCGGTGCCGGCGGCGGGCGAGAACGTGCGATCGATATGCACCAGTGCCGAGAACGCATCGGCGATGCCGGCGTGGTGACCGGTGGCGATCGCGGCCAGCCCCGCGGCACCGAGCAGGCCCGGGTCGGTGGCCACGACCCGGTGCAGGTCGACGCCCAGCATGTCGGCCCGGATACGGTTCCAGGTATCGCTTCTGAACCCCCCGCCGCCGCCGTTCAGGGCGGTCGGTGCCAGGTCGGCCGAGCTTGCCAGCGCATCGAGCAGCATACGCGCCGAGCAGGCCACGCCCTCGTACACCGCGAAGGCCAGCGCCGCCCGGTCGCTGGAGGCGGACAGGCCCAGGAAGGTGCCGCGCGCCTTCGCGTCCCACAGCGGGGCCCGCTCGCCCTGCAGGTGCGGCAGGAACAGCGGCGTGGCGACGTTCGGCACATGCTGCGCCGCAGCCATCGCCATGGCGTCGGGCGTCATGCCGAACAGGTCGCAGAACCACGCTTGCGCCGCTCCGCCCGACTGGGTCGGACCGACGTGCAGGCGCATTCCGTGCCGTTCGGGCATGACCAGCACTCCGGGGGTGGGCACGACCTGGTGCGACAGCAGGCCGAGGATCTCGCTGGTGCCGCTCAGGTACACGCCCGACCCCTCGGCGGTGCTGCCGGTGCCGAACACGCCGGCCCAGGCGTCCATGGTGCCGACCGCGACCGGCACGCCCGCGAACGGCAGTCCGGGGCGAACCCGTCCGGCCACCGATGTCATGTCGGCCAGCGGTGGCAGGCGCTGCGCGGCACCCTCGACGCGCTCGATCAGGGCGTCGGCGTAGCGCGCCTGCAGGTCGACCAGGCCGATGTTGGACAGCGGATCGCTGACACGTTCGCCGGTCAGCCGCTGCAGGCACCCGTCCTTGGGCAGCAGCACGCTGGCGGTACGGCGCCAGATTCCGGGCCGGTGACGCGCCATCCAGCGCATGCGCGCCAGCGCGTGGCTCGCATCGACCGGCAGCGGCGCGCCCCACCAGGCCAGCCGCTCCGCCGGCTCGAGGGTGGCGTCCAGTTCGGCGGCCTCCGCGTGCGAGCGCCCGTCCTGCCACACGATCGCCGGTGCCAGTGCCGTACCGTTCTCGTCGGCGAACACGTGGGTGTTGGCCTGCGAGGTGATGCCGATGGCGGCGACGGCCGCGGCCTCGGTACGCCTCGCGAAGCGGCGCAGCGCACCGTCCACCAGCCGCCACCAGTCGGCCGGATCCTGTTCCACGATGCCACCATCCGGACGCTGCGTCGGATAGGCCTCGCGCAGCGATTCGATCGGGTGGCCGTCGGCATCGAACAGCGCCGCCTTGACCGCGGTGGTACCGATGTCGATGCCGATGAAGTGCGTCATGACGCCGGACTCTCCGATCCAGCGCCGTGCGCAGCGATGCTTGCCATGGGATGCGCTCCTCCCCGTCCGCCCCCCGTCCGCCCCCCGTCCGCCCCGTCACGGCGAGCGTGTGGCGTGCACCGGGACGGCGCGATGCGATATGCCGAACGAGCATGGTATCCGTTCCGTTCCGTACCGAGCCCGAGCGATGCGGTCCGACCTGTCGACAGGCCCGGACGCCCGCGAGCACGACCCGCTGATACGCTGGGCGAGTAACCCCGGGCAGGACGCGCCATGAACAGCTTCACCGACGTGGTCCGTACCTCGTCACCGATCGACCGGGGGCCCACGGCGTGAGGGGTGATCCGGGTGAAGCGATGCGCCGCAACGTCCGGCTCTACCCGTGGTTCCTGGCGGCCGGCAGCGTCTCGCCCTGGTTGCCGGTGTTCTTCCTGTTCTTCAGCCAGCGGGTCGGCTTCGACGGTGCGCTGACGCTGAGCGCGGTGTACTACGCGGCCGTGGTGCTGCTGGAGGTGCCCTCGGGCTACGCCTCCGACCGTGTCGGCCGGGTGCCGACGCTGCTGCTGTCGGCCTGCCTGCAGCTCGCCGCGTTCGCGGTCTTCGTCAGCGCCGGATCGCTGGCGATGCTGGCGCTCGGCCAGGCGCTGATGGCGGCCGGTGCGGCGTTTCGCTCCGGCAGCGATTCGGCGTTCCTGCACGATTCGCTGGCCGCCGACGCCTGCGAGGCGGACTACGCGCAGGCCGAGGCCCGGGCCGGCACCGTGTCGATGAGCGCCACCGGCGTGTCGTGCCTGCTGGGCGGTGTGCTCGGCAGCGTCGATCTGGTGTGGCCGTACGCGCTCGGCGGGCTCGCATCGGCCGTCGCGCTGTTCATCGCGCTGCGTTTCACCGAACCGCCGCTGGATCGGGAACTCGCGCTGTCGGGGCGCCAGCAGGTCACACGGCTCGCCGCGCTGTTCGGCGACCGGGTGCTGCTGTGGCTGCTCGGCTACTACGTGCTGGCGTTCGCGCTGGCGCACGTGCCGTACGAGTTCTACCAGCCCTGGATCCGGTTGCTGGGCGAGAGCGGCGCGGGTGCCTGGCTGGCCGCCGGCACCAAGGCACCGCTGGTGTCCGGGGCGGTGTTCGCGATCTCGATGTTCGGCGGTGCGCTCGGTTCGTGGTTGTCGATCCGGATCGCGGCACGGTTGGGTCTGCCGCAACTGCTGCTGCTCGCCAACGCGGTGCAGCTGGCCATCATCGCCGGGCTCGCCATCGGGTTGCACCCGCTGTTGCTGCTGCTGGTGCTCGGACGCAACTTCGCCATGGCGATGTCCACGCCACCGATGCTGGCAGTGATCGCGCCACGCATGGCACCGGCCCAGCGGGCAACCTGGCTGTCGCTGCAGAGCCTGGCCGGACGGCTCGGCTTCTCGCTGGTGCTGTTCGCGCTGTCGGGGGCGGTCACGTCGCAACTGCAGTGGCAGGCCTTGCGGGACGTGCTGCTCGCCTGTGCCACGCTGGGCGCGGTGCTCTCGCTGGCCGTCTGGTGGGTGGGCGCACGCACCGGCACCGACACCGGACGGGCGCGCTGATCGGCCGGGCCGGTCAGTCGTCCGGCTCGCGCCGATCGCGTACCGGCCCCCAGCAGTGCTTCCCGCGCTCGTCCCGATCCGGCGGTGCCTCGAACCGGGGCCGCTGGCCGTGCAGCAGCCGTCCGGCCCGGCGCCGCACCTCGAGCGCGCGTTCGATCCGCTCGTGTGTCTGCCGGGCGCGCAGCAGGGTGTCGTGCATCAGGGTGCGTACCCGGCGGCGCGCGGCTCCGCGCCCGGCCGGTTTCCGCTTCTCGTCGCTATCGTCCATGAGGCTGACGTCGTGTCGGTGAGTTGGGTGCCCACCGGCGCGGCGCTCGGCACCGGACGCCACGAGAACGGGCCGTGGACGAGCGGGGTGCCCTTGCCGGATCGGTGACCGGTCGACTGTGAGCGCAGACTACAGCCCGCAGCCGGGTCGTGCTCGGTCGGTGTAATTCTGCGGGAACAGCGAGCGGGCACGCACCGCCGGCGGGGGCGTTGCCGGGAGCATCGCGTTTCTCTAGTCTCGGACCCGCACCCACCCCCATACCCACGCGGAGCCAGGCATGAAGACGATCAAGGGACCGGCACTGTTTCTCGCCCAGTTCGCCGGTGACGAGGCACCGTTCGACAGCTGGGCGTCGATCACCGCCTGGGCCGCCGACTGCGGCTACGAGGGCGTGCAGCTGCCCAGCTGGGACGCGCGCCTGTTCGATCTGGACAAGGCGTCCACCTCGAAGGACTACTGCGACGAGATCAAGGGGGTGGCGGCCGACAACGGCGTCGAGGTGACCGAGCTGTCGACCCACCTGCAGGGCCAGCTGGTGGCGGTGCACCCGGCCTACGATGCCGGCTTCGACGGGTTCGCGCCCCCGCAGGTGCACGGCGACCCGAACAAGCGTCAGGCGTGGGCGGTCGACCAGGTCATGAAGGCGCTGAGCGCCTCGAAGCACATGGGCATCGGTGCGATGGCCTCCTTCTCCGGCGCGCTGGCCTGGCCCTACCTGTACCCGTGGCCGCAGCGCCCGGCGGGGCTGGTGGAGGCTGCCTTCGACGAGCTGGCCAGGCGCTGGCGACCGATCCTGGACCATGCCGAGGACTGCGGTGTGGACGTCTGCTACGAGATCCATCCCGGCGAGGACCTGCACGACGGCATCACCTTCGAGATGTTCCTGGAGCGGGTGGACGGGCACGCGCGCTGCAACATGCTGTACGACCCGTCGCACTACGTGCTGCAGTGCCTGGACTACCTGGACAACATCGACATCTACAAAGAGCGTATCCGCATGTTCCACGTCAAGGATGCCGAGTTCAATCCGACCGGGCGGCAGGGCGTGTACGGCGGCTACCAGGGCTGGGTCGACCGCGCCGGGCGGTTCAGGAGCCTGGGCGATGGCGAGGTGGACTTCGCGCAGATCTTCTCGAAGATGGCGGCCAACGACTTCGACGGCTGGGCGGTGGTGGAGTGGGAGTGCTGCCTGAAGCATCCCGAGGACGGTGCGCGCGAGGGCGCGCGGTTCGTGGCCGATCACATCATCCGCGTCACCGAGCGGGCGTTCGATGATTTCGCGGACGGGGGCACGGATGCGGCGGCCAATGCGCGGATGCTGGGGATCGGCTCATGAGCGAAGAGCACAAGCACCCGATACAGCGCGGGCACAAGCCAGCCCGCATCCGCCTCGGCATGGTCGGTGGCGGGCGCGACGCGTTCATCGGCGGGGTGCACCGCATCGCCTCGCGCATCGACGACCGCTACGCGCTGGTGGCCGGTGCGTTCTCGTCCAGTGCCGACAAGGCGCGTGCCTCGGCGCAGGATCTGGGCGTGGCCGACGAGCGCGCCTACGATGACTTCCAGGCCATGGCCGAGGCGGAGGCGGCCCGCGAGGACGGCATCGAGGTGGTCAGCATCGTGACGCCGAACCATGTGCATTTCGCGGCCTCGAAGGCGTTCCTGGAGCGCGGCATCCACGTCATCAGCGACAAGCCGATGACCTCGACGCTGCAGGATGCCGAGGCGCTGGCGGCGGTGGTCGCGGCGGGTGAGGCGCGCTTCTTCCTGACCCACAACTACACCGGCTACCCTATGATCCGCCAGGCGCGCGAGATGATCGCCTCGGGCGCGCTCGGCACGCTGCGCGTGGTGCAGGTCGAGTACGCGCAGGACTGGCTGGCCGGGAAGCTCGAGGACACCGGACAGAAGCAGGCCGGCTGGCGTGTGGACCCGGCGAAGTCCGGTGCCGGTGGCTCGGTCGGCGACATCGGTACCCATGCGTACAACCTGGCGGGATTCGTGACGGGCCTGCAGTGCCGGGAGCTGCTGTCGGACATCGACAGCTTCGTCGACGGGCGTCGGCTGGACGACAACTGCCACGTGCTGCTGCGCTACGAGGGTGGCGTCAAGGGCATGCTGTGGTGCAGCCAGGTTGCGCCGGGCAACGAGAACGCGTTGAGCCTGCGCGTGTACGGCAGCGAAGGCGGCCTGGCCTGGAAGCAGGAGGACCCGAACCGGCTCTGGCACACCCCGCTCGGCGAGCCGACCCGGCTGCTGACCCGCGGTGGTCCGGGTGCCGGTGAGGCGGCGGCGGCCGTGACACGCATTCCGGCCGGTCATCCGGAAGGGTATCTCGAAGGCTTCGCCAACCTCTACACCGATGCCGCGGAGGTGATCGTGGCGTTGCGCGAAGGGCGCGCCGCGCCCGACTCGCTGTGTCCGGATGCCGCCGACGGGGTATCAGGGTTGCGGTTCATCGATGCGGTGGTCAGGTCGTCGGCCGACGGTGGGCGGTGGACGGCGCTGTCGTGGTGAATAGATCAGGCTAGTCGTACCGGTCGACGGCATCGTCCTCCAGGACCTGGCGCACGAGGTTGTAGCCGACCAGGTAGACCTGTACTGCCGTCGGCACGAAGCGCAGCTCGTGCTCACCTACCGTCTGCAGACCTTCCTGCAGGCGGGAGGTCACGACGACGTCGTGCAGGGGTACGTCGTTTTTCTGGCAGAAGTCCAGCAGTCCGTCCAGCTTCCGGTACGCATTTGCCGCCTTGTCCGACCATTTGACCTCGATGCACCATCTGGGCTGAAACGTCAGGTTGTCCAGCAGCACCATGTCGACTTCGCCCCCTTTGCCCTTGTCCCATCTTGAATAATACAACTGCCGTACCATTTCCGAGTGCAGCCACTGGCTGAACAGGGCCGTCTCCGCCAGTGCGGGTGCTGCCGGTCCGTCCGGATCGATCTTGCCGAAGAGTGCCGCCCGCATCGACGGGTTGGTCAGGTAGACCTTGAATCCGTGCGCGCGCTTGAAGCGTCGTGCGTTCATATCGACACGCTCTACCCGACGAACGAGAAAGGCAGCCTCCAGATACTCGATGTACCGGCGCAGCGTGTTCTTCGCCACGCCTGAATCGCTGGAGAGTTTTTCAAGACTGACCTCCTGGCCCGTGTTGTAGGCCAGTGTCGTGAAGAGCCTGTTCAGTTCCTGGATATCCTGGATGCCGTACAAGGTGGGCAGGTCTCTCAGCAGCACCTTGTCGATGATATCGCTGCGCAGGTACTGCTCGCAGTTCGCCTGGATCTCCGGCGAGAACACCGCTTCCGGGTACCCGCCGTAGTTCAGGTATTCGATGAATCTTTCATTCAGCCCGACGATGTCCAGTTGCGGGGCCGCGGCACGATCCCCATAGGTCCCGTCTCCCGCTCCGGACCGTGCCTGCAAGGCACGGACGTCGTACCCGATGAAATCCAGGTATTCGGAAAAGGTCAGTGGCGGCAGCATGAAATCCGTGAACCGGCCTGCCCCGGACTCCAGGCTTGCAAGCTTCAGCGCCGCGGCGGCGGAACCGGAAACGATGAACTTGCTCGACGGATACGTGTCCACCAGGCTCTTCAGGTGCACTTCCCACTTCGGCAGATACTGCACCTCGTCGAAGATCACCGTCAGCGCCGAGTCGCGATCGATCGCCTGCAGTTCCAGGTACAGTTCGAGCAGGCTCTCGAGGGCGAGCCCGCTGTAGAGAGGCGTGTCGATCGACACGAACAGGATGTGCCGTGGCGGCGTTCCGGTTTCCAGCAGATGCTGGATGAACTGGTGCAGCATCACCGTCTTCCCGACGCGGCGCGGTCCCATCAGTACCAGCGCCCGATTGACGCTGCGTTCGATGGCAAGCCGTCGAAACAGCGCGAAGTACTGCCGACGCGGCTTGTCCCGGTAGCTGACAGCGACCTGCGGTTCGCCTGACCACCAGGGGTTGTCCAATTTCAGCCTGTTTTTTCTTTCCTTGTCAGATACTTGGAGCATGGTGAGGATTAAGATCAGTCGGCTGATCTTATTGTACCGCGTTCCGTCGATCGACTCCGGCGCTGTGAAGATCGCTTGCCTGCAGGGAGTCCGGGCGCAACAAAGGTAGTCTCGATCTCATGAACAATGTCGCCCGCACCACCTGTCCGCACGACTGCCCCAGCGTCTGCGCGCTCGATGTCGAGCTGCTCGACGGCGAACGCATCGGGCGGGTGCGCGGGGCGAAGGATCACGACTACACCCGCGGGGTGATCTGCGCCAAGGTCAGCCGCTACGCCGAACGGCAGCACCACCCGGACCGGTTGACATCGGCGTGGGTACGGCGCGGCGGCAAGGCCCACCGCAAGGGCGTGGCCGTTGCCGGCCTCGCCGCCTTCGAGCGCGTGCCGCTGGCGCAGGCGATCGATCGGGTGGCCGAAGGGCTGGACACGGTGCGGCGCCGTGACGGTGCCGAGGCCATCTGGCCGTTCCACTACGCCGGCACCATGGGTCTGGTGCAGCGCGACGGGCTGGACCGGCTGCGCAACGTCATGGGTACCTCGCGCCAGCATTCCACCTACTGCGTCGCCCTGTCGGATGCGGGCTGGCTAGCCGGCGCGGGCGCCAAGCGCGGCAGCGATGCGCGGCGCATGGCCGACAGCGAGGTGATCGTGGTGTGGGGCGGGAACCCGGTCAATACCCAGGTCAACGTGATGCACTACGTGAGTGCGGCGAAGAAGCGCGGCGCGACTTTCGTGGTCATCGACCCGTATCGCACCCGCACCGCCGACAAGGCCGACCTGCACCTGCTGCTACGTCCGGGTACCGACGGGGCGCTGGCCTGCGCGGTGATGCACGTGCTGTTCGCCGAAGGGTTCGCCGACCGGGATTACCTGGCCGCCCACGTCGACGGTGCCGACCGGCTCGAGGCGCACCTGATGACCCGGGACCCTGTCTGGGCCGAAGCCATCACCGGCGTGCCGGCCGACACCATCCGCCGCTTCGCCCGGTTGTACGGGAGCACGAAGGCGAGTTTCCTGCGGCTCGGCTACGGCTTCTCGCGCTCGCGCAACGGCGCGGTGAACATGCATGCCGCCAGCTGCCTGCCGGCGATCACCGGCGCCTGGACCCACCGGGCGGGCGGGGCGCTGTACGGCAACGCGGCGATCTACCCGCTGGACCGCTCGCTGATCCAGGGGCTGGACGTGGCACGCGGCGACACGCGGCTGTTCGACCAGTCGCGCATCGGGCGCGTGCTGAGCGGCGAGGCGGCCGACCTGCAGGGCGGCCCGCCGGTGGGCGCGCTGTTCGTGCAGAACACCAACCCGGCGGTCGTGGCCCCCGAGACGCGACGCGTGCTGGCGGGACTGGCGCGCGAGGACCTGTTCAGCGTGGTGCACGAGCAGTTCGCCACCGGCACCGCGCTGCTCGCCGACGTGATCCTGCCGGCCACCATGTTCACCGAGCACGACGACCTGTACACCGCCAGCGGGCACACCCACCTGCAGCTCGGGCCGCGACTGGTCGCCGCTCCCGGCGAGTGCATCAGCAATCACCAGCTGCTGCGTGCACTGGCGCAGCGGCTGGGGCTCGATCATCCGGGGTTCGAGATGAGCGACACCGAGCTGGTCGATGCGACCCTGCAGGCATCGGGTCTGGGCAGCCGGGCGGACCTGCTCGCCGCCGGCGGCAGTGTCGACATGGCGCTGCCGTTCGAGCGCACCAACTTCCTGGACGGGTTCGGCACACCGAGCGGGCGGTTCCACCTGTCCCCGGACTGGGCGGCGGTGGGTCCGGACAGCGCGGGCATGCCCGCGCTGCCCGATCACTGGGCGGTGATCGATGCGCCGAGCGAGGCGACCCCGTTGCGGTTGGTCGCAGCCCCCGCACGCCAGTTCCTCAACACCAGCTTCACCGAAATGCCGAGCGGGCAGCGCATGGAAGGCGAACCGCACGCGCTGCTGCACGCGGACGAACTGGCGCGGTTCGCGCTCGTCGACGGGCAGGCGGTGACGCTGGACAACGCGCTGGGCGAGGTCACGCTGCGCGCCCGTCTCAGCGATGCGGTGCTGCCGGGCACCGTGGTGGTGGAGGGGTTGTGGCCGAACGAGGCGTTCGCCGGCAGGCTCGGCATCAACACGCTGGTCAGTGCCGAGCCCGGCAAGCCGTGCGGCGGCGCGGTCTACCACGACACCGCGGTGCGGGTGCGTCCGGCCGTGCACCGATGTTCGACGAGCCGGTGAAACCGCTCGCCTGACGTCGGGCAAGGCCATCGGCCCGTCGATCAGCTCCGGACGAAGGCCAGCAGGTCGGGGTTGACCAGGTCGGGATGGGTCGAGAAGAAGCCGTGCGACAGGCCCTCGTAGGTCTTCAGCGTACCGTTCGACAGCAGCTCGATCGCCTTGTGGGCCGAGTTCCCGATCGGCACGACCTGATCGTCCTCGCCGTGCAGCACCAGCGTCGGTACCGTGATCGCCTTCAGGTCCTCGGTGAAGTCCGTCTCGGAGAACACCGCGATGCAGTCGTGATGCGCCTTGGCGGCACCGGCCATGCCCTGTCGCCACCAGTTCCGGATCAGGCCCTGGCTGACGGTGGCACCCGGACGGTTGAACCCGTAGAACGGACCCGACGGTACGTCCAGGTAGAACTGCGCCCGATTGGCGGCCAGTGCCGAACGCAGGCCGTCGAAGACCTCCATCGGTATGCCGTCGGGGTTGGCTTCGGTCTCGAGCATGATCGGCGGCACCGCACCCAGCAGGGCCACCTTTGCAACGCGGCCGGCTTCGGCCCGGGCAGCGTAGCGAGCGACCTCGCCTCCACCGGTGGAGTGACCGATGTGCACGGCACCCTTCAGATCGAGCGCGCTTGCCAGCTCGGCGACGTCGGCGGCATAGGTGTCCATGTCGGTGCCGATGTCGGTCTGGTCCGAACGTCCGTGGCCGCGACGGTCGTGCGCGATCACCCGGTAGCCTTCCGCCAGGAAGAACAGCATCTGGTTGTCCCAGTCGTCGGAGCTGAGCGGCCAGCCGTGGTGGAACACGATCGGTTGCGCATCCCTCGGGCCCCAGTCCTTGTAGAACAGTGTGGTACCGTCGGCGGTCGTGATGGTAGCCATGCTTGGTTTCTCCGATGAATCGGTCTGGTGGATGGGTAGGTCGGTGGGCAGGTCGGCGGTACGAGCCAGCGCGGAATCGACTGGCAGCGCCATGGCGAGCAGCGTGGCGGAGCCGGTGATCAGCACGTTTCGCCTGCCACGCTCCACACCGCTCGAGACGGTCTTGTCGTTCATGCCCTGCTTCTCCGGTCGGACGCAGAAGGGGTCTGCGCTGGAGGGCACGAATCTATCCTTGCCGTCCGGCGGCAACACCCGGCGCAAGCGACAGATTCCGGACCGCAAGTGACAGCGAGGCGGAGCGGCGTGACGCGGTGCCCCGGAATCCTGGCCGAGATCGGTCTGTTGATCTATCCGGACTGCCAGCTGTCGGCCGTGCACGGGCTGACCGACCTGGTCCGCATCGCCGGCGAGTGGTCGGCGCACGGGGCGGATCCGGTTCCGCGACCGGTGATCCGCGTGTCGCACTGGGCGTTCGTCGCCGGTACGGAGGGTGACGATCCCGATCAGCCATCCTGCGTCTGGGACAGCCATGCGGGTCTTCCCCATCGGCTCGACTACGTCATCGCACCGCCCAGCATCGTCATGCCCGAGAAGATGCGACCGATGCCCGCGGCGGCCCGGTGGCTGGCGCGCAGGCACGTCGAGGGCAGCCGGATCTGTTCGATCTGCGCCGGCGCGTTCGTGCTCGCCGAGAGCGGTCTGATCGACGGGCGGCGCGTCACGACCCACTGGGCCTTCGCCAGCCAGCTTGCCGAGCGGTTCCCCGGTGTGGACGTCGCGCAGGAGAACATCGTTCTGGACGACGGCGACATCATCACCGCGGGCGGGATACTGGCCTGGACCGATCTGGGACTGACGCTGGTCGATCGATTGATGGGGCCGAGCGCCATGCTGGCCACCGCCCGCTTCCTGGTGATCGACCCGCCGCGAGACGATCAGCGTCCCTTCGCCCGGTTCGTTCCGCGTTTCGACCACGGGGACGAGGCGATCCTGCGGGTTCAGCACCGCATGCACGCGCACGCGGCGGAGCCGTGCAGCGTCAAGCGGCTGGCCGAATCCGCCAGCCTCGGAGAGCGCACCTTCCAGCGTCGGTTCCACCAGGCGACCGGCCACCGTCCCACCGAGTACCTGCAGCAGGTGCGGGTCGCCAAGGCGCGGGAAATCCTCGAAACGACCCACCGACCGGTCGAGCAGATCGCCTGGCAGGTCGGGTACGCCGCTGCCACCGCCTTCGGGAAGGCCTTCCAGCGAATCACCGGGATCACGCCCGGCAGGTACCGGCAGCGTTTCGGGATGTCGACCCGGGCGCCTCGCGAGCAGCCGCAGGAACGGTGAACTCGCGGTACGGGCCGATCGTGGCATGCCGGCGGAGCCGCGTGGCACCGCATCGCGGACCGGTCGTCCGGAACCTTGTCGGTCCACCCGCTCTCGAAGGGGGACCATCAGCCGCCGGACCGCGCCATGAGCACAGACGCCCGATCGACGCCCGTCCGGGCCGTCGCTCGCCCCTCGCGACGGCGCGCTTGCCGGCACGCGTTCGGCGCGGCACTGCTGTTCGGCGGTGCCGGAGGGTTCGCCGTACCGGCGCAGGCGGTCGAACCGGTGTCCACCTCCCGTTTCGGCAGCGTGGCGATCGGCGGGCACGACCCGTCCGCCTACCATGCGCTGGCACGCTCGCCGAGGGCGGAGGCGGTGCAGGGCGGCAAGACGCATACGGTGACGTGGCGGGGCGCGAGCTGGCGATTCGCCGATGCGGACAGCGCGGCGCGGTTCGAGGCCGATCCGGCACGCTACGCACCGGCCTACAACGGCCACTGTGCCAACGCGCTGTCGCTGGGCGAGGGGCTGGCGCGCACCGACGGGACCCATTGGCAGATCTTCGAAGGCGACGACCGGCTCTACCTGTTCTACGCGGATCGGGGGCGCAAGCGCTGGCTGCAGGGCGATCGGGAGGCGTATCGCGTGGAGGCCGATGCGGCCTGGGCACGTTTGTCGCGTTAGGCTACGCGGCGTCGATGCACCCGTCGCCATACGCCTTGGCGGGCAGATCGCCTCCGGGTCCGGTAACGTACCGGTAGATGCGCATCGTTCGACGATGCGTTCGCCGCCCGGCGGCCCGCACCTCCTGCGAACATTCCCCACGGTTCATGAATACAGCGATCGCGTTCCTGCTCAGCATGACCTTCCTGATATCGATCGGGGGGTTGTTCCTGATGGTGTGGGGGCTGGCCAACGATCAGTGGGGCGACGGCGTGGCGGCCTCCAAGTCGATCTTCGCCG
>Ga0209831_1002750_pt1 | contig 15043 bp, 19 predicted proteins | sample Maine_Asex4_meta_FD_187451 | JGI IMG/M metagenome (GOLD analysis project Ga0209831, IMG submission 187451) | Marine algal microbial communities from Maine, USA - Maine_Asex4_metaG (SPAdes) (version 2) | ecosystem: Host-associated > Algae > Red algae > Unclassified | place: Maine, USA | collected...
ACAGCGTGGCGCGTCGCCACCACAACCACGGCCATCGCCATCACCTCCGCCGCCGCGGTCACCACCACCGCCTCTGCCGCCGCCCCCACCACCGGTGCCGAGCGTCGGTGCAGTCGTCACAGCGTGACGTGTCGCCACCACAACTACCGCCATCGCCATCCCCTACGCCGCCGCGGCCGCCGCCGCCGACGCCGCCGCCAGCGCTGGTGCCGAGCGGTGGTGCCTTCGGCGCAGCCGCGCGCCCCGGTCCTTATGAACCCGTTTACGCCCACACCTCCGCCCACACCTCCGTCGCTGCCACCGCCGTCGCCGCCGCCGCCGCCGCCGCCGCCAGCGCCGGTGCCGTCGACGCAGTAGACCGCGTCGCCGCCCTCTGCACTACTAGCGGCCGGGCCGCGTCCGCAGCGGCGTTCTCTGCTACCGCCTGCTGCCGGACATCCGGACCGTGACATTCCTGTGATTTCTCTGATCACTCCACCCGCGTCGCCCAAGGCTGCCGGCGTTGCACTCACTCGGCAACTCTCTCCAAGTCGTCCGTTACTCGCGTCGAACGAGTTGGCATCCCCGCGCCAACCTGCTTCCGCTCTGTCGCGCCTAACTCTTCGGGAACCCCGTTCCTCCCGCCATCGCGCTCGCCGTCTGCCTACTACCCCTATTTCCCATATTCCACGGGGGTGGCGTTTTGCCCCCTCGAGGACCCCCCCTCCGGGATTCTCCCCCGGGGAGGTGGAAGATGGGCTACCCCGTCCGCCCCGCATTGTCCGGGGATTCACCGAGTTCCCTTCGTCAGTTGCGACGAGAGAGAAAGCTCGGCGGGACAGCGCATGGTGGTATCGCTTGGTGGCAGCGGACAGGCTTACGCAGGACAGGGAGAAGACAGCCGAAGGGGCAGCTGCGACCGAGCCGTACTCGGGGAAGGGGAAGGGCCCCGCCGGCAGCGGCTCTGCGAGTGGCTGAGCCGCGGCGGCGACGGAGCCCTTCAAGGGGGGAGTCTCGTGGAGTCACCGAACGTGCGGCATCCCCGTCAGTTGGCCGGAATACGGCGCGGACGAAGCCAGTCGTGGAGCAGGCCGAGCCCGTGTGCGCCTTCTGTCCGAAGGTCAACCGTACTGGCGGGACTCTGCCGTCGCCCCTGATCGGCCCATTCACGTTCCGGCATGGACAGAGCCTCTTTGTGCACCACATCTGCTCCATGTGGGCGCCCGAAGTCTACCACGACCCCGAGACGGACACCTTGCGCAACGTGGTCGCAGCGTATCATTGCAGTCGGGGCTTGACGTGCTCGGTGTGTATCACCAACGGCGCGACGGTGGGCTACTACGTGGCCGAGTGCCGGCAAGCGTGCCCCTACTGCTGTTTGTACGGCCACCCTCCTCCCTCAAAGTTGCACCCAGAGGACAACGGACCATGTGTCAGGCACGAAGAGCACTACGCGGCCTTTTGCCTGGCGCACGCGGCAAGGGCAAACGACGAAGCGTACGTGCGGCGCATGACCGATGACGCGGCTTTGCCAGCGCTTCTGTCGGAACGCGCGGCAGCGATGCATGCCGCACTGGAGGATGAGCCTACCCAGGGCATGGACTGCCCCAACTGTGCAGTGAATGGTGTCCGGCGCAACAAAACGGAGACTATCTTCCGTCGGTTGTGGGGAGTATCTTCCTTCGAGGTCGACACGACATGAGTTACCGTCGCTGAGCACCCTTACCGACGGGTCGTTCGCAGCGGCAAGCGAGTTGCGACCCGAGATTATCCTCGACAAGTCCCTCGGTGCGCTGTTCCGGTCGCGCTGCGCGCAGGATGGGCGGGCGCAGGAGGGGCGGGCGCTGCACGTGGCGGTGCCGCTGGTATCCAGACGTCGCTGGCGAATGTCGGTGAGGCGATGGCGCCCGACGACGGGACTGCCAGTGCCGAGGCAGCCCTCAGTGCAGCAGATGCAGCCGGTGAGCTAACGGACGGGGGGCGGCAGCGGGGAGAAGCCGAGGTCGCGGCTCCTCGTCTATCCCCCGTTTACCTCGTACGAAACGTCAGACGAGTACAGGGCGTCGGACGAGGTGCCTTCCGGAGGTCTCTTGCTGCAGTACCTGGTTACTTTTTCCGCACGACTGTGGTCACCCGTCGGCTGTTTTTACCGGTGGGCATGGGCGGTGCCGAGTCGCGGAGGCCGCTCGGTCTTGGGGTACGGCCTACTAATGGCGGTGGCAGCGTGGGGTCGGCCGGTCGCGTTGGTCGAACAGCCGCCAGTGGCGGTACCGGCGAGGGGTCAGCCGGCAACGGTGGGGAGTCGGTGAGCCGCTCTTTTGTTGGGTGGCCGCCACCGCGGCCGCTGCCAAGTCCCAAAGCCGACGAGGAAGCATCTGGGAATGACAAGCAGGAATAGACAGTTTCTTTTTGTCACAAGCGACAAAAAGCGCCCACGTGCGCGCCCCACCTCCACCGCCCACGTCGCCTCCACACCAGCCAGCAGTTCTGCCGCCTGCTCGGACGCTGCGTGACTAGGACCCCACTCTGCACCACCTCCCGTGCTCCCCGCTTTCGGCGGCACACCCCATCATGACGCAAACCCCGGCGCACCGATCGACCCAGGTCGGCATTCGCCTCCTTCCTCAGCCCTGCCGCCGTCTGGGACGGTGCGTGGGTAGGACCCCACTTTCCACCACCTCCCGTGATCCCCGCTCCCCGCGACACACACCATCATGACGCAAACCCCTGCGCACCGACCGCCCCAGGCCGGCATTTGCCTCCTCTCCGTTCATCACTGTCGCGGCCGGCCGCCGCGCGCACCGCCACGAGCGCGCGTGCGTCCGGCGCACTGATGCCCCGCGCCCTATCGCCAATGGCCGACGTGGAAGCGGAGGCGAGGGCGTTGCTCTTGGCGGCCGGCGACGACGCGGCGGCGGCGACGCTGCTCGGCGAGGGCAGCACCAGGAAGAGGCATGGCGGCGGCGGCGGCGGCGGCGGCGAAGGTGGTGGCGGTGGCGGTGGTGGTGACGACGGTGGCGGCAGCAGCGACGGTGTGGCGGCGGCGGCGGCGCGACCGCCACCCGCACGCGGGAGGCCGTGGCACCTTTGGGGACCCCCCGTCGACGCCGCAGACGGTAGAGCCCTTGTTGCGGAGGCCATCCTGCCCGCGGCTGCTCTATCCGTCACACCTCCTGCCACAAACGCGGTTGGCACCATCATTGTGCCATTGCAACGTACACTGCGCCGCCGCCGCCGACGTCGGCGCTGCAGCCGACGCCGCCGCCGCCGCCGATGCCACCGCCGCAGCCGCTGCCGCCGCCGCAGCCGCCGCCACCGCCGCCGCCGCTGATGGGCTCAAAAGCCTCTCCCAAAGACCTCGTCTGCGCCACGCAGGGCGGGCTGCGCTGGACTCGTAGCAGCGGCGCTGCAACGCCGCCTCCGACGCCTTGCCGGTGGCAATTTGTGTGGAGGAAGCGGTGCAGAAGACGCCAGAGCGGGACAACCTGTCAGCGTGGAACACAAAACGGTGTGGGGAGCAGCCAGCGCCTTGGTAGGGGGTGAGGGGAAGCCGCGGGAAAGAGATGGGGGGGAAGGCACGAATGCGCTGCGGGGCGCGCGCAGGGGAGGGCGGGAAAGTAGTGGGGGGAGGTTGTAGCCGAGCCGCGTGCTGCGCAGTGGGAGCAAACGATGAGCTCCCTGGAAACGAACAGGACGGACGGGAACGCCACTTTCCGTCAAGGCCGACCAGGCCACGATGACAGTGATGATGTGGCCAATTGGACTCCGTCGTTCACGAGAGATGTCGAACAACCGTCATCTTCGCAAAAAAAAAGGAAGCCCCCAGGGCGATCAATTCATTTCCACGACAGAGGGTGGGACTTCGGACGAGAGTCTTCACTTTTGCATTTGCACCGGAAGAGTCACTATCGACAGCCATCTCCCTGGGCGCGTCTGGGAGGCCTTGTGGAACGTTGGCACCCTTCAGCTTCAATATACGACACTGAACGCACTTTCAGCAGCCCAGAGAGCTCTGAACCATGGCAGCTCCAACCTTTCGTCAAACTGTGAGCAAAATGCATGCGAGTTGGCGGATCCCTGGCCGATCTTCACCGGCAAGCACCCTCCAGAGACGGTCCAGTCTCGGGACGGCGAAGAAAGGACACCGTCCCGCGACCACCCAATGGGTCCATCGGAGTGGTGTCGCCTTCCTCGGTGTCCGGCGCCAGGCACTGGCGAGTATTGGTCATTCTCGTCGCTGTCGCCCTTTCGTCGTCATTCTCCCAACCGCCATCGCAGCGCACCCCTCCCAACATCTCATCTCATCGGCGAGAACCCGTGTCGTGTTTCTGGTACGAGAGCAGTTGTGGCTCCTTTCTGGCGAGAGAGCATTTGTCACATTGGACAGACGCCGTACGGTACGACTCGTGTTATGAGCAGTGTTCTGACCCACTCGCTCTATCGAAATGTTCCTCGACATGGCCCAACGCTTTCAAATGCATGTCATCTGCTGACCTTCACACAGGGGCACTAAGAGTCATGCTGTGCGTCCTGTGCAGGGGTTGTCAGGATATGCATTTTGAGGCGAAATAGGATACGGATACACGCCGATGCGGTGTATCTGATTACGGATAAATCGCTTAACTAGAATCCGCATGCGCATATCTGCCTCCGAAACCGGATTATTCCGTAGATTATATCCGTATCTGAGTACGATTATCGTATCCGATTATATTCCTACAAGTCCGTCCGGCCGCACAATTATGGCCAGGAAAAGACGCCATTCAGGCACTTGTTGAGTGCTAAATGGACGTTAAGTACGACTTGATATTCACATTTGATGTGTGCGCCCCAACGGGCACGGTCCAGGCAGTTCCCCGCCGTTTTTGTAAACGGTCGTCAGATAGACCGTTCTGAAACTCGTGTCACACTTTGCTGATATCGCAAGCGGGCCGAGTCGCGTGCTTGTACAGGTTCTTCCGGGTCGGGCGGGATAGCCACTTGTCGCTGCAACATGCTTGCACATGAATCTCCCGATGATCGGACTGGGAAAAGAGAGGTGGACCGCGTTGTACCGCAATTCTGTCGGCCCAAGAAGTTTAATAATCTTGTATATCCCTGTATCCTGCCTCTCATATCTTGAATACGGATCTGATATAATCTTGCAATTTTTGTCGGACAGGATAGATATATCCTCTTCTCTTTTTCTCATAATACATTTAGAATATGCGTCCCCGGCGCGTATCCGAAGTGGATACGGATAAAATGCATGGATAGATTCCTCAGGGATATATCCATGACAACCCCTGGTCCTGTGCAGGTTCCAGAGCGCCGCCTGGGAACGTGGCCACAGTGCTCGTTCCTGCCCGTTGCGAGAGCTGGAGTGCCGCCACACGCTCTCCGAGGACAGCCCCTTTGTTCTCCCCGGGCGCTGCCTCAATGAGCAGTGCGGTCATCTCCAGCCCTGCTCCGTGTGCGGTCTGATTGGCCATTCGCGTTTCACCGTCAAGTTGGACACCGCGCGATGGGAGCTTTCAGCTGGCGGGCGGGCCATCCACCGCCTGCACTCCCCCAGGGCGCTCACTCGTCAGGAGTTTGTGTGCCAGTTGGCGAGCGAGCGTCAAGTTCAGATACTCGTCGCGTCTCCCCATGCATTGGCTCTGGCTCAGACGTGACCTGTTTTCTCGACACTCAAGTTTTTGCGTCTTGCGGGAGGACGCGTGCTTCTCACTGTGTTGCGCGTTGTGATGGGACTGCACAGCAGTAAAGGCACAGGCGTAGCCTGAACTTCACGAAAGCTGCTCGGAGAGACCGAACCGCCGCAGCACGGTGGGCATCAAAACTCGCCTTAACAGTGACGGGCGAATAGGATGGCTCCGAGCGAATCAAGAGCAGTGAAGACAGAAACTGGTCAGGCGTTTTCTCCGCCTCGTCCGATTTTTCGATAACCGTTGATCCAGAAACCATCGCAGGCTCTCTCCCCGCCAGCATTTGCTTGGTCTTGGACGCGTGGCTCCCCTGATTTCACCACCTCGTCTCATTCCTGCTCCACGCACTCTCCTCTCGCTTTGCACCATTCACCATCCACACTACAAACCCTTCTATCTGCTACTACTCGTAGCACTGGCCTTCGCCTCCTGCACAATGTGTGCGAGTCGCTCCGGCTCCCGCAACGCTGGCAAGGCAGCCGAGACCCCGCACTCTCTTCCCGCGACGGCGGAACACGGCCGGCCGGCGCGGGCGACGGAGCAGGCTGCGCCTGCGCGCATCGGCCAGTTTGTTCGGCAGGCAGGCTCGCTAGGACTGCGTGTGCAGCGCATGACGATTGCGCCTGCACCCGTCCCGCACCGCGGTCGCACCCCCCAGGAGCCAGGGTCCACCCCCAACTTTATTGACGAGAGCAGCGCCGGTCCGTGCATTGTCTTGGTGGAGCAACCCACCGCGAGCACCGCCAGCTTCACCGGCCGGCCTTTTTAACGAGCCGGTGATGCCGCCCAGCGAATCGAAGGCGGAGACGCAGGTTCCTCGTCGGGCTCGTGAGGAGGACAACGGGCATCGCGGCCGTCTTGGCGATAGTGCCGGCCGCGGTACCGGCGGCGCTACTGCTACTGTGTCGGGTCCGAGAATGGCGGCTGCATCATCGGCTGGTGACGGCAAGGGAGGCGTGTCGGGTGCTGCGGGTACAAGCAGCAACGGCTAGGGTGCCATCTTGTGGGACCGCTGCGCACGTTTTCGCTGCATCATTACGTGGGGGACTCGGGGGGTGCGTTTCTCAGAACGTGAGGGGGGCGTGGGTGCGTGTTGTGTCTTCGTGCTACTCTGTGCTTCGAAGTGATGTCTTTTTTCATACCATAGTACGCGTGCGGCGTCCCCGTGCTGCGCCCGCGCGACGGGCGGGCGTCACACGCCGCCCACGCGCAGCGCCGCCCGTCACGTGTCGGTCGCGCCCGTAGGCCTGACGCCGAACGGCGGCGCGCTCGGTCGAGGACGGGTGCGGGTGGGCGTTTGAGAGCCAAATCTTTGAGGCGCACCGTCGTCCGAGGGCCCTCGCCAGACCTCTATGGTCATCGCAATGGGAACGCGACAACTTCCGCAACGTAGACACGATCCCCATGCGCGCGAGAAAAAGGAAGAAAAAGACCTGCAACCTGACTACCCTAGTCTTTGCGTAGCTCGCAGCATGTGCTCTCATCACCTCCCCCCCGCTTCGTCGAACCTCATATAACCCGGCTCTCCCTGTCACTCTCGGCCATTTGTACACCTCGCTTGACGCAACGTTGAGACGGACGAAGTGAGGGAGGTCGTCTCCGGCGGCGTGCTGCACGCCGTAGCTCGTCGCCTCGTGCCGCCGCCGTCGCCGGGCGGCGGCGGGCACTGTTGGGGGGGCGGCGCCGCGCCGCGCTGGGCGGCCGCCGCCACGACCCCCGCTCCGGGCCCCGCATGCCCCAACCAACACAGACGGTGGGAGCGGCGGGTGGGCTGGCGGCGGGACCGCGGGTCGACGACCCGCATCCGGTGGGTCGATGCCCGACTGGCGACAACAGGTGGGGCAGGGCGGACACTTTCCAGCGCGAGGGTTAGGGGAGGCGCAGAAAACCGGCGCAACGGCAAGGGGGGGGCGGTGGGCGTGGGGCGGAGGAACTGTGGGCCGCGTCTCACAGTCGACGCGCGGTCACTGTCACGCCACGTCTTTCCGCCGCGCAGTGCTCTCACGCTGGCGCTGGCTTGGCGCTCACCCGCCCCTCCAGCGTTGCCGCCGTATCTGGCGCGGTCGTGGACCAAGTAGACGGCCGCCGCAGATTGCGGGACGACGACGATGATCTCGTGGCGGACAGCCGTGTTCTCAATCTACACATACGAGAAGCGACGGCTGTTTGGGACACAGAGAAAAGAGGAAAATATAGCGTGAGTTATATGTTTAGCCGGGCATGAGCACACAGGCTGCTTTTCACCGCTAAAAAGGGGACAATGTCATGGGACAGCGCTGCTGCAATGGCCACGACGTCGACCACTGCTTCATTTACCAAAGACAAGATCGTGGGAGACACGTGGCGATGCAGGAGATCAACGTACAAGAATAGACTACTGAAGCACAATGCGCGAAAGATGGTGATGGAAGCACACGTACAGGGTGAATGCGTCGGGAGACCATCAGAACAGGAGAGGACGATAACCCAAAGATGGGACGGCGTTGGAGCCGTCGCGTCCACACGGGGACGGCGACATACCGACCGGACAAGGACGGCCTCGTGACGAGCGGACGAGTGCAGCAAACGACGCGGGCATGGGGACGGCGTCACGACGGGGGCTACCTGTGGCCTCCCGACCCACCGGCCAAGCACAGTGACAGGTGATCGCGAGGGCAGCAACCGGGACGACCGGCGCCAAAAGTGAGAGCGCGTGGACAGGCAGCAAGGAGATGTTGCAGACGTTTCGGCAGCCAAGTCGTGAGATATGGGATCAGAATGATACTTTGGACCGAAAAGGCCCTGACGTCTCCAACTGCTGTCTCGTGACGGCGGTGACGGCGGCGCCCGCAACGCCGACCGCCAGTGTGTGTCGGACACCGTGGCCTCCGCCTCTGCACTGGCGGCGATGAGGCAAAGGCGACGGCGGCGCCCGCGGCGTCCCTCGCTGCTCTTCCGCGGACACGGCGGCTACGGTATCGGTAATTGCGGCGGCAGTGAGGGCGCCCGCGACTTTGAGCGCTGCCCGGACGCCGGAAAGGCGGCCGCGGACACGGTGGCATCTGCCTAGGTAGCGGCGGCGGCGACGGCGGCGCCCGCGACGGCCGCCGTCGCTCTGCCGAGGACACGGCAGCCACGGCCTCTGTACTGACGGCGATGAGGCGGAGGCGACGGCGGCGCACGAGACGTCCGCCGCCGCTCTGCCATGGACATGGCGGCTACGACCTCTGCAATTGGGGCGGTAAGGCGGCGGCGACGGTGGTGACGGCGGCGCGAGCGGCGTCGGCCGCCGCTTTGCCACGAAGACGGCGGCCACGGCCTCTGCAATGGCAGCGGTGAGGCGGCATGGACGGTGGTGACGGCGGCGCTGACGGCGTCGGCCGCCGTTTCGCCACGAACACGGCGGCAAATGCCTCTGCACTACTGGTGGGGAGGCGGCGTCGACGGTGGTGACGGCGGCGCTCGCGGCGTCGGCCGCCCCTTTGCAGCAAAGACGGCGGCCACCGCCTCTGCGCTGGCGGCGGTGACGTGGCAGCGACGGCAGTGACGGCAGCTTCTGGCGCCGCTCGGCGTCGGTCACGGTGGCTACCGCCTCGGTTGTGGCGTCTGTGACGGCGGTGGCGACTGCAATGGCGACGGCGGCGCCCGCGGTGTCCGCCTCAACTCAGCCACGGAAAATGGCGGGTACCTCTTGGGTAATGTCGGCAATGGCGGCAGCTGTGACAGCGGCGTTGACGGCAGCGCCCGCGACAGTGACCGCCGCTCGGCCGCGAACACAGCGGCCACCGCCTCGGTTGTGATAACTGTGTTGTGTTGGCGGTAAGGCGCCGATGACGTCGGCCGTCGCGGCAGCACAATCGCTCGGCCGCGAACACGGCGGCCGTCGCCTCGGTACTGGTGGCGGTGGCGGCGGCCCCCGCGGCATCGACCCCCGCTTGGCAGCTGCGTCGGCGCCTCAGCCGCCGGAACTGGCAAGCGTGCGCGTGGTATCGGTTGTCCCTGGCGGCGGCGCAAAGAATTCTGACGCCAAGCCTGTTACGGCCACTGCCCGGCGGCGTTGTTCGCGGGTAAAGCGGTTCGCGCCATCGAGGTTGGCCGCAGCTGAGCGGCGGGGGTCGAGGGAGAACTCCCGGGCTGCCGCCGAAGCTCGCAACGGTTTGAGGAGGATGAGGGGAAGGCAGTTGTCACACTGTGTGGCGCTAGGATTCACAACGAACACTGGTGGCTGGGGCTGGTAACCACAGTCCGCACCGGAACAATTGCCTCTGTGAACAATAATGGAAACTACTTTGTCAAGCACACCAACGCCACATGCAAACACACCCACACGCCAGAGTAAAATACGCTGGCTACTAGCTCAAGACGTGCAGCCAGAAACAGAATAGACATAGCATCAACAAAGAAAGAACCACCAACTCACGCAGGAGCCACACCCGTCAGGAGCCGGCTGATCTCGTGCGACACGCGGGGGAACTGGCCGGCCACCTGGGGAAAGGTGAGCATGCCGACGGCGGCAGCCATCGGGTGAAAGGCCTTGTCCAAGTACTGCCCTTCCTCGAACACGAGCGACCTCACGTGCTCCTTGAGATCGGCGAAGACGCCCTCGATCGGCTGCAAGTTTGGAGAGTGCGGGGGCAGCCGCACATAGTGGATGCCAATCGCTTGCATATGCTTATCCCACCAGTGGTCGTGGATGCTCGCGTTCTCGTACAGCACTACGCAGGCGTCCGGCTGCATCTCCCACGGCAGCCCCGGGATGTCCGTGTTCATGAGCGCGTGAAGACATTGAAGGAACAAGCGCCAGTCGTCCGACGTCTGCGCATTGCCGACTATGACGGCCTGCGACCACAGCACGCCGTGCGTCAGCGTCACCTTCATCATCGTGCTCGTCCGCTTCACCGTCCGCCTGTCCCGTGTTGAAACGCAGTGGACATAGGGGTTGTGGGACCACGGTGAAGTGTTTGAGTGGCTCAAGCTTGTGTGTGTGTGTGCGAACGTGCTTTGTTGGTTGTCCCAAGGTTCGCCCGCCTCTCCCAACCGAGAGCACCTTTCAAATAGTCCCCACCGGCCCAAGTGCTCCCCCCTCTCGCGACCACACCGACGCCCACGCCCTCGCACCAAATCGGATCACTCACCAAATCAAAAGCCACTAGAGCAAAGCGAAGATCAAATACAAAACATGCCAAGAGTAACGCCCCAAGATGACCCAACACGAATGTGTGCAACTTGACCACGTCTTGCAAATGTACCATGTGGGGTGTCATAAGGGTCACCGACCATCATCCATCCGCGAACCGCCAGTGGGGTCGGCGACGACCATAACAGTCCAACACTCCTCCTTGCTTGTTGCCTCGGTGGTTCTTGTTTGCAGCAAAGCCCCATGGCCTCGTCATGCTTGTCGTGCTTGGTCTTGCCGAGGTCCTTCGTCGTCGGGTCCGCCGCCATGTCGTCCGTTGCACAATGCTCCAGTGTCACCTTGTCCGTCGTGATGCCCTCGCGCACGAAGTGGTAGCGAATGTCGATGTGCTTAGTGCGCTTGTGCTCGACGGGGTTCTTGGAGAAGTCAATGCACCCGCTGTTGTCGACCTTGATGTTGATCGGCCCGCCCGAGATCGCTGTCCACAGCCCTTAAGTTGCCACGCTTTGAACGAGCTTGTTGAGCCAAACAGCTTCCTTGCTGGCCTCACATAGAGCCATGTACTCAGCTTCCATCGGGGACAGCGCCACCGTCTTCTGGAATTTAGAACCCCAGCTGACGGCTGCTCCGCCAAAGATGGAGGTGAAGCTCGTCGTAGAACGTTGCGTCTCGTGGTCACCCGCCCAGTAGGAATCACTAAAGCCTTGTAGAACACAGGAAGAGTTCTTGTCGAAGAGCAGCCCTTTGTCCATCGAACCCTTGACGTACCGGAGAACGCGCTTGATCGCCGCCCCATGCTCCTTGCCGTAGCACGAGACAAACCGACTCAGCTTCCCGATAGTGAAGGCGAGGTCAGGACGTGTCCCGACCATGAGGTACATAAGACTGCAGACGGCTTCGCTGTAGGGCAGCGCGTCGTCGCTCTCGTCGGCCTTGACCAGCTGCAGGCCCACCTCCAGCGGCGTTCCGATCAGGTTGCACTTCGCCATCCCGAAAATCTCCAGCACTTGCCCCGCGCACTTGCCCTGCGACAGCTTGAGGGAGCCCAACGCCTTTTCACGCCTAATCTCCAGCCCGAGGATGACCTTCGCCTCGCCCAGGTCCTTCATCTCAAAACGCTTTTGCAGAGCGTCCGTAATCTTGTAGATCACCGCCAGACTTGATGCCACCAAAAGAAGATCGTCGACGAATTGCTGATCCCCGAATTTTGTCCTGGTGGACAGAGACTGACTGGCGGGCCGACTTTCTCCAGCAATCAGATGCGCCCCTGTGACTGACTTGGTGCTCCTGATTGCTTACATGTGCCCATACAGCCAGGAAATCAACTTTAGCTCCTCTTCTTTTCTGCACTTCTGGTGAGGAGGCAGTAGAAAATTTCAAGGTCTCGCGTGGGCAGCTTGCTCCGTGCCAAGAAATGCGAATCAAGCGGCAACAAACAGTGAGTTCTGACTAATGCAAGGTCTCGGCTTCAAACGCGGGCCTTCAATTGGCTTCAATGCTTTCTTCCTGTCGTTTTCAACCAATAGAGTGCTCTTATTCAGAGTCAGTCCCTGTCTCTGTCCCGCAGGACAAAATTCGGGGATCAGCAATACACCAGTACGATGACGATTTCGCCGTCATCCAAAAGGAGGTAGAGGCATGCATCCGAATCGATGTTATGGAACCCCTGTGACTTGAAGTCGTCGAGCTTGGCGTATTACATCTTGGGGGCTTGCTTCAGCCCATATAGCGCTGGGAGGAGACGACACACCTTGTCAGGATACGTCGGATCGACATAGCAGTCTGGCTGCTCCATGAAGACCTCCTCGTCAAGGTCGCCGTTGAGGAATGCCGTATTGACGTCCATCTGGTGTAGCTCCCACCCGTTCGCCGCCGTCATCGCCAGGATGCATCGGATCGTTGTGAACTTGGCCACCGGCGCGAACGTCTCGTTGCAGTCGAGCCCCTTGATCTGCCGGTTCCCCATGAAACACAGGCGCGCCTTGGGCCGCGTTGTGTTGTTCCCGTTCTTGTCAACCGCGTTATTGACCTTGTACACCCACTTGCTCTTCACTACGCGTGGACTGGCCGAGCGATCCGTCAAGCGCCTAGTATTGTTCTTGCGGATGGCCTCCATCTCCTCATCCATGGCAATCTGCCACTTAGCCGATTCTTGCTCTTGAACGGCGCGCACGTACGCTGTGGGCGCCTCGTGAGCAACCAGGCTCACAGGGCGCCAGTACTCGACAGGGGGTCGCCGCGCTCTGCCGCTCCGACGCAGCGTGTCTTGAGAGCCGCCACTAACTTCATTGTCGTCCGCGGCCTTGTCAGATCCATCGTCTTGCTTGTCTTCCTTGTCGTCATTGTCAGCATCTACGTCTTTGCCGTCGCTTGCAGAGCGCAAACCCGTCTCGACTTCGACAACTTCGTCTCCGGGAAGTTCCTCCGCAACCTCTGCGACCTCGCTTACGTTCGTCTCGGCGAACACGACGCTTCGTGCCTTGACAACCTTGCCGTGGTCGAGGATGACCTTGTACGCCTTGCTGCCGTCTAGATAGCCTAAGAAGACGCCCTTCGCCGTCTTGTCGCCAAACTTGCCATCGATGTGACTCTTGTGCAGCACCACCCAGCATGTCGACCCAAACACGCGCATGTGGCTTACGTTGGGCTTGTTCCCGAACCATAGCTCATGAGGCGTCTTGCCTACGAAAAGCGCACGGCTGGTGACGCGGTTCTTGATGTCGACCGCCGTCTTGATGGCATCCGCCCAAAGATTCTGGTCGACGTCCTTGTGTCGCATCATGGTGCGAGCCATCTCCACGATAACCCGGTTGAGCCGCTTAGCAACCCCGTTCTGCTGCGGCGTGTCGGGCACGGTGGTCTGATGCGTCGTGCCGTTCTCATCGTGAAAGCCTTGAATGCGTTCGACACATACTCGCCGCAATTGTCGGAGCGTAGGATCTCGATCTTGGTTTTCGTGTGCAGCTGTGCCTTGGTCAGCCACTTCTTGTACTCAGAGCCCAGATCGCTCCTCTTCTGAAGGAAGACCACGTCTGTCCAGCGGGAGAAGTCGTCCGTGAAGATGCCAAAGAAGAGCGCACCGCCACGCGACGGCTCCGACATTGGCCCGCCCAGGTCCGAGTGCACAAACTGCAGGCGCTTGGTCACTAGACCTCCTCCGGCACTCGGCATAGGCATCACAGCCGCCTTCCCATACACGCACGGCTCGCAGACGTCCTTGACCGCCATAGAAGAGCATTTGAGTCCATTAATGTCCTTGTTTTTGATCATCCGCTAAACGCCAGCCACGTTGACGTGCCCAAGGCGCTCATGCCAGAGCTGAAGAGAGGCCACCGCAGCAATTTCCGACAGTGGGGCCATGTCCAGGTGGTAGAGCATACTCTTCCGCGTGCCGCACGCAGCGACCTTGTCGCTAATCTTGATGATCGTCTTACCGCGCTTGAATGACACTTCCACACCACGCTCCTCCATCATGCCGACCCACATGAGGTTGAAGCCCATAGTAGGAACATGAAGTACATTTTTCAACTTGATCTTCCGCGTCTTGCCGTGAAAGATGACATTGAGCACGACGGTTCCGACGCCCGCCGTGGCTACGGACCCCTTGTCCCCCATGGTGACGCTCCGTCCCGTGGTCGTATGGTAGTCGTCGAAGCACCCGCGCATGCAGCACATGTGTGCAGACGCCGCAGAATCGACAAGCCACGACTTGGAGATGTCACCGGTGTCAGCCGCATTGGCAACGAGACAGATGGCGTCGTCGCTGTCGCTACCGTCATCACCCGCAATCGCGGCCACCTTGTCCTGTCTCTGCTTCTTCGCCTTCAGCTCTGGGCAATCATGAGCGATGTGCCCAAACTTGTGGCAGTAGTAGCACTTGATCTTGGAAAGGTCACCACGGCGGCCTTGACCTCGATAGTTGGCGCCGACGAGTGCCATGTCACCAATGCGCTTGATCGCCGGTGACTTGTCCGCCTGACGCCGCTCCTCTTGAAGCAAGCGGCTCTTGACAAAGTCGAGGCTTAGCTCGTCCTCGCCCTTGGCGTCAAGAGCCACCAGCAGGTCCTCATACTTTGACGTCAGCCCGTTGAGAACGCTCATGGCGACATCCATCTCCGTCACCTCGCCGGCCATAGCCTTGAGGTTCTCGCCGAGGTTGCGCACGCGGTTGATATAGCCCAGCATGCCCTCGCCGACGTTCATCGCGACGGTGTAGAATTCGCGTCGCGCCTTCATCTTGTTCATCAAACTCTTGCGCTGG
>Ga0209831_1002755_pt1 | contig 15031 bp, 12 predicted proteins | sample Maine_Asex4_meta_FD_187451 | JGI IMG/M metagenome (GOLD analysis project Ga0209831, IMG submission 187451) | Marine algal microbial communities from Maine, USA - Maine_Asex4_metaG (SPAdes) (version 2) | ecosystem: Host-associated > Algae > Red algae > Unclassified | place: Maine, USA | collected...
GGACGGGTCTTATCTTTCGGTTATCAGAACGATAACGGACTCGGGGAAAACGGTGCAGACGCAAACGTCGGAACATGTCGGGTCGCTCTACACGCCGGAGCAGCGCAAGCGGCGCGATGCTTCGGCGTGGACGCTGGTGCAGGGCATCCTCGCCCCCGTCCAGTTCCTCGTCTTCCTCGTCAGTCTCGCCCTCATCCTGCGCTATCTCGCGACCGGAAACGGGTTGTGGGCTGCCGACGTCTCGGTCGTGGTCAAGACCCTGACGCTCTACGCGATCATGATCACGGGAGCGATCTGGGAGAAGGAAGTCTTCGGGCAGTATCTCTTCGCCCGCGCGTTCTTCTGGGAGGACGTGTTCTCGATGGCGGTGCTGGCGCTGCACACGGCCTACCTGTTCGTCAGTATCACCGGCGCGATGTCGGGCAACGCTTTGATGGTGCTGGCTCTTGCCGCCTACGCGACGTATCTTGTCAACGCGGGTCAGTTCCTGTGGAAGCTGCGCGTCGCGCGCCTTCAGGCGCCCGTTCCGCTCTCCGGTTCGGGGATGGCGGTATGAGCGCGCCGGACCTGAAATCGGCCTCCTGCACGGCCACGGTAGCCGCGCCCCTGCGCGAGCGGGGGCAGCACGAGGTGTTCTGCGGCCTCACCTCCATCATCTGGCTGCATCGCAAGATGCAGGACGCCTTCTTCCTGATCGTCGGCTCGCGTACCTGCGCGCATCTGATGCAGTCGGCGGCGGGGGTGATGATCTTCGCCGAGCCGCGCTTCGGCACCGCCATCATCGAGGAGCGCGATCTGGCGGGCATGGCCGACATGAACGACGAGCTGGACAAGGTGGTCGACCGCCTCCTGTCCCGCCGCCCCGATATCCGCATGCTGGTCCTCGTCGGCTCCTGCCCGTCGGAGGTCATCAAGCTGGATCTGGACCGCGCGGCGCAGCGGCTGAACAAGGTGCATGCGCCGGGCCGCCGGGTCATCAGCTATTCGGGCAGCGGGATCGAGACGACCTTCACGCAGGGCGAGGACAACTTCCTCACCGCGCTGGTGCAGGACATGCCGAAGGCCGCCACCGCCCCCGCCTCCCTGATGGTCGTCGGCGCGATGTCCGATATCGCCGAAGACCAGTTCGCCCGCATCTTTGCCAGCCTCGGGATCGAGGGCGTCTCCTTCCTGCCCGCGCGGCAGAGCACCGAGTTGGCGACCGTCGGTCCGGATACCAGCTACATCCTCGCGCAGCCCTATCTCGGCACCACTGTCACCGAACTGGAGCGCCGGGGCGCGACCCGGATCGAGGCGCCGATGCCGTTGGGCGAGGAGGGGACGACGCTGTGGCTCAAGGCCATCGCCGATACTTTCGGCGTCGATGCCGCAAAGTTCGACGCGATCACCGGCCCGGGCCGCGAACGCGCGCGCAAGGCGCTGACCCATTATCGCGCCACGCTCGAAGGCCGCCGCATCTTCCTCTTCCCCGATTCGCAGCTGGAACCGGCAATCGCCCGCTTCCTGCACCGCGAGATGGGGGCCGAGATCGTCGAGGTCGGCACGCCGTTCCTGCACCGCAAGATCACGCAGCCCGAATTCGACCTGCTGCCCGACAGTGTGACCGTCAGCGAGGGGCAGGACGTGGACAAGCAGATCGACCGCTGCCGCGCCGCGAACCCGGACCTGATCGTCTGCGGCATGGGCCTCGGCAACCCGTTCGAGGCCGAAGGCCGCTCGACCAAGTGGTCCATCGAACTCGTCTTCTCGCCCATCCACGGCTACGATCAGGCCGGGGATCTGGCCGAACTCTTCGCCCGCCCGCTGGGCCGCCGCGCCGTGCTGGAGGTGGCCGTCTGATGCAGCTCACCATCTGGACATACGAAGGCCCCCCCCATGTCGGCGCGATGCGCATCGCCGCTTCGATGCGCGATCTGCATTACGTGCTGCACGCGCCGCAGGGCGACACCTATGCCGACCTGCTGTTCACGATGATCGAGCGGCGCAAGAGCCGCCCGCCGGTTACGTATTCGACGTTTCAGGCGCGCGATCTGGGGTCCGACACGGCGGAAATCTTCAAGCGGACCTGCCGCGATGCCGTCGAGCGGTTCAAGCCGCAGGCGGTGCTGGTCGGCGCATCCTGCACGGCGGAACTGATCCAGGACGATCCCGGCGGTCTGGCCAAGACGCTGGATCTCGGCATCCCCGTCATCCCGCTGGAACTGCCGTCCTACCAGAAAAAGGAAAACTGGGGCGCGGCGGAGACGTTCTACCAACTAGTGCGCGGTTTCGCGGGCGGGCGCACGCCGGAGCCGAAGGAAGAGGGCGCGCGGAAATCCTGCAACATTCTCGGCCCGACCTCGTTGGGCTTCCGCAATCGCGACGATATCGTGGAAGTGCAGAAGCTGCTCGCGGAACTGGGCGTCGACGTCAACGTGGTCGCCCCCTTGGGCGCCAGCCCCGCCGACCTGACCCGCCTGCCGAACGCCGATTTCAATATCCTCCTCTACCCGGAGGTCGCCGATACGGCGGCCCGCTGGCTGGAGCGCGAGTTCAAGCAGCCGACCGTCCGCACCGTCCCCATCGGCATCGGCGCGACGCATGAGTTCATCCGCGAAGTGGCCGACCTGGCGGGCGTCGATCCCGCCCCCGTCCTCGGTTCCGAAGACGACCGCTTCTCGTGGTATTCGCGCAGCATCGACAGCAACTACCTGACCGGCAAGCGCGTCTTCATCTACGGCGACGCGACCCACGCGGTCGCGGCGGCGCGGGTCGCGCAGAAGGAACTGGGGTTCAAGGTCTGCGGCCTCGGCACATACTCCCGCGAATTCGCCCGCGACATCCGCGCGGCGGCCAAGGAATACGGCGTCGAGCCGCTCATCACCGACGACCACCTCGAAATCGAGGACGCGATCATCGCGGCGCAGCCCGAACTGGTGCTGGGCACGCAGATGGAGCGGCACGTCGCCAAGCGCCTGCGCATCCCCTGCGCCGTCATATCCGCGCCGATCCACGTGCAGGACTTCCCCGCGCGCTACTCGCCGCAGATGGGGTTCGAGGGCGCGAACGTGATCTTCGATTCCTGGGTCCACCCGCTGACCATGGGCCTCGAAGAACACCTGCTCACGATGTTCCGCGACGATTTCGAGTTCAACGACGATGCCAAGGCATCGCACCTCGCCGCCGTCGGCGGGGGGGGCGGGAAACCCGCCGAGGCCGTGCAGGACAACGAGCCGCAGGACGCTCCGGTCGAGGAAGAGACTCCCGAAGGCGGTCCCGAATGGGCGACCGATGCCGAGAAAGAACTGAAGAAGATCCCGTTCTTCGTGCGCGGCAAGGCTCGCCGCAATACCGAAGCCTTCGCCGCCGAGCAGGGCCTCGCCCTCATCACCGTGGAGACGCTTTATGACGCAAAAGCCCATTTCGCTCGATAGAGCACGCCGGGCCGCGCGGAGCGAGGTTTCTCCCGACGCAGTTCCGATCCAGGTGACGATGATCACGCTCGACAGCCACATGTCGAGCGCGGCGGAGCGGGCGCATGCGCAGCTTCGCAAAGAGTTGCCCGGGCTTGAACTGACCGTCCACGCCGTCACCGAATGGGGCGAGGATGGGGAGGCCGCCGAAGCCTGCCGCCGCGATATCGAGACCGCTGACATCGTCGTCGCGCACATGATCTTCCTCGAAGAGCACGCGCTGAAGCTGGCCCCGTGGCTCGAAGCGCGGCGCGAGAACTGCGACTGCATGGTCGGGGCCATGTCCGCCGCCGACGTGGTCAAGAAGACCAAGCTGGGCGACTTCAACATGGCCAAGCCGACGGGCGGCGCCATCGGCATGCTCAAGCGCCTGCGCGGCAAGAGCAAGAACGGCGTCTCCGCCGGTCGCGGCCAGATGAAGATGCTGCGGCAACTGCCGAAGATGCTCAAATACATCCCCGGCAAGGCGCAGGACGTGCGCGCCTATTTCATGACGATGCAGTACCTGCTGGCCGGGTCAGACGACAATATCGCCAACCTCGTGCGCTTCCTCGTCTCGCGCTACGCGGCGGGCGAGCGCGCGGTGCTGCGCGGCGCGGTCAAGCATGTCGATCCGAAGCATTACCCCGATGTCGGCCTGTATCACCCCCGCATGAAGGACCGCGTCTCCGACGATCTGGCCGCGCTCGGCGCCCTGCCCAAGGGCGGCGGCACCGTCGGCCTGCTGCTGATGCGCTCCTACATTCTCGCGGACAATACCGCCCATTACGACGGCGTCGTCGCGGCGCTGGAGGCCAAGGGCCTACGCGTCGTCCCCGCCTTCGCCAGCGGCCTCGACTCGCGCCCGGCCATCGACGCCTACTTCATGAAGGACGGCCACGCGACGGTGGACGCGGTCGTGTCGCTGACCGGGTTCAGCCTCGTCGGCGGCCCCGCCTATAACGACTCCGCCGCCGCCGAGGAAGCCCTCGCCGTGCTCGACGTCCCCTATATCTCCGCCTTCGCCAGCGAGTTCCAGAGCCTCCAGCAATGGGGCGCGAGCGAGCAGGGCATGACGCCGGTCGAGACCACGATGATGGTGTCCCTGCCCGAGATCGACGGCGCGACCGGGCCGATCCTCTTCGGCGGTCGCAACGACGGCTCCGGTCCCTGCACCGGCTGCGCGCGGCGCTGCACCTTCGAGAGCGCGGCGCAGGGCGGGGGCGACCTGCAATCCTGCCCCGAACGTGCCGAGATGCTGGCCGCCCGCGTCCACAAGCAGATTTCCCTGCGCCTGCGCCCCCGGGCCGAGCGCAAGGTGGCAACGATCCTCTACAACTTCCCGCCTAATGGCGGTGCGCTGGGGACGGCGGCGAATCTTTCCGTCTTCCGCTCGCTGTGGAACACCCTTCGCGCCATGAAGGACGAGGGCTACACCGTCGACCTGCCCGCCGATGCCGACGCCCTGCGCGAGGCCATCGTGACCGGCAATTCCGCGCGATACGGCATGGACGGCAACGTCGCCGCGACCGTCAGCACCGACAGCCACGTCGCCCGCGAGACGCGGCTTGAGGAGATCGAGGCGCAATGGGGTCCGGCACCGGGCCGCCAGCAGAGCGACGGGTCGGATATCTTCGTCCTCGGCGCGCATTTCGGCAACGTCTTCGTCGGCGTCCAGCCCGCCTTCGGCTACGAGGGCGACCCGATGCGGCTGCTCTTCGAGAAGAACTTCACGCCGACTCACGCCTTCTGCGCCTTCTACCGCTACCTGCGCGAGGATTTCGCCGCCGACGCGGTCCTGCATTTCGGCACCCACGGCGCGCTGGAATTCATGCCCGGCAAGCAGGCGGGCATGTCGGCGGATTGCTGGTCCGACTACCTTATCGGCGCGATGCCGAACCTCTACCTCTACGCCTGCAACAATCCCTCCGAAGGCACCATCGCCCGCCGCCGCTCCGCTGCCACGCTCGTCAGCTATCTGACGCCGCCGGTCGGACAGGCGGGGCTGTACAAGGGGCTGCTGGACCTCAAAAGCTCCATCGATCGCTGGCGCGGCCTGCCTCCGGGCGCGGGCGACGAGGCGGGGCATCTGGCAACCGCGATCTTCGACATGGCCGTCGCCATCGACCTGATCCCCGAAGGCACCGTCTGGCAGGTTGACGCGAGCGCCGAGATCACCGCGCTGGCCGAGACCGTGCGCGAATACGAAACCTCGATCATCCCCCACGGCCTGCACGTGGTCGGCGAGGCGCCGTCGGATGCGGCGCGGCGCGATTTCCTCGGCTCCGTCAACGAGGGCTTCGGCGAGGATCGTCTGGACGATGCCGCGCTCGACGCCATCGCGGCGGGCAGGCCGGTGCAGGGCGAGGGTGCGGCGGCCAAGCTGGCCACGCTCGACGCGAACCTGCGCAACAATGCCGAGATCGACGGGATCATGACGGCGCTCGACGGGCGCTACATCCGCCCCGTTAGCGGCGGGGATATCCTGCGCTCGCCGGAGATCGTGCCCACGGGGCGCAACATCCACGCCTTCGACCCCTTCCGCATGCCCAGCCCCTTCGCCATCGCCGACGGCGCGCGGCAGGCGCAGCGCCTGATCGACCGCTACATCAAGGATCATGGCGAAGCGCCCAAGAGCGTCGCGCTCGTCCTCTGGGGCACCGACACGATGAAGACCGAAGGCGCGCCCATCGCGCAGGCGCTGGCCCTCATCGGCGCGCGCCCCCGCTTCGACGGGTTCGGGCGTCTGGCCGGAGCGGACCTTATTCCGCTGGAGGAGTTGGGCCGCCCACGCATCGACGTGACGATGACGCTGTCCGGCATCTTCCGCGATCTTCTGCCGCTCCATACCAAGTTGCTTGCCGAAGCCTCCCTGCTGGCCGCCAAGGCCGACGAGGCGCTCGGCGACAACGCCATCCGCGCCCACGCCCTCGCCTATGCCGAGGAGCGCAAATGCGATATCGAGACCGCCGCCCTGCGCGTCTTCTCCAACGCATCGGGCGCCTACGGCTCCAACGTCAACTTGCTGGTCGATAGCGGCGCGTGGGAGGGCGAAGACGAGATCGCGGACACCTATACGAGCCGCAAGTGCTTCGCCTACGGCGTGAACGGTCGTCCCGTGAAGCAGTCCGAACTCCTCACCTCCATCCTGCGCGACGTCGATGTCAGCTACCAGAACATCGATTCCGTCGAGGTCAGCGTCACCAGCGTGGACCACTATTTCGACACGCTCGGCGGCATCAGCCGGGCGGTCAAGCAGGCGGGTGGCAAGGACCTGCCCGTCTATGTCGGCGATCAGACGACCGGCACCGGCAAGGTCCGCTCGCTTTCCGAGCAGGTCGCGCTGGAGACCCGCACCCGCACGCTCAACCCCAAATGGTACGAGGCGCTTCTCGACCACGGTTACGAGGGCGTGCGCCAGATCGAAAGCCACGTCACCAACACCTTCGGCTGGTCCGCGACCACCGGGCAGGTCGACCCTTGGGTCTACAAGAACCTGACCGAATCCTTCGTTCTCGACGAGACGATGCGGCGGCGACTGGCCGACCTGAACCCCAAGGCCAGCGCGAAGCTAGCCAACCGCCTCATCGAAGCGGGCGAACGCAATTACTGGACACCGGACGAGGAAACCTGGGCGGCGCTACGCGCGGCGGGGGACGAACTCGAAGACCGGGTCGAAGGCATCATCGTGGAGCACGCAGCATGACCATCCATATCAAACCGTCGCAGGCGGAACGCAACGCCCGCATGCTCAAACGCGCCTCCGGCGTCGGGCAGGGCGAGGACGGCGACGGCAGCGTGCAGGTCCATCTCGACCCGACGATGGAGATCGACGGCGCCAAGGTGTTTGCCATCTACGGCAAGGGCGGCATCGGAAAATCGACCACGTCCTCCAACCTCTCGGCGGCGTTTTCCAAGCAGGGGCAGCGCGTCCTGCAGATCGGCTGCGACCCCAAGCACGACTCGACCTTCACGCTGACCAAGAGCCTGATCCCCACGGTCATCGACATCCTTCAGGAAGTGGATTTCCACGCCGAGGAACTGCGGGCGGAAGATTTCGTCTTCGAGGGTTTCAACGGCGTCAAATGCGTCGAAGCCGGTGGCCCGCCCGCCGGCACGGGCTGCGGCGGCTACGTCGTCGGGCAGACGGTAAAACTGTTGAAAGAGCACCACTTGCTCGAAGACACGGACGTGGTCATCTTCGACGTGCTGGGCGATGTGGTGTGCGGCGGCTTCGCCTCGCCGCTCCAGCATGCCGAGCGCGCGCTGGTCGTCGCGGCCAACGATTTCGACTCGATCTTCGCGATGAACCGCATCCTCGCGGCCATCCGGGCCAAGTCCAAGAACTACGACGTGCGCATCGGCGGCGTGATCGCCAACCGGTCCAAGGACACGGACGAGATCGACCGCTTCAACGACGCCGTGGGCCTGAAACGCCTCGCCCACATCGCCGATTCCGACGCGGTCCGCCGCTCGCGCCTCAAGAAATGCACGATGTTCGAGATGGACGCCGAAATCCCCGGCGTGAAGGAGATTCAGGACGAGTACCTGCGCCTCGCCGAATACCTGATGGATGGCGGCGAAGTACTGGACGCGATCCCCATGAAGGACCGGGAAATCTTTGATTTCCTCGGCTTCGAGTAAGGGGCCGCGCGGCATGACGGGCAGCAGCTACACCAAGAGTCGCAGCGAGATACAGACGTATTTCGACCGCACCGCCCTCGACGCGTGGAAACGCTTCGCTTCGGACAAGCCGCTCAGCTTCGTCCGGGCGAAGGTGAGGGCGGGGCGCGACGAGATGCGGGCAAGGATGCTGTCCTATCTGCCCGAAGACCTGAGCGGCTGGCGCATTCTGGATGCGGGCTGCGGGTCGGGGGCGATGTCGGTGGAACTGGCCGATCGCGGGGCGGACGTCCTCGGGATAGACCTGTCGCCCGAGATCGTGCGCTTCGGGATGGAGAACATGCCGGAAATTACGGGCGGCGGGTCGGTCGAGTTGACCAGCGGCGACATGCTCGACCCGGGTCTGGGCGAGTTCGATGCGGTCGTGGCGATGGATTCGGTGATCCATTACAACAATGATGACGCGGTCGCGGCGCTGAAGGCCCTGACCGAGCGCACGCGCCGCAAGATCGTCTTCACCTTCGCCCCGCGCACGCCCCTGCTGGTGACGATGCGCGTGGTCGGCAAGACCTTTCCCCGCAAGGACCGCGCGCCCTTCATCGTGCCGGTCTCGCCCGCGCTGATGACCGACCGCCTCGACGCGCTGGACGGCTGGAGCGTCGGCGGCACGCATCGGGTCAAGCGGCCCTTCTACATCTCGCAGGCCATGGAGTTGACGCGCGCATGACGGCATCGGCGCAGAAAAAGGGGATGGTGGCGTTCTGGCAGACGGTCGGGATGCGCTTCCTGCCCTTCGCGGATGCGGCGACGGCGGACCTGCCGCTCGGGCGGCTGCTGCGCCTGTCGATGTTCCAGCTTTCGGTCGGCATGGCCGCCGTGCTGCTGACGGGGACGCTCAACCGGGTGATGATCATCGAACTGGGCGTCCCGGCCAGCCTCGTGGCGATCATGATCGCGCTGCCGGTCCTCGCCGCGCCGTTCCGCGTGCTGATCGGGCATCGGTCGGATACGTACAAGTCGGTCCTCGGCTGGCGACGGGTTCCCTATATTTGGCTCGGCACGCTCTTGCAGTTCGGCGGGCTGGCGATCATGCCCTTCGCGCTCCTCCTGATGAATTCCCAGACGGTGGGGCCGGAATGGGCCGGGCCGGTCGCAGCGGCGGTCGCCTTCCTCGTCACCGGGCTGGGGATGCACATGGCGCAGACGGCGGGCCTCGCGCTCGCCACCGATCTGGCCGCACCCGACAGCCGCCCGCGCGTGGTCGCGCTGGTCTACGTCTCGCTGCTGGTCGGCATGATCCTCGCTTCGCTCTCCTTCGGCGCGCTGCTCGACGATTTCAGCGCCACGCGGTTGATCCAGGTCATCCAGGGGGCAGCGGTCGTGACCGTGCTGCTCAACGTCGCGGCGCTCTGGAAGCAGGAGGCGCGCAATCCGCAGGCGACTCGCGCCGACCGGGACGCGCCGTCCTTCGGCGAAGCATGGCGCGCCTATCGCGCCGACAAGGGCACCGGGCGGCTCCTGCTCGCGGTCGGTCTCGGCTCAGCGGCGTTCAGCATGCAGGACGTGCTGCTGGAGCCGTTCGGCGGCGAGATCCTCGGCCTGAGCGTGTCGCAGACGACCTACCTCACCGCCGCCTGGGCCACGGGCGCGCTCCTCGGTTTCGGCCTTGCGGGCAGCCTGCTGCACCGGGGGTTCAACATGCACCGGATCGCGGCCTTGGGCGCGCTGACGGGCATCGCGGCCTTCACCGCCGTGATCATGTCCTCCCCGCTCGGCTCCACGCCGCTCTTCGTGGCGGGGGTCGGCCTCATCGGCTTCGGCGGCGGTCTCTTCGCCGTGTCGACCATGCTGGCAGCCATGGCGCTCGCGGATCGCAGCGACAGCGGCTTCGCCATCGGCGCGTGGAGCGCGGTGCAGGCCACGGCCATCGGCCTGGGCCTCGCGGCGGGCGGCATCATCCGCGACGTGGTCAACGCGCAGGCGACGACCGGCGCGCTGGGCGAGACGCTGAACGCGACGGTCACGGGCTACAACACCGTCTATCACATCGAGATCATCCTGCTTTTCATCAGCCTCGCCGTCATCGGCCCGCTCACGAGCCGAAGCGACGCGAGAATGCAACCATCATCCACCCGGTTCGGCCTCGCCGAACTGCCGGGTTGACGCGACAGGGAGAACGGACATGGGCACCGGATACATCACGCAATACATCGACGTCGCGCAGATCACGCTCTACGTCTTCTGGATCTTCTTCGCCGGACTGATCTGGTACATCCGCCGGGAGGACCGGCGCGAGGGCTATCCCCTCGAACACGACCTGACGGGCAAGTACGACAAGGATCCGTGGCTCTTCCTGCCCGCGCCCAAGACCTTCAAGCTGCCGCACGGTCTGGGCGAGGTGCAGGTGCCCGACCCCGCGCATCGCGATGAGCGGCCCGTCCCGGCGGAGCGCACGGCCGGTTTTAACGGCGCGGCGCTCAAGCCCACGGGCGCGAACCCGATGCTCGACTGCGTCGGTCCCGCCTCCTGGGTCGAGCGCGCCGACCGTCCCGATCTGGCGGCGGACGGCAAGCCGGTGCTGGCGCCCATGAGCGCGGCGCCCGAATTCGACATCGCCGAGGGCGACCCCGACCCGCGCGGGATGCAGGTCGTCGCCTGCGACATGAACTTCGCGGGCACCATCTCTGACGTCTGGGTCGACCGGGCCGAGCAGATGATCCGCTATTTCGAGGTCGACGTGAAGGGCGGGGGCAGCGTGCTGTTGCCGCATAACTTCAGCAAGCTGGGCCGCATCCCACGCACAGGCGACCGCGCGATGTTCGTCAAATCGATCACGGCGGCGCAGTTCGCCGACGTGCCCGGCCATGCCGCGCCCGACCGGGTGACGCTGCTCGAAGAGGACAAGATCATGGCCTATTACGGCGGCGGCACGCTCTACGCCACGCCCCGTCGTCAGGAGCCGCTGATATGAGCCATCCCGTCGCCGTCGAGCACGAATACGAACCCGTCCCGGGCCTGCCCGAGAACCTGCCGGAGGGCGAGCGCGTCGTCTGGCAGGGGCGGCCCCGGTCGCAGCCCTTCGCCCGCCATGTGATGAAAACGCGCGTGATGGTCGGCTATTTCGGCGTGCTGATCCTCTGGGCCGTCGCGGCGGGCATCCATGACGGGCGCACGACGGGCAGCCTCGTCTTCTCGGTCGCGGTGCTGGCCCTGCTCGGCGCGCTGCTGATCGGCCTGTGCGAGCTGTACGCCTGGGGCGTGCAGAAGACGACGCTCTACACGATTACCAACCGCCGCATCGTGATGCGCATCGGCGTCGCCCTGTCCATGACGCTGAACATCCCGTTCCGTCAGGTCGCGGCGGTCAGCCGCATGGATTTCGCGGACGGGACCGGTACACTGACCGTCGAGTTGAAGGACGAGCAGCGGTTCGCGTGGCTCATCCTCTGGCCCCATGTCCGGCCGTGGCGCATGACGCGCCCCGAGCCGTCGCTGCGCTGCATCGGCGATATCGAGGAGGCGACCCGCGCGCTCATGGCGCATCTGCCCCAACTGGCGAGCGTGCCCGCCGAGGCGCCGCGCGCCGCGACGATGCCCGAGCTGGCGACAGGATAGGACGCATGGAAGAGATCAGGATCACCCGCAAGGAAACCATCCCCGGCAAGAAGGGCGAGCGCTTTCCCACCATGCCGCTCTACGGCGCTCTCGCCTTCGTCTTCTTCGCCTGTTCGGCGGTCCTGTTCGGCCAGACGACCGGCATCGGCACCGTCCGCATGGAGATCGGCGAGGTGGTCGACGTGCGCGACATCACCCTGCGCGCGACCGAATCGGGCGAACTGGTCGTCGTCTCCGACCATGCGACGGGCCAGCAACTCGCGGCCTATGCCGAGAACGAGGGCGGTTTCGTGCGCGGGGCCTTCCGGGGCCTGAGCCGCATCCGCATGGTCGCGGAGGTTCCGGATACGCAGCCCTACCGCCTGATCCGCTGGAGCAGCGGCGCAGTGTCGCTGTCCGATACGGGAACGGGCGAACGCCTCTATCTTGATGCCTACGGACGCGATAACGTGGCCGCATTCGCCCAGTTTCTCGAAGGGCAGGGAGGGACCTGAACCGATGAATCCGTTCGCACTGCTCGGCCGCCGCACCGAAGACGTCGATTGCACGGTCGAGATCGTCAACACGTTCGACCAGTTGGGCGCGCATGTGCGCTTCGACGGCGGCGTCACGGTCGGCCCCGGTGACGAGGTCGTCGTCCACGGCGCCCCCATCGCCATCCCCTATGGCGAAAGCCAGGATTTCCGCCGCCGCGCCACGATCACCCGCGCCACCGCCATCGAGCGTGCCTGGACCCGTGCGACGGGGAACTTCGAGTTCATGGAACTCTGCGAATTCAGCTTTTCGGAAAGGGCATCCCTGTGACCATTGCCGCCTCTGACCTCAAGACCCGCTACGACGTCCAGAACGAGAGCACCAAGGTCGCGCTGGAAACGACCCTGCTCGACCCGCGCTTCTACACGACCGATTTCGACGAGATGGACAGGATCGACGTCACCCCCGTTCGCGAGGAATGGGACGCCTTGATCGCGCAGATGAAGGCCGACCCACGCAAGGCCCACTTCAAGCGCACCGAGGACTGGGACGACGTGAACCCCGAGGATTACGACCCCGAACTGCGGAAAGAACTGGTCGATTTCCTCATCTCCTCGCTGACGGCGGAATTCTCCGGCTGCGTCCTCTACAAGGAGATGAAGCGCCGGGGTACGAACCCCGATATCTGCGAATTGTTCGGCTACATGAGCCGCGACGAGTCGCGCCATGCCAGCTTCATCAACGACGCGCTGAAGGATTTCGGCATCGGCGTGAACATGGGCTTTCTGGCCAAGGCGAAGAAGTACACGTATTTCAAGCCGAAATTCATCTACTACGCGACGTACCTGTCGGAGAAGATCGGCTACGCCCGCTACATCACGATCTATCGCCATCTCGAAAAGCACCCCGACAAGCGCATCCATCCGATCTTCAAGTGGTTCAAGGAATGGTGCAACGACGAGTTCAGCCACGGCGAAGCCTTCGCCCTGCTGATGCGCACCGACCCCAAGCTGCTCTCGGGCCGCAACAAGCTGTGGATCAAGTTCTTCCTCCTTGCCGTCTTCGTGACGATGCACGTGCGCGACCACGCGCGCCCGGCCTTCCATGACGCCATGGGCATCGATATCGACGAATACGACGCCGAGGTCTTCCGCATCACGTCCGAGATCACGCGGCAGGTCTTCCCGCTCGAACTCGACCTCGACAACCCGATGCTCAAGGAGCGTTTCTCCCGGATGGTCGGCATCTCGCGCAATATCGAGGCGGCGGAGCGGTCGGGCGGCGTCTTCGGCAAGCTGCGCAAAGGGTTCTGGATGGGGGCCGCGGGGCTGAACTTCGTCGCGCTCTACCTCATCCCGACCAAGAAGAACGAGATCCCCGCCGTCAGCCGCCTCGAACCGGTCTGGTAGGGGAGGCCGCGCGTGTCCCAGCCCCTGATCGCCGTGCTGGTCGCGATGTTCGTCTGGTGGTTCTCCACCGGGGCGGTCTTTCTTCTCGTCCGGCGGGGAGCGAAGCACGAATGGCTGGTGGCCGGCGTCGCGACTGTTCTGGCGCTTATGGCGCTGGTCGGGCTGTATGTCAGCGCGGGGATGGACACGGTCGCGGGGGCCTATCTCGCCTTCGGGTCGGCGCTCACCGTCTGGGCGTGGCACGAGGTGATGTTCCTGTTCGGCTTCATCGCCGGGCCTCGCCGGTTTTCGGCCACCGAGGGCCTGACGGGGGGCGACCGCTTCCGCGAGGCCTTCGCCACGGTACGCGATCACGAACTGGCCATCGCCGCCACGGCGGTGCTGGTCGTGCTGCTGACGTCGGGGGCGGTCAATACGGTTGGGCTGTGGACGTTCGTCCTGCTCTGGGTGATGCGGATCAGCGTGAAGCTGTCCATCTATCTCGGCGCGCGCCATTCGCTCAGCGCCATGATGCCCGCGCGTCAGGCGTATCTGACCACCTATTTCCGGACGGACCGGACGACGCCGTTCCTGCCGGTCGCGATCACGCTGGCGCTAGCGGTCTTCGTCTGGCTCTGCGGGCTGGGCGCGGCGGCGGAAGGGGCGCAGGCCGTGGGCATCGCCCTCGTCGCGACGCTACTGGGGCTGGCCATCGTCGAACACGTCTTTTTGTTGCTGCCGTTGCCGGATTCGGTGCTGTGGCTCTGGGCATCGCCCGAGGAAATCGACCATAAAACCAAGCGAGGCCCGGCGGAAGACGACCGTACGGGCACGAAAAGAGTAGAAGGGGTGGCGTCATCATGGACGTGAACGCATATTTCAAGACAGCGCTCGAAGAGCTGCACGATGCCGGCAATTACCGCGTCTTCGCCGATCTGGAGCGTCATTGCGGCGGCTTCCCGCGCGCGACCCGCCATCGCGAGGACGGGACGACGCATGACGTGACGGTGTGGTGCTCGAACGATTATCTCGGCATGGGCCAGAACCCCGTCGTGACCGATGCGATGAAGGACACCATCGACAAGTGCGGCGCGGGCGCGGGCGGCACGCGCAATATCTCGGGCACGAACCATTATCACGTGCTGCTCGAACGCGAGCTGGCCGACCTGCACGGCAAGGAATCCGCACTCATCTTCACCTCCGGTTACGTCTCCAACTGGGCGAGCCTCGGGACGCTGGGGTCGAAGCTGCCGGGTTGCATCATCTATTCCGACGCCGACAACCACGCCTCGATGATCGAGGGCATTCGCCACAGCCGCGCCGAGAAGCGCATCTGGAAGCACAATTCGCCCGAAGACCTCGACCGTGCGCTTGCCGCCGACGATCCCGACCGGCCCAAGATCGTGGCGTTCGAGAGCGTGTACTCGATGGATGGCGACATCGCCCCCATCGCCGAAATCTGCGAAGTCGCGAAGAAGCACGGCGCGATGACCTATCTCG
>Ga0209831_1002765_pt1 | contig 15008 bp, 1 predicted proteins | sample Maine_Asex4_meta_FD_187451 | JGI IMG/M metagenome (GOLD analysis project Ga0209831, IMG submission 187451) | Marine algal microbial communities from Maine, USA - Maine_Asex4_metaG (SPAdes) (version 2) | ecosystem: Host-associated > Algae > Red algae > Unclassified | place: Maine, USA | collected...
AGAAAATCGCCTACACCGCAAAAAAAATGATGGGTGGTCTCTGCTTTATGGTAGATGGCAAAATGTTGGCAGGCATCGTCAAAAATGAATTAATGGCACGTATCGGACTGGACGCTTATACCGATGCGCTGCAAAAATCGGGCTGCAAAGAAATGAACTTTACTGGCAGAGCGATGAAAGGCTTTGTCTTTTTAGATCCAAGTGCTATAGATATGGAGGAGGACTTAAATTATTGGATACAATTGTGCTTAGATTTTAATCCTTTGGCGAAAGCTTCAAAAAAGAAAGTCAAAAAATAGGACAAGTCACCTGAGTTGTTCCTAATAATCGCTACATTTTAAAGAGGTACTGGTATTTCTCCTTTCATTTTTTCTTTCCAAATACTATTTATTCTACTATGTCAAATAGGGCTGAGCTGATAATCTCTTAATAGAAGGGCGATGCTGGGGGATACTTTCAAAGTATCCCCCAGCATCGCCCTTCTATTAAGAAATTATAAAACCTGTTTGTAAAGCACTGATTATCAAAAGATTGATAGTGCTTAAATTTAGTTTTAACACTTAGATTGGAGTTTTATCTCCGTCCCTACCTATATTAGTGGCATGGAAATTGGAAACATAACAATAATTACTTATTAGTATGGTTGCCTATCTTTAAATTCAGTGTATGCCCACTGAAAACGTTGACTCATTCATTATGTGCAGGAAAGGACTGTTGTCCTAGCTTCCTGCCTCTTCTCTATTCTATAAGGAAAGAACAATAGACAGTATTGTCTATGCTATAAAAGAATCAATGGTTCTTCCTTATCGCCTAAATCAATTTAGTACCACGTTAAATTATATGGACTCGATTTTTTCCTAGCAATGAATGCTAGGAACACCAATCAGTAGTCATTTACATATATAGTTATTTGTTTAGCCAGCTACATGCTAGTGTTGTATAAACAATTAAACGGATAAACAAATACACAATTCTAAATAATTACCTATAAAAAATTTGGCAAAAAGATAAACCTATTGAACAGTGGATGCTGGCAATAAACCGTGCCGTATTTACGCCTTCAAAATAATTTTTTTGCTATGCCAAAGAATTACTATTTCCATTTAGTTATTCTATTATCCTGTTTACTTACAGGATTTTACACTCATGCCCAAGTTAAATTTAAAGTAGAATTACTTCCTGATAATACTACTTATCAAGTTTCTATGCTCCCAGAAACCGATTATTCGGGTAATCGGAGTATTACGAATTCTGCACAGGTAACACTGGCTTTTCCAACTGGCGCATTTGAAGTAGATAATTTCCAATCCCTTACAGGATCTTGGAACAGCCCTACCCAATATGTTAATCCTATTCCTTCGCTCAATCGAGACTATCTGATTATTATAATGCCAAATAGCTTGACTGGTCAAGACTATGTCACTGGTCAGTCGATTCCCCTATTTACCTTTGAAAATATGGGGACTTGTCCCGGGGCAATAGAGTTGATGGATAATAATACAGACCCCTTCTTTAATAATACCCAAAATGTTAGTGCAGGTAATCAAATAGCTATCTTAGGCTATACTGCAGACACTGAGCAACAAAATGCTTTTTCAGGAGCAGTGGATATTGGCAGTGCAGTTTGTGATAATGGACAAACGACTACTTGTGATCTAGTAATTAGTTCTGTCTTTAGTATTAATGAAACGATTTGTAATGCGAATGATGGACAAATACAAATTTCAACGACTGGTGGAACTGCACCAATTGAATACTCTATTGATAATGGAGTAACTTGGGGTACTGCTTTTTCTATTAATAATCTGGCACCAGGGACTTATATGATAAAAGCTAGAAATGCAGGGGATACTTCTTGTGAAGTGGCTTACAGTTCGAATCCAGTAAACATTGCACCCTATGTAGCTAATATTTTATTGATATCAGAATTACCTTCTTGTGTAGATTCTGCAAATGGGTCGATTTCAATTGGTTCGGATAGTAATGACGCTGCTTTGCAATATAGTATTGATAATGGAGCGACCTATCAAAATACCTCTTCTTTTGATAATCTGGGCAATGGAACTTACACGATAAAAGTAAGAGAGCCAAGCACCAATTGTGAATTTACTTCTGATAATAATCCAGTTATTTTTAATGTAACGAATACTTGTGAAGACACAACTGCGCCTACTACGGATAATTGCATTATGGAATATATACTAGAAGATTCTTCTGGTGTTCTGATAGTAAGTATGTTAAGTAATATCTCTTATTCCGAATCAGAATCTATTGTTGCTTCTACTCAATTAACCCTTAGAGTACCTACTGGACAACTATCTATCGCAAATATTTCTAATTATACCAATGCAGAATTTGCCTTAACAGGTCAGCAAATAAATCCAGCTACTCATCCAGGGTTTGACTTCTTTAGTTTCTCTATTAATAATCTTGGTGCTACACTCCCTTTTACTGCTGGAACAACTACTAAATTATTTGCCTTCACCAATACAGTTAACTGTGCTTCTGGTGCCATCCGATTAATAGGCACAGGTGATGGGTTAAATATTACAGAAGTGAATGGTGCAAATGTGGCTTCCCAACTAAGCGTTAGTGGATTTGGTAGTGCAGACGCGCCTATTTGTGTAAATGCTGTAGCAACTACATTAATAGATCGTTGTAATGCAGATACGGATGGTGATGGCGTAAAAGATATAGAAGAAGATTTAAATGGAGATGGAAATATTGATAATGATGATACAGATGGAGATGGGATAGCGAACTATAAAGATAACGATGATGATAATGATAATATTGGGACAAAAATAGAAGCGGCTGCTCCTAATGGCGGAGATGGTAATGGAGATGGTATTCCCGATTGTATCCAAGATACAGTTACTTCTAATATTGACTTACGAGGAACTTATCGTACCCTAGAAACAGGTCGAGGCAATCCGATTATTATTCATTCTATCGTAACAGAGGCAGTTCAAGATGAAGCGGATGCGAACTTTGATTATCCTCATTTTTTGGATGCTTTTCTTGCCCAAACAACAGGAACAATAAATGCTAAGATTATTTATCATGACATCACCGATTTTTCTAATCTTACTTATAGAAAATATGGTCCCATATCTCCTACCGCAACAGTAAGAGAATGGTATGATTTTCCCCATGCTTTTTCCACTAGAACAATAGGAGGTCAAACAGTTGGGGTAGTTAGTTTTCAATTAAAAGATAATGAACAAGGAGATGGAGATCCTACCGTCGGTAGAATTTCTGACCCCGGTGGTTTGGCGCAAGCGGTCACCCCACCTGCACCACTTACTTGCGATGTAGAATATATTCTAACAGAAAATAATGGCGTATATGATGTAAGTATGTTGAGTAATGTGAGCTACACTACCTTTGAAAGCCTTATTGCGAGTATGCAGGTAACGGTTCGAGCACCTGCTGGATTAATAACGGTGGATAATAATTCTATAACAGATACTTACAACGATGTTTCTTTTGTATTAAGTCCTGCACTAAGTCCATCCGAAACACCTGGTTTTGATTATTTTAGTTTTAGTGCAGTTGTTGCGCCTGGTACTACAGAAATACCTTTCAATACAGGAGTGACAGTTCCTTTATTTACTTTTAGTAATTTAGGAACTTGTACGCCTAGTGCAACGGATAGCCTATACTTAGTAGGAGATGGAGCTAGTTTTGCTACCCCTGATTTAGCAAATAATAATGTAGCTTCTCAATTATCTACCGCTGGTGGTGGTGAAGATCAGCCTATTTGTGTAAATGCTACTGGAGTGCGAGTGGTTTGCCAAGATAATATGGACCCTGTAGATCCTCCGACCCCAAGCACTTGCGATGTAGAATATATTTTAACAGAAAATAACGGGGTGTATGAGGTAAGTATGTTGAGCAATGTAAGTTATAGTTCCCGTGAAAGCCTTATTGCGAGTATGCAAGTAACGGTTCGTGCTACTGCTGGCTTGTTTACTATTGATAATAATTCAGTAACTGATCCTTATGATGATGTTTCTTTTATACTAAGCCCTATACCTAGTCCTTCAGAAACACCTGGCTTTGACTATTTTAGTTTTACTGCAGAGATTGCACCTGGTACTATGGAGATTGCTTTTAATTCAGGTCAGACGGTTCCTTTATTTACATTTGCTAGTATGGGGGCTTGTAACCCTACTGTTGCGGATAGCCTATATTTAGTAGGAGATGGAGCTAATTTTGCTACCCCTGATTTAGCTAGTAATAATATAGCCTCCCAATTGTCTACTATAGGTGGTGGTCAAGATCAACCTGTTTGTGTTAATAATAAAGGAATAAAAGTAGTCTGTGAAGAAGATACAAATGCACCACCTGCAGAAGATTGCGAAGTACAATATATCTTAACACAAACAGATGGTTTATACACCGTTAGTATGTTCAGCAATATTACTTGGACACAAGTAGAGAGTACAATTAGTACGATGCAAATTACTTTAAGAGCGCCAACAGGGACACTTCAAATAGATGATATAATTGAAAACTATGCGGGTACTAATTTCAGTATAACGAGTCCTATTATCAATCCAAGTGAAACACCCGGATTTGATTACTTTAGTTTTACTTTATCTCCATTTGGAACGAATATTATTCCTTTTACTGCTGGCGAAACAGTCGAACTATTCACGTTTAAAAATATAGGTACTTGTTCCTCTACAGATAGTTTATATCTAGTAGGAGAGGGCGCACCCTTTCCTATACCGATGATTGCTGCTAATAACCTAGAATCTCAATTATTTACTGGCGGTGGTGGCGGATTTGATACGCCTGTTTGTGTAAGCACGAATGGGGTAGCGGTTTCTTGTCATAGCGATGGAGAAAATACGATAGGCAATGGCTGTGAAATACAATATATATTAGAAGAAAATAATGGCTTGTATGAGGTAAAAATGTACAGTGATATAACTTGGAGCGTAATAGAACGAATTATCAGTAGTATGCAAATAACGGTACGTGCGCCTACTGGTTCCTTAGCTCTAAACAATGACTGTATAGAAGAGGAGTACGCAGGAACTGTTTTTGAATTAGCAAGTACAATAATTAACCCAAGTGAAACGCCTGGTTTTGACTATTTTAGTTTTAATTTGACTTCTTTTGGCTCGAATGTCATTCCTTTCACTGCTGGCGAAACGGTCAGTTTATTTACTTTTAAAAATTTAGGCACCTGTTCAGATGTTGATAGCTTATATTTAGTAGGGGATGGAGGAGCTTTTCCAGTTCCGAATATCCCTAGTCACAACTTATCTTCGCAATTATTTGCAGTAGGTGGTGGTGGGGTTGATTCTCCTGTTTGTGTAGATGATAGTGGCGTAAGTATTGCTTGTACACCAGAAGAAGAATGTCAAATAACCTATATTTTAGAAGACTCGGCAGATGTCCATGTGGTTAAGATGTTTAGTACTGTTTCTTGGGATGACTTTGAGCGAACGATTAGTACCATGCAGGTGACCATGCGTGCACCTACTGGATTTGTAACGATAGCCAATAATGATATAATAGAGTATTTTGCTGGAACTACCTTTGAGGTAACGAGCCCTGTTGTTAGTCCAGCAGAGACCCCTGCTTTTGATTATTTCAGTTTTACAATTTCTCCTTTTGGTACTACCGCAATTCCTTTTGTGGCAGGAGATACTGTGAATTTATTTCATTTTAAAAACAGCGGGGATTGTACTGGTATAGATAGCTTATATTTAGTTGGAAATGGGGCACCTTTCCCAATTCCATTGATTGCTAATAATAATATAGAATCACAATTATCCACTGCTGGTGGTGGTGAAGATGTGCCTATTTGTGTATCTAGAAAAGGAGGGAGTATAGGTTGCGTGGATAATACGCCACCACCTTGTGTTACATTTACAACCAATGCTACTTCTACTAATCCAACAGATTGTAATCAAGATAATGGGCAAATTGTTATAAATACTACACCTTCCAATAATGTAATTTATAGTATTAATGGAGGAGGAACTTGGAGTACTTCCAATACGTTTTCTGGTTTGTCAGCAGGACAGTATACCGTTGAGGTTGCCTTAGCAGATACTACTTGTAATATGGTTTGGGGGCAAGTCACCCTGACAGAACCTATCGCCCCAACAGTTACAGACGTAGATTTAACACAAGCTATGGTTTGTGGAGGTACTGGAAGTATTACAATCACGGCATCTATTACCAATGGAGTCATTTTTAGTATAGATGGAGGAAATACATGGGCGAATAATAATATATTCACCGATTTAGAGGCTGGAAATTATACTATTTCGGTAGCCCTAGCGGATACGACTTGTATGACTACTTGGGGGCAAGAAACCCTTACAGAACCTGCTCTACTTTCTATCAATTCAGTAAATTTAACACAACCTGTAACTTGTGAAGGGACAGGAAGCATACAAATTATTTCTTCACCGGCTAATGGGCTTATTTATAGTATAGATGGAGGAACGAATTGGAGTACTTCTAATCTTTTTTCAGAAGTAGATGCTGGTAATTATGTAGTGGCTATTGCTCAATCAGATACCACTTGTATGGTGACGGGAAATCAACAAACCCTTACAGAACCTGCTGCACCTTCTATCACTTCGGTAAATTTAACACAACCTGTAACTTGTGAAGGCACAGGAAGCATACAAATTATTTCTTTACCAGCTAATGGGCTTATTTATAGTATAGATGGAGGAACGACTTGGAGTACTTCTAATCTTTTTTCAGAAGTAGATGCTGGTAACTATATAGTGGCTATTGCTCAATCGGATACCACTTGTATGGTGACGGGGAATCAACAAATCCTTACAGAACCTGCTGCACCTTCTATCACTTCGGTAGATTTAACACAACCTGTAACTTGTGAAGGCACAGGAAGCATACAAATTTTTTCTTCACCAGCTAATGGACTTATTTATAGCATAGATGGAGGAATTACTTGGAATACTTCTAATCTTTTTTCAGAGGTAGGTGCTGGCAATTATGTAGTAGCTATTGCTCAATCGGATACCACCTGTGTAGTGATGGGAAATCAAGAAACTTTATCAGGTCCATCTTCTCCGATTATTTTAAACGAAATACCTGTTAATCCTTCAGGTTGTGGAACCAATGATGGATTAATTCAAATAGCGACTATACCTTCTACCGGTCTATTATACAGTATAGATGGAGGAATGACTTTTAGCACAAGTAATGTTTTTCCAAGTTTAAGCAATGGAACTTATGACATAGCAGTAGCGAATGCAGATGAAACCTGTGTAACGACTGGTGGAACATTTACACTTACAAGTCCTACTGCTCCTACTATTACCAATGTAGCACCCACAAATCCAACAAGTTGTGAGTCCGAAAATGGGCAGATTCAAATTACAGCTGATGCCACTTTACCACTTATTTATAGTATAGATGGTGGTACGACATGGAATACAGAAGCTCTATTTACAGGTTTAGCGGAAGGTTTTTATACGGTTAATATTGCTCATTCAGATACGAGTTGTATAGTCGTCGGCACCTCTTTAAATTTGACGAGTCCTGCTGCGCCAATTATAACGGGTTTTATCCCAACAGACCCAAGTAATTGTGCTGGTACGGATGGTTCAATAATGGTGAACGCTATTCCTAATAACTTGATCTATAGCATAGATGGCGGTGTGACATGGGCAACCAATCCTTTATTTCAAAATTTGCTTGCAGGGTCTTATGTTCTCGCAATAGCGAATTCGGATACCACTTGTATAGTAACAGGGAGTACGGTGGTCCTAAATGCCGTACCTAGTCAAATTGTTTCTACGATTAATATCACTGATCCATCTGGACCCAATATTTTAGATGGTTGTATAGAAATCGTCACTTCTTGCTCGGGTGTCTTTGAATATAGTATAGATGGAGGTCTAACTTACCAAAATTCTAATCTATTTTGTGATTTAGGAAATGGTATTTATAGTGTGCGAGTGCGTTGTATGGATTTAAGCTGTTTAGAAGAAGCTGAGCCAGTAGAATTAAATGGTAATGTAAATAGCTGCGCAAGTATCATTACACCAATACCCAACACTACTTTATGTGATGCAAGCAGCATTTCACTTGTTTTGGGAATTGATGCAGCAATTGCAACGCAGACTATCACAGGTGGCACGACTTCTAATGTTATACTCACTGATAATGATAGCACGCTTACTTTTGATGCGCAATTAAATGGAGTCATTAATTTCTTCACAGTAAGCATAACGACTACTACGGGTTGTGAATTAGTAGAAGAATTTGTGTTGTACCAAGCGCAAGACACAGAGGCAGATTTTGTAGTGATAGAACCTTATTGTAAAGAAGCAGAAGTGACTATTCAATTTACTGGAAACGCTACCCCGAATGCAGCCTTAAATTGGTTAGTAGATGGCGGTACGATTAGTAATCCTTCTCCAATGACTGCTACGGCACCAGCAGGAAGTGAAATAACGGTACAATGGGATACAGAAGGCAGCAAATTAATACGGCTTAATGTCAATGATAATGGTTGTACCGACGATCACGTAGAGAGTGTCTTTATTAGAAAATTACCATTAGTAACAGTAGCAGCAGATACGTCCATTTGTCCCGGAGAATGTGTTCCATTAAATGGAGATGGCACTGCCGTATGGTATACATGGGAGCCAGCAGATGGTTTAAGCGCAACGGATATCCCAAATCCAATTGCTTGCCCTACTGCAACCACCACTTATACACTTACTGCTATGAGTGCGGATGGATGTATAACAACGAAAACGGTTACTGTAACAGTTGATGAAATTGCTATTTCTGTGAGTGCGAATGCGACTATATGTGAGGGAGAAAGTATGCAGTTAATGGCAACCGGAGGCACCATTTATAATTGGAGCCCCACTACTGGGCTAAGTGATCCTTCAATTGCTAATCCTATAGCGACTCCTACGATAACGACCACCTATATGGTGACAGTTACGAATGCAACAGGTTGTTCTGAAGAATCTTCGGTTACAATTACTGTTAATCCAAATCCAATTTTACTTATCTCTGAGGATACAGAAATTTGTCAAGGAGAAAGTACGCAATTAACCGCCAATACACAGGAACAATATGCTTGGAGTCCAGCTACAGGATTATCTAGTACGACAATAGCGAATCCTATTGCCAATCCAACAAGTACAACTACTTATACACTAGTTGTTACGGATATAGATGGGTGTACAGCTACAGGAGATGTAACCGTAACTGTTAAGGCACCTGAGGTAAATATTACGGTACTACACGACACGATTTGTAATGGCTTTTTTACCCAACTAACAGCAACAGGAGGTGTAAGTTATAATTGGAGTCCAGCGACAGGGCTTAGCGATATATCTATAGCTAATCCTACTGCTATGCCAGGTATGACAACAGAGTACTGCGTAACCGTAACAGATGCAGAGGGTTGTACGAATACCGACTGTATTACTTTAGAGGTGGATAATGAAAATTGCGCACCTTGTATCGTAGATGCAGGTCCAGATGCGACTGTTTGCGGAACAACTGGAACGCAGTTAAATGCTTCGGGGGGCTTTACTTATGTTTGGTCACCAGCGACAGGTTTGAGTAATCCCAATATCGAAAATCCATTCGCTACACCTAGCCAAACTACCACCTATACGGTGACAGGCACGAGTGCCGATGGTTTTTGTATAGCTACAGATGAAGTAACGATTACCGTTGAACCAATACCAAATATAATCACTTATAAAGAGAAATTCCTTTGTAGAGGAGATAGCGTTTATTTATTGGTAAATGCCCATGCAAGCTATGCTTGGAGTCCTACGAATACTATGTTGTTTTCAACCTCAGAAGCACCTTTCGTATTTCCTACTTCAACCACGATCTATACCGTGACTGTAACCGATGCGAATGGTTGTACCAACACAGAGGATATTACTGTAAATGTAAGTGATCCGAACAATAGTACCGTAGATGCAGGAAGTGATGGAACGGTTTGTAATGGGGAATCTATTCAATTACAAGCGACAGGAGGCAGTTCTTATACTTGGTCTCCAGCTGCAGGTTTAAGTAGTTCAAATATTGCGAATCCAATTGCAAGTCCAACGGTAACCACTCAATACTGTGTAACTACAGGCGGTGGACATGGGGAATGTAGCAGCACTGATTGTGTAACGATAACAGTCGATAATACTTGTACACTACCACCTACTTGTCAAGTAAGTGGCGGTTCAAATCAAACAATTTGCCCAGGTACATCTACCCAGTTAAATGCCACAGGTGCCAATACTTATGTTTGGTCACCTACAACGGGTTTAAATAATCCAAACATAGCTAATCCGATTGCTAGCCCTTCGGTTTCCACACTATATACGGTTACTGGAACAAATAGTGAGGGTTGTGTATCCTCGGCGGTAGTTAATGTAAGTGTAGGCGGCACCAGTCCTATAGCTGTCGCTTGTGAAGACAAAATTATTTGTCAGGGAGAAAGTATTCGATTAGTAGTCAATAACCATTTTGCTTATGCTTGGAGCCAAACTGCTCCACCAATAAGTACAGGATTTATAATAGCTGCCAATACAGGTGCGCCTACAGTCAGCCCTTCCGAGACAACAACTTATATTGTAACCGTTACGAATGAGGCTGGATGTACAGATACGGACAATGTAACTATTTTTGTAAATGATGGTGGCAGTAACGGTAGTGCGAATGCGGGTAGTGATGAGACTATCTGTGAAGGAAATTCCGTACAGTTAAATGCGATTGGTGGCGCAACTTATACTTGGGCACCGACTACAGGATTGAGTAATGCCAATATCTCGAATCCAGTTGCTTCTCCAACAACAAGTGCTACTTATTGTGTGACGATAGTTGATTTTAATGGTTGTACTAGTACGGATTGCATGGTTGTGACGGTAGAAAATTGTAATACTCCGCCAACTTGTCAAGTAAATGGTGGACCGAATGAAACGATATGTGACGATGAGTCGGTACAATTAAATGCTACGGGGGCATTGACTTATAATTGGTCGCCTTCGACTGGTTTAAGTAATTCCCAAATTGCTAACCCAATTGCTTCTCCCTCAACTACAACCACCTACACGGTTACGGGTAGAACGGCAGATGGCTGTGTTTCTTCTGCTATCCTCACAGTAACCGTAAATAATTGTAATACCCCACCAACTTGTCGAGTAAATGGTGGTACGAATGAAACGATATGTGATGATGAGTCGGTGCAGCTAAATGCTACGGGAGCACTGACTTATACTTGGTCGCCTTCTACTGGTTTGAGCAATTCCCAAATTGCAAATCCAATAGCTTCTCCTGCTACTACTACGACTTATACGGTTACAGGTAGAGCGGCAGATGGTTGTGTATCTTCTGCCATCCTCACAGTCACCGTAAATAATTGTAATACCCCACCAACTTGTCAGGTAAATGGAGGTACGAATGAAACGATATGTGATGACGAGTCGGTACAATTGAATGCTACTGGTGCCTTGACTTATAGTTGGTCGCCTTCTACTGGTTTGAGTAATTCGCAGATTGCAAATCCAATAGCTTCTCCTGCTACTACTACTATATATACCGTTACAGGTAGAACAGCAGATGGATGTGTCTCTTCTGCTATCCTTACTGTCAATGTAGAAAATTGTAATACACCACCACCCTCAGCTTGTCAAGTGAGTGCAGGTGCAAATCAAACGATTTGTCAAGGTACTTCGGCACAATTAAATGCTACGGGTGCATTGACCTATACGTGGTCTCCTACTACTGGCTTAAATAATTCGCAGATTGCGAATCCTATTGCCTCGCCTGATGCCTCTACCACCTACACCGTTACAGGTAGAACGGCAGATGGATGTGTCTCTTCTGCTATTGTAGCCGTCAATATTACTACTACAGTTCCAATTGCGAATGCGGGTAATGACGCACCAATTTGTCCGGGAGGGTCAACCCCTCTATTTGCAACAGGTGGCGTGAGTTACGAATGGAGTCCTAGTGCAAGTTTAGATAATCCAAATATTCAAAACCCTACCGCTAGTCCAGCTGGTGTAACTACTTATACTGTCACGGTGACAGATGCTAGTGGTTGTACAGATACAGATGAAGTTAGAGTAATGGTATCCCTACCAATTACGACTAGTGTTACCGTAACAGATGCAAGTTGCTGTGGCATAGGTGGTGGTGGTATTTTCATTAATGCCTCTGGTGGTTTTGGTAATTTAACCTATAATTGGTCAAGTGCTGGACTCTCAGGACATACTGCTTCTAATTTAAATGCAGGTGGTTATACAGTTACCATTACAGATGCACAAGGTTGTAGTATAACAGAAAATATTAATATTGGAAGAAATTGCGATACTTGCGCACCTATCTTCTCAGAAGAAATGATTTGTGTAGAGCAAGGAACAGAAACAGCAGAAATCTGCCTACCAATAGTGGGCGAGCAGTTAAATGACTATATCATCACCGTAGATGGTGTGCCAGCCAATACAACACATGGATGTGATTTTGAAAATGTTATTTCTTATTCTTATTCCCTGATTCCCAGTTTAAATAGTACTTCCAACTTTAGGGTAGAAGAATGGGAATTAAATGGGGTTATTTACGATACGGATGTAATGACCATTTCGGATTTAACCAATTGGATGAATACTTTAGATCCTGAAGGTCAATGGGTGTTAAATGCTACTTCTTTTAGTTTGACTGGAGGTGTTCCTACAAATACCTACGGTTTGATGAAATTAGTCAATCAAGCAGATTGGAATGAAGCATTGTTACAGCCGAATTTTACAGGCAGAGCAAATGGCGTATTAATATCTGTAGATATGAGAGATGGCAAAGACCATCAAATTAGAGTAGAACATCCTTCCTCTTGTTGTGTAGATGAATTAATAGTGAGTTTCTGTACAGGTGGACAGCCTTGTTTGGATGATATGATAGCGGCAGATGAAATTGAGTTGACAATTAATGATTGTGAAGGTACTGCAATCTTCTGTATAGAAATACCTTTCTCAGAAATTGATAATTATACCATAACAGACAATGGATTCCCTTATGAAAATGATTTAGTATCCTGCGCTTTTGGAGATACGGGTAGTGGAACCCTGCTTAATGTTTCAGAAGGGTATCACGAGTTGATTTTTGAAAACGGAGCCAATGGTTGCCAAGATAGATTATTAGTGGATGTTACATGCCCTGCTAATGTGGTACTAGATACCATGCTTATGCTTGGAGAAGAAGGGATTTTATGTTTGGAAGATATAGTAGATACTTCGACTATTGTTTCTGTTACACAAACCTGCTTAATTGGTGGGAGTGAGGTGCTTTCGATTGAACAGCTAAGTGATTTCTGTTGGAAATATACTGCGCTTACTGTAGGTATGGATCGTTTTTGCTTAGAGGTCTGTACAAATGATGGTATTTGTAGAAATATTATACAAGTAGTCAATGTAGTCGAGCCTGAACCAGAAACCTGTCCTGATTTTCTGATAGAGGAATCTTTATCTGCAAGTCTAGCTGACTGCATAGAGATGGCGACCTTCTGCATAGAATTACCTTTTGATTCTATACGACAATATGCTATGATGCTGGACGGTGCCCCTTTCCGAGAAGCCATGGAACCTTGTGAGGCAGGTACGTTGATTCGTATAGGTGTAGGGCTGCATACTTTACAATTAACACATTTAGCATCTTCCTGTGTGGATAGTATTGCTATTAAGGTAGATTGTCCAACTGACATTGTAGACATAGCAGAGACGGTAGAGATAGACGAAATGGGTATTTATTGTATAGATTCTACGCGCTTACTGGGTCCTATTACCAGTATAGAAAATATCTGCCCAGAAGAATCAGGAGATGCGGTCATATTTGAATTAGTGCCAGAGGAAGCTTGTGTTACTTATATAGGCTTAGAAATGGGAGCAGAAACTGCCTGTATCGTAGTTTGTGATGATAATGGAATCTGTGATACGATTCGATTAACAGTACATGTAGTAGATTCCGAACCTAGATTTCCGGTCGCCATCTCAGATACGGATAGTACAGAAGAAAATACACCTGTTACTTTAGAGATAATTAACAATGATTCCATCAATGGTAGTTTAAGAATTATAGAAATGGTCTCTTATCCAGTTAGAGGAGAAGCGATAATGAATGTGGATAATTCTATTACGTATATACCGGAAGACAATTATTGTGAATTGAATAATCCAGAACAATTCCAATACCGTTTGTGTAATCAAGACGGTTGTGATACTGCATTTATTTGGATACGTATTCCATGCCCTGATTTTGATATTAAAACAGGATTTTCTCCTAATGGAGATGGCGTAAATGATGTGTTTTATATACAAGGTTTACAACGTTTCCCAAATAATGAACTAAGTGTTTATAGTCGTTGGGGGAATCTAGTCTTCAAACAAAAAGGGTATAAGAACCAATGGGCCGGCACTTATGAAGAAGACATTTTACCCGATGCGACTTATTTTTATGTACTTGATTTGGGAGATGGTTCTAAGCCTCTGAGTGGGTTTGTACAAATTAATAAATAGTGTAGAGGAGAATGAGTAAATGACGAAATGTAAAAATGATTAAATGAGGGTAGCTGATCTGTGAAAAAAGAGCTGCTTTCTCGAAAATGCGTCACCTATTTACGCATTTACTCATTGAGTATTTACTGTTTATTCCCCTAAACAAAAGAGATATTTGAAGGCGGTTTATCAAAATTGCTCGGCTGATTGCATAATCAGTCGAGCTTTTTTTGTTGTATTTAAGTCATAAATATAGGCGAGTAGGTTGAATAGGTAAATGGGAAGTAGATATATTCTTTTAAAGGTGTAATTTTGGGGTTCGGGAGTTGCGAAAGATAGCGCAGATATTTCTGTATGTACACTTTTTAGAAAAGAGAAGTGAGAGCAGAGAATAGAGATAAAATCCGTTTAAAAATGAACGAAATTTCGTTAATTAACAACGAAATCTATCTCTATTCTCGCTTCTCTGCTCTCTTTTCTAAA
>Ga0209831_1002772_pt1 | contig 14974 bp, 23 predicted proteins | sample Maine_Asex4_meta_FD_187451 | JGI IMG/M metagenome (GOLD analysis project Ga0209831, IMG submission 187451) | Marine algal microbial communities from Maine, USA - Maine_Asex4_metaG (SPAdes) (version 2) | ecosystem: Host-associated > Algae > Red algae > Unclassified | place: Maine, USA | collected...
CCGCCTCCACGTCCGGCGGCCGCCGCCGCCACGGACGACGCCCCACCGCCGGACGCTCCGCCGGGCGCCTCAGCCGCCGCGGCGCCCCCCGGCGCAGGGGGGGGCGACGGCGGGCGCGACAGCGACGGCGCCTTCTCCGTCGTCAAGCGGGGACACGGCCCCGCCATGGTCGACGTCCGCCGGGTCGCGGCGCCTACCGCCTCCACCGCCGCCGCGGCAGCCCCCAGAACTGGGAGCCCGCCGGTGGCCACGCCGGCCGATACCGCCGGCGCCACGATCGTGGCTCGGGCGCGCCGCCCCGCCGCCGTCCGCGTCCCGGGTCCCGCAGGTCGGGCGGACCCCGCCATTCACCGCCGGGGACGGCGGTCGCTCGGGAGGGGGTGATGTAGCACCAACGGGATGAAGGTGGTGCTGGGAACCCCCGGCGGGGGCCGGGCGGGCGTGGCCTGCGCTCGGCAAGCGACGGGGCGTGCGACAAGGTCGCCACGCCCCCGCGGGTGGCGTCCTGGCGCCGCCTGGGCAGCTGTCGGGGGCGCGGGCGCCCGGGCCACGCGCGAACGGCTACCAGGGCGTCGCTGGGCGGGGCGGTTATGTGGCGCGCGCGCGCCGCCGCATGGCCACGCCAGGGGCCGCCACGTTAGGCAGGGGCGCCCGCTTCCGATTCCCCCTCGTATTTACTTAATGCATTGGGGGACTTGTTTTGCATTGTAGTTAGTTGTATTGGTTGGTCGGCGGCGCAAGCCAATTCCCATTAGGGGAATTGGGCCCACGCAACGGTTTCTGCCCTTTTAGGACGAAGGGCGACGACGGTGGGAGGCACCGTCGTCGCCGGCAAGTAAACCGTGCCTTTTGTCTTGTACCTTTGGCGGCCCCTCTTCTCGGATCGGGTGATCCTATAGGGGGCACGTTCTTAGGACAGCAGCGGTGGGATACTTCCCTCTTCGGGCCCGTGGCTACGGGGTTGCGCTACACCCACGAGAATCTCCCCGAGCTCAGCTCCAAAAGGAGCTGCCCTCCATAAACATGTACAAGTGATTACATCACACGCATTCAGCAATGCATGACAATGGCACAGCCAAACAAGCCGATGATCGCATAAGTACACCGGGAACTATCCAGGCAGACCGCGGTTACTACGACTTACCTGCGCGGGCTTGGGGGGCTGCCTCAACAAGGCCGTCACCATCAAGACGGTGTACGCGCCGGACGGTAGCCAGTTCGGCCCGTTCACCTTGACCACCGACATGCTGGCCACCGACGCGGCAGTGGTGGTCGACACGAACGTTGCCAAAACGATCGCAGCCGCCGTTTGCGCCAGGACAACCTCCGTCAAAGAGTTGGTGGTCGTTGGAGAAAAGCAGGTGGCCGAAGGCTACCGCCCGGTAACATCTGCCGCGTCCGCAGACGAGCAGTTTGAAGACGCAAAGGTGGGGACGGGGGCGGGCGTGGTGGCGTCCACGGCGGCTGCCGTCGGCGCCAATCCTCCGGCCGAGGGCAAGCTCCCGTCCGCTGCTCCTGTGAGTACGCGGCCGGCCTATGATGCGGTGTGGGTGGGGACGGGCGAGGTTGCGACTGCTGCCGCTCCCGTTGGCGCCGACCGCCCAGGACCAGGTGCTGGCCACCACCAAGGGAGAGGTGGCCAAAGGCAGCCAGTCGTAATTTCTACATAGCCCGCCGAAGTATCGCGAGCTCACAGGCCAGGGGTGGTGGGGTCGGACTATGGGCTCACCGCGGCCGCCGCCATCGGCGAGGAGGCAGTCGGTGACGACATGCTGATGGCATGCGCCATCGGCGAAGTGGATTCTGGGACGCTGCTGTTGGTGTCCATGGCTTCTTCCAACGCTCCGGCGCGCCGACCGGCGCGCACCCTGCTGAGGTGTCGCCGTCAGCCCACAGGCATAGTCACGCTGCTGCGACAGTCGTCGGGGCCAACGACGCGCCAAGAAGACGGCGTCCGACAAAACGGTGCCGTCTAGACGGAGAAAACGGCCGGCGGAAGTGTTCCGGTAGCGACTGCTTCGCACTCTGTCGTGCAGCCGGCGGACGTGCGCCGACTGGCGGCTGTAGTGAAGGCGGTTGTCGTGATCGATGAAGCCGGTGACGGCTGGGTGAGCCACCCCGCGCTTTACCGCCGCCAGGTACATCGGGTGCCGCAAGGGGGCGGTGCGGTCAGTGTGGAGGCAGACCGAAAAGTGGAAAGCGTCCATTGTCAGGGAGAGTGGATTACTAGGGAGGATTGGAAAGGCGGGGAATGAGGAAGCGAGATGAAGTGGAGGAAACAGGGATGAGGGTGGTGGGGAGGAAAGAGAAGCAAACACAGGGGCGGGGCAGATGGCGAGATGCAACGAGAGGAGGCCGGGGACGAACGAGGCCAGCCGGTCGCATGATACACTGCCCGATAAAGGCGGGTGCCTGCGACTACCGCGAGCGCCTCGACGACCACTCGAGCAGCCCCCCCTCCCGCCCCCTCGAAGGCATGCTCTGGGGCAGCTCGCAAAAGGCGGTCAACCGCTTGTTGCGTCCAACGTACTATGGGGTCAGGCCTGTCTTAGAACTTGATCATGTGAATTAGTTCTCTCTATATTTATATGCGACTGCTGCCCTTTGACGACTATGCATATTAACTCAAGGAGAAAATGCAAACCACGTCTTCGTTGAACTTGTAGTCTTCCTGGAGCTGACTTGCGTCGTGTGTGAGTCCCATCAAGGAACCGTACGCTTGGCAGCCGAGCGCGGCGAGGCATGTTCTTCTGTCGTTGAGCTATCCATAGCATGATGAAGAGCCGACAATTTCCTACGCACTCAATCTACAAAGCAGTCAAAAAGATCAAGCGGAGAGGAAGGCGATGAACGCCAACATAGACACAGAAAGAACATACCAATTCGCATCTTCAACGCCCTTGACCGCCGCGACCCGTCTTACGGGGCGACCGTCGCACCGGCTTCGTCGCTGGCCTTTGTGGCGCCGACTTGGCAGCCGACGCTCGGCGCCAACGCTTGGGGGCCGGTTCTTTCGCGTTTGGAGCAGTATCGCCAGGGCTGGGTCGTGATCGCTTCGAACCGCGACGACGGGACGGCTGGTCTCCACACCGTCCAGCTGTCGGGCTTGTGGAAGCCCCGCCGTCCTCCGCCGCCGACGAACCGCCCGTCGCTACCGGTGGCGAGGGGGTCAACGCCGTATGCATTGCGCCCACTGCCGCCGCCATGCCGACGATTGGGGTAATTGGGGGGAACGCCGACTTTAAAATCGGCACACATTTCCCGCGCGCCACGGGCGTCGGTGTAGTCGCGGGGGCTTGCTCTTGAGAAGACGGCGCCGACGCTTTGGTGGTACCACGCGTTGCCAGTGCGGGCGTCCCTTTTCGCAGAGTTGCTTTCATTGCGGCACGGGTCGTCCGCACGGACGGTACCGTTGCCCGTCGTGACGCCGCCGCCATCGATAACCCCGCGGCCACCCCAATCGCCTTGGCGTGCGCGCCCCTTGTTGATGGCGCGGGACTTGCCTTGAGTGGCAGCCGCGGTGTGGGCGGTCGCGGGGGCTTGGATGCCACTCGCACCTTGCCCACCACTGGCGGCTCAGGCAACGGCGGCTCGGGAGCCAATGGCAGCTTGGCCGGCGGCGGCGTCTTGGCCGCTTGCGGCGGCTTGGCCTATGGCGTCTGGTCCACGGGCGGCTTTGGCACCGCTGCCGGCTTAGCCGGCGGCGGCGTGATGAACTCTGGCGGCCGTCCGTTGGCTAGCGGCGGTTTGGATGCGCCAGCTGCGGCGGCCGCTGCCAGCTGCCTTGCTGCCATCGACCGAACTGAACGGGCAGCAGTTCCCGCCGACGTCATTGCTGTCGTTCTTAGCCGCCGTAGTAGGTCTGCAGCGGTAGGCCGCTTTGATGGCCGGGCAGATGCATCCGCCATGTGTGCCACGCCGCCCTCCCTTGCGGCCTCAGTCGGCAGCTTATCGGGCCGCCGCACGTTGAGCGGTAGCTTGTCATGCGGGAGCTCGTAGGATGCCGGCAAGTCGGCGAGGGGATGACCGGATGTCAGAGAGTTGGGCGTCGGTGAGACGGTAGACGGGGTGCCGAGGGGCGGCGCATCAGGTTGTTGTCGCAGAACAGCACAGAAAGCGGGCTCTGAAGCAGAGGCGGGAGCATTCGCATGGGCCGCGGTCGGCGAAAATGATGCGGAGGGCGGCCGCGCATGGACGTCAATGGCGGCGAGCACAACAGGCAACGTCGACAACGTCTTAGACGCAATTGGTGGTGGCTTATGAGGACGACATTGCCATTGTTGCCGAGGGCGCCGCAGTTGAAGTGCTTGACTGCGTGTTCCGGCTCTCAGTTGAAGTCGACCATGGTGCCACCCTCGCAACGGCCGCCGATCGTACTGCACGAAGAGATCTTGGCAGCAGCGCGTGCGCCCACGACAGCTTTTCCGCCTGGATCTCTTGCGCTGTAGGGGCCAGCTGTGCCTACGTGGTGTTTGGCACCATCGGCTTCGGCGTCGGAGGTGCTCGAGGAAGCGCTGTTGACGACGGTGGTTCCACTGTCGGATGCCGCTGAAGACGCGACTGAGCAGCAGGTGGCACTTTCGTCGGCGCCGCCACAGCCGCGGCCGCAACCGAAATGGGCGACGGCGTAGCCCCGCCCATCGTTGGACACCTCGTCCTCTGCGTCCCTGCCGCCCCCACCCCTGCGAAATCCGCCCCTGTCACCTCAGTGGTTACCTCCAACGATCTTGCCGCCGCCGTTGTTGCCGCCGCCGTCCTTTCCGGTGTCGCCCCTGCCGCCACCATCGGTACCTCTGCCGCCCATGCCGCCGCCAAGGGTGACTCTGCCGCTGTTGCCACCGCCGCAGGTGATACCACTGATGGTTCCACCACCGTAGGTACCACCGCCATTCGCACCCCCCCCGTGCTTACGGAGGCCGTCCTTGCCGCAGACGGCCTTGCCGACCCCGCTGGTGCCCCCTCTGTTGGAGATGCCGCGGTGCGTGTAAACGCGTTTCTTGCAGTCGGCGGCCTTGCCGCCGCCGTTGGTGCCGCCGCCGTCCTTTCCGCTGGCGGCCGAGCCGCCACCATTAGTGCCGCCTCCATCCTTTCCGCAGGCGGCGTTGTCGCCGCCGTTGGTGCCGCCGCCGTCGTTATCGCCGGCGAACTGGCCGCCGCCGTTGCTGCCGCCGCCGTCGTGGCTGCAGACGACCTGGACGCCGCCGTTTGTGCCGCCGCCGTTGTTGCCGCCGCCGTCCCTGCGGCAGGCGTCCTTTCCACTGCCTTTGGTGCCACCGCCGGCCGTGGGGCTTCCGTGCTTCTAAACGCGGTTCTTAGCGCTGGCGGCCTTTCCACCGCAGTCCCTGCCGCCGCCGTCCCGGCCGCGGCGCCTTCTTGAATGGGGGCTTTGGCGGCCGCTAGCGCCTTGCGCACTCGCATCTGTTCGAACGCTGGCGCCACGGCACGTGGTCCTTGAGGCAGTTCACAGTCATCAAGCCCATACCCGGCGCCAAGTGCACTTCCTTGTGCTCTCCCGCTCGTCGGCGCAGCCGCGGTGAGCGATGAGAGGGCGCGCTGGGAACGCGGGACGGCAGCAGGTCCTGAAACCGTAGGTGGTATTGAGCCAGTGGGCGCCGAGGGTTGGGTGTGGCCGGCTGACGCTGCAGGCGGGCCTTGGCCGGCAGGTTCTTCAGACGAAAACAGGATGCCTGTCATCGGCGCGATTGTCACGGTGCGGCGCAGCCGCGACCGCTTCAGCCGGAGGTTGTACTTGGTGAGCGTCGTCTTGGCGTTTGGCTCCCGCTCGACCATCAGCAGCAAGTCGGCCACCCTCTCGGTGGCAGGCGCAGAGGGCGTGGCCAGTACTCTCCGCAGGCGCACAAGCGTCTCGCCGTCGTTCGGGCCATTTGTCTTGTCCGCCGCGCGCAGCAGCTTGTTGTCCACCTCGACGGATTGCTCCCACCACTCGCCCTTGTCATTCTTGGGCCACCAGCGGCGGCTGACCCGAATCTTGGCGACCGAGGCCGAGTTGCACACACTCTTCACCAATGCAGGCACAAGGGTCCTCATTAGCGTCAGCGGCTTGCTTGACCTCGTCAGAGGCTCCATCACCACGTTCTTAGTGTCCTGGCTGGGGATAACCGGCAGCGGCGCGGTGGCGGTCTCGGGGCAGGTTTTCGCCGAGGGCCGGTTGCGGCAGCCCGTTGGAGCCGCCCTCGATTGGATTTCATCATCCATGTCGGTTGCCGAGTTGTTGCTACCCGCTTCATCGTCGGTTGCTGCGTAGTCGCTGCCCGTACGGTTGCCAACCGCGCCGTCTGGGTCAGCTGACAAAGTAGATGCGGGGGTGCGTCGGGTGGTGCTCCTCCAGCCGAGGGAGCCCCCGTCGCTGGCGGTGTGCTGGAAGCGGTGAGGCTGGATGCCAAAGGTGGAAGCCCACGCGGGCGCGACTTCTTGAACGACTGGCTTTTGGCCCGTGCAAGCCAGGGCTTTGCCTCCAGCAACGTTGTCGAGCCGGCAAGCATCCTGTTCGCGCCCTCAATGCAGCGGTAAATCATATTGAGCACGCGCTTTGCAGGGCTGTCCAGGACGACTTGATCCTCGAAGATGGGCACCCAAAACACGCTGCCGCCGAGGTCGTAGCCAGACATGTGCAAGTGGAAGTTATCGTCGGGTTGTCAACGGCAAAGTGCTCCACCAAGTCGAGCAAGACCTCGATCTTTGCTACGGACGGCGGCGTCATACGGATTCCGACCAAACGGTTGATGTTCTTCTTGAGCTTGGCGTGCGTTTCACGCACCGCCTCGAAGACCATTTTAACAACAAGAGAAGGCACCAGGACCAGCGGTGGTGCGGTGCCACCCAGCCGCCGCTGGCCGGGCGGTGACAGGCCAACGGGGAGCCGTGCTGGGGCCGGTCGAGAGCAGGAAGAAGATAATGGCGGGAGGAGACGGGGGTGTTCCGGGGGTGATTGATGTGAATGCGTGGGTAAAGAGTCGGCAGGCCAAAGGCGCAAGGAGAAGCGTACTGCCGAACAAAGCGCGTTGAGGAAAGCGGGGAGCGCAAAGGCCAAGAGGATTCAACGGTGTGGGCAAACATTGGGTTCTCACCCCCCAACGTCCGGGGGTGATGGGGAAAGGGTGCGGCGTGCGACCATGTGGCAGCGTGCCGCCGGGGCGAGACGGGAAGAGGACGGTCGGCGAGCTGGCCGGGCCCACAAAGTGGGAGCACAACCAAGGTTGCAGGGCGGGCACCCAGAGCACCACGCGCGCGATGTCGGAGAGCGAGCCCGCGCGGCCCCGCAAGAGGGACCCAACAGAAGGCGCTTTGCAGGTGGTCGGTGTTCCGCGGTCCACCTGATTAATGAAAGGAGGAACGGTCAAACCAGATCGCATAATGTGATGCAAAGATTTGTGGTGAGCAAGAAACTTGTGGTGAGCCCGTGCAATTTTCGTGGCCGTCGAGGGCGTGCGCAAGGGGTCTGGAAGGGGGGTCATTTAGGCACATGATTGGTCGTGGCAGTGGCACGGGCGTCAATCGGCAGTGGACGCGGCGTGCCGGCAGGCCCTCAGGGCGCGGAAAGGCAGCCAACGGAGCCCGTTTTCCCAGATGACGGCGGCGTGCCGGCGTATCGTAGGTATTCCCACGCCCAACAAGAACCGTTGTAGGATTCAAATCAAGTCCAAAGATCAACTGGTACTTAGCGAAGGTCAAACGTCATAATTGCATTCGAATGGCGCGCTCTTCTGGCTTTAAATCCGCTGTTGGTCGGAATTGATAGATATTCACGGCTACTTACTCATCTGTTGATTTGGGTGTTGGTGATAGCCGCCTTGTTGCCTACGGGTACGGGAGTTCAGTCACTGACACCTGTAAAAACACCTAATCACAATATACGTATGGTAGGGCCTGGTATCCACCCAGTCGATGTGTGGTGTAGCGTCAAGAGGGTCCACCTAGGGCGGAAACGTCCCGTCCAAGTGAACCGACGGAACGTGCGGTTGCACAACGCCGTCGTGAACTTCTCCCCCAACACCCCGCGGTCCCTCTTCCTGACGAATATTCGGCATGTTCCGGTCCACCTGACCAAGGGGTATTTTGTCGAAACTGCAACGGCCTGCACTGGACCGCTGCACGTCGTCGAGGAGGAGATGGAACCGCGGGCGGTCCTAACCATAGGGGCGGGCACCCGTGGCCATCCCGACGAGGAGGTCAAGACGGGGCGGCAAGCCGAAGAGGGAATTGAAGAGGGACAGCGCCCGCCTCACCCACCCGACAAGACGTATCCCAAGCCGGAGGTCCACTGGGACGGTGTCCCCGATACGCTTCGCGGTGAGGTGGAGAACTTCCTTGCGGAGTACAGAGCGTTGTGGGCGGGGTCTCTCGGCGACGGTGACGTCACCCCGCATCGGATCGAGATGACCCCCGGGGCACTGCCACGGCGAGCCGAATCCTATCGGGCAAGCCATGCTTCGAGGGACGTAAATGTTAAGGAGGTGCAACGTCCATGGGACGTCGGGGTTATCGAGCCCGCGAGTGCGGAGTGGGCCCTCCCTGTCGTCCTGGTTTCTAAACCCGACAAGACGATGCGTTTCTGCGTGGATTACCGCCAACTGAACGAGGTGACGGTACGGGACGTGTACCCGTTGCCACATATGGACGATTGAATTGACTTCCTCGGGGACACAAAGGTGTTTTCGACGCTCGACTGCAGCTGAGATTTTTGGCAGATCCCCGTGGCGGACGAAGACCGCGACAAGACGACCTTCATTTGTCATGAGGGGGCCTATCGTTACATCCGCCTCCCTCTCGGTCTGTTAAACGCTCCGGAGACCTTTCAACGGGCCATCGACATAATCCTCGGGAAACTCAAATGGAAGCGCTGCCTCGTGTACCTCGACGACATTATCGTCTTCTTGCAGTCGGCGAAGGATCACGTGGAATGCCACCGGGAGGTCTTCACGGTGCTTCGTGGCGCGAGTGTCTGCCTTAAAGTCAAGAAGATCCACTTATTTTAAAAGCAGGTGGAGCATTTGGGGCACATCGTTGGCCGGGGGAGGCTGAAGGTGCAAGACAAGACCGTCCGCGGACACAATGGAGGCGTATCCCCCGCGGTGCAAGAAGGGTCTTCGTAGCTTTTACTGGATGTACAACGTCTATCGGAGGTTCGTCAAGGACTACGCCCAAGTGGCGCAGCCGTTGGCCGCGATGATGAGTTGCAAGAGACCCGATTGGTTCAGACGATGCCTTGGGGGCGTTCAAGGAGCTCAAGAGGCGACTGAAGGAGGCACTCATCCTTCCTCTCTCTACCGCGGCGCCTGGGGGCCCACACGTTGGACTCGGACGCAGGTGCGAGACGAGTCGGCGCGGTCCTACTGCAGGAACAGCCCAAGCAATCCCCTCGGCCCGTGGCCCTTTGGAGCCGCTCTCTTAACGCGGCGGAGCGCAACTACAATACGACGGAGCGAGAGTGCCTTGCGGTGGTGTGGGCATCCCTTCTCCTTTGTCTCTATGTCGAGAAGACTCGCTTCACGGTACGCACGGACCATGCGGCGCTTAAGTGGGTGCTACACATGGACGGGGCCCTCATGATGCTGGCGCGAGGGCCGTTTCGGTCAGCGGAGTTCGAGTACGTGGTGCGGATGCGGACAGGTGCGTCGCACCACGCGGCGGACACGATGTAGCGCATCTCAACACCCGCGGGAGACGGGGGGGCGATACCCGACGCGGTACCCTGTCTGGCCTTGCCCAACTCATCCGCCGCATGGCAGTTACCACAGGAGACCAAGGAAGGGCTCCTATCCCCCCTGACGATCTTCGAGCTCCTCGAGGGGCAAGCAAAGGACGGACCGCGCAAGGAGATCTGCGCGGCGACGGACGGCAACGACAAGTCTCGCTTCTACGAGGACCCGAACGGTCTTTCGGTGCGCACGGCGCCGTTGAACGGGGCCGCGCAGGTCTAAGTGCCGACCCACATGCGCTACGAAGTGATGATGCTGAAACAGTACCCGCCGCAAGCCGTGCCCCCGGGGACGAACAAGATGTACACGTCGACGAGACAGTGCTTTCATTGGGAGTCTATGGTGGTGGACGTCTACGCCTTCGTTGTCAAATGAACTCAGTGCGCAAGGAACCGCGTTGGCAAGTGACGTATGACGAACTACCTCAAGACCTTCCCCCCGACGGAATCGCTGACGAATCTGTGAATGGACCTGCTCGGGCCCCTTCCCCGCACGACGGCGGGGAATGAACACCTGCTGCTCATCGGGGACCGCTTCTCCAAGATAACGCGTGCCGTCCCTCACCATCGGATCGACGCGTAAACTATCGCGGCAGCCTTTTCGGACTACTGGGTGGCGGCGTACGGACCCCCAGCGACGGCGCTATCCGACAATCGCTCCCACTTCCGTTCTTCGTTGTTCCAACGGGTCTGTTCACTCGTTGGGATCTCCAACGGGTACTCCACGACGTACCACCCGCAGACGAACGGCCAAGTCATACGGTACAATCGAACCATCGTGGCGCAGCTGCAGATGTTTGTCGGGGACCACCAAGACCAATGGGACGAGCCGGTGTCGATGCTGACGCTGGCCGTCAACAGTCGGCCGCAGCAGAGCACCGGGATGGCGCCCCTTGAGTTTGTCACACCAGAGCGGGTATAGAGTCTCTGCGTCGAGCGTATGGTTGACTCCTCGATGCCCAAGGAGACGGAAGGCAGCCCCCGAGCCATCAAAGAGGCCATCCGGGCGCGTCTACGTAATATAATCCACAAAGTACGGCGGTCCCTTAAGGTGCCACAGCGGCGGTACAAGAGGAACTACGACGCCCGCGTGCGGCCGGTCAAAACGGACGTCCACGCGGGCGATTGGCTATGTGTCGATGGCTTCGCACGGAAAAAGTACATGCTCGGGACCCGCGCGGCCGGACCATACAAGGTGTTGTCCCGCGTAGAAGGCACGTTCTCGTTAGACATCGGCGGGTACTTTGAGACAGTGAGCAGCGACCACGTGACGGCACCGCCGGGCCCGCGGGGGGATCCGCACACGCTTCTGCGGAACCTCAGGGCACCCCAAGACATTTTGGTCTTCGACGCGCATCAACACAAGGTCAAGAAGCCCGTCTGGGAGGCCTTCCTTGGCCATGAAGCCGCGGACGACGGCACGCTGCGCCTGTGGACCCGCTGGTGCCAATACCGCCACGAGGAGGATAATCTCGAGTTCCCGTTGGTGACGGTGCCCTTGCCCACGTGACTGTAAACCGCTTCGTTGTAGGCCACTGTGTCGAGCTTGTCCCGCTCCGGGCCACAAAGAGCCAGAATTCTCTCCACCGTGTCGTCGTCCCCGCCCCCACTGCCAGTTGCGCGCTCGTTGTCTGCCACTCGTTTGTTCGGCTGCGCGGTCCGCGTCGTTCTTGCTGACACACCCGCTGCCCTGCTCCTGGTGCCACCGATGGACGACTTGGCCCCTTTCTGCGACACAAAAAGCCCTTCCTCCATGGAACTTACTCGTCACGACACACGCGTATCAGCTGGCACCTAGCGGTGGCGTGAGAGGCGGCGGTGTGGCATGCGTGGGTAGCGGCGACGGCACAGCAGCTCTCTGGTTGGCAGGAGCATGACACGTCGAGCGGATCAGGGGGCGCTTAGCGGCAGCGACCGCGTACGTAGAAGGAGGTAGGCCGTGCTAGCGGCGGCGGCGGCGGCGCGCCCACGCGCGAAACAAGGCAGCGTCAATAGCACTCCGACTAAACGAGGAGGTGGTTACCGCAGGGCTCCACTTAGGCGAAGGACGCTGCTGCGCTGCGGCGCGCCAGTAGAAGGCAGCGGCAGACCGGCAGCGTGCTGGTCGGAAGCAGGGAAAGTTGTGTCCGGAAACCAGTGTGAGTCCAGCGCCGTCGGTGACGTCCGCGGTGGACGCCCAACCACTGCGGCACCGTCGACAGCAACATGCTCTCTGATGAAGGCTGCCGCACAGAAGCGTCTTATTCGGCAGCAGGATGCCGGGGCACCGGGCACGAGCGGCTGCGCGTTGAGCGGCAGCCAGCGCTGCGAGCGTCTGAAGCCACGCCCTGCTCTGACATGTCTCCAATCACAGCCATGGCTAGCCTGTCAGATTGGGAGGCACAGATCAGAGCGGCCCGATTGTGCAGCCTCTTACATGGTGCGGAGGCCGCACGCCAGCGCCAGTGTATGCCTCCAAGAGTATCCCAATCGATGGCAGTCAAAGGATCCTACAGGCTGGGCATTGTATACGTACCCGGCGAAAAGGAGGCCGCGAAGGTCTCGAAGTGTTTGTTGTCTACGTTGCCCATGCGACTTGGCCAAGGTCGATGGAGGTCCTCTCTCAGTAGACACTTCTGCCACGCTACCTGCAAAGCGTGGCTCTGAGAGAGCCGCATACTTTCCAGACGGCATCGAGGGATACGCGTCGCGGTGAGACGGCACGGCCTATTGTCCCTGACGCGATTCTGGATCAACGACGCCAAAAGTGGATCACCAGAATCGTTGATTCCAGCTTGTTTGCCCATTACTTTTTCTCCCCACGAACGCCGTTGCCTCGATATATGGCCAAACAGGGAATAAACATACCTGCAGGGAGCTCTAGGGAAGACGATTCTTTTGGTGCCAGGAGCGCTCGTAGGCTCGAAAAAGAAGGGCAGTGATCGATGGGTTGAGCACACCAAGCGCTTCTCAGCGTCGAAGTGCCCGAAACATTACGGATCAAGTCGATCGATCGGGATCAAGCTTGCACTTGCGTGTCCGGTCGCCCTTTCTCGCAGGTGGCGGCAGTCTGCGAGCGCGCGCGCATTCTCACCCGAGCCTGCACTCTCAAGGCCGCCAGATGCCCGCGCAGGCATTGCGCTAGCCCTTCCCCCCCCAGCACATGTGGCAGACGCCTCGTGGCACATGGGCGCCCACCCAGCCGCGCTTTCCTACCGAGTCGGCCACCTCGCCCAACATAAAATGAGCGTCTGTTGCTTGCAGGTGTCAACACACCGCCACCCACCGCTCACCACAACCCTCACATCACTTCACTACCTGCCCTCCTCTCTGACCAGCGACCCCCGCATCCGAAAGACGTGCCCCCCGCCTACTTTTTCCGCCTCACCACCTTTCCCACACGCTCCTCCAAGACAAGCGGGCGCCGTATCGCCAACTACCCCTTACCCCCCGTCGCCGCCGCCTCGCCCGCCCGTCCAAGCCGCGTTGCCCCGCCGTCTCCGTCGACTTGTACTTCGTCGCTGCTGCCTTTCCCCCCGTCGCCACCGCCTCGCCCGCCCGTCCAAGCCGTATTGCCCCGCAGACCCCGCCGCCTCGCCCCCCCGTCGCCACCGCCTCGCGCGCCGGTCAAAGATGCGTTTCCCCGCCGTCGCCACCGCCTTTCCCCCCCATCGTCGCCGCCTTGCCCGCATTCGCTGCTGCCTCGCCCCGCCGTCGCCGACCGCCGGCGACGGCCACAGCGTAGCTTTCTGTGATCAAGCTGCCGGCATCTGCCCCCCTCCGGCGGCCGCTGCCAATGTTCGAACGACGTCTAGGGGGGCGCGGGGGGGAAGAAGGCGAAGCGGAGCCGCGCGGGAGGAAGTGACGGAAGGAAGAGGAGGGGGTGGGCGAGTGATCCATCTTCGCGTCGCTGGAAAAACAAAAAGATGTCGATGAAACACAACTTCGGCCTTCAAAAAGGGCAAGAAGAACATACAAAAAGGCAGCACATGCCATACTCAAAAGAACGCTCTTCTCACGGCCTTCTCAGATCTGCGTTCAGATCTCATTTCGGACAACATCTCACGACGCTATGCTCTATAGCGAAAAAGGTGATCCAAACACGCGTCAGGGACAATACCGCCACATCAGGCTTTGACCGCCCGTGCTGTGAGCACGATACTCTTTCCCATTCAGAAGGCGCCAAGCTGTGGCGCGGCGTTGACAGGGAGTACGTTCGCACACCGCTTGGCTCTTGGCCACAAGAGACGGTCCGCTGTCAGGGGCCACACATGACCCACATTGCCAGCGTCACAGCAGGATCTTGCGATCTCATTCTTTGAACAGGATCCAAAGCGGGGGCTACCAAGTGAGTGAGATACGCTTTTCAGGCGCGAGCGGCCATTTCGCTCGCGATAAATCTGCAAGCGTAGATATTGCTGATCCCCGAACTTTGTCCTGGAGGACAGAGACTGACTTGCGGACCGACTCTCTCCACAAATCAGATGCGCCCCTGGGACTGACTTGGTCCTCCTGGTTGCTTACATGTGCCCATACAGCCTGGAAATCAACAGCAGCTCCTCTTTTTTTCTGCACTTCTCGCAAGCAGACAGTAGAAAATCCCAAGATCTCGCCTGGGCAGCTTGCTCCGTGCCAAGAAAATCGAATTAAGCGGCAACAAACAGTGAGTTCTGCTGGATGCAAGGTCCTGGCATCGAACGCGGGCTTTCCATTGGCTTGGATGCCTTCTTACTGTCATGTTAGGCCAATAGAGTGCTATCATTCACAGTCAGTCTCTGACTCTGTCCCGCATGACAAAATTTGGGGATCAGCAATACGCTGAATTGATACGCTTGGCCGGCATTTTTCTAACACTCGCTTGGGGCCCAACGTCGCCGAGCAGATACGCATTGGCTGGCAAAGTTCGGTGTCCAGAAATCATACCCTATTATTCAAAAAGCGATACGCTTGGGAACCTCAGTCCAGAACATGATCAACGCCAACTTCTGTTTGTTTCGCATACGTCTCTTGTATCCGTGGACGTTAGGGCAATCCCAACAACGTCGGCCTCATCTCATATTCGTTACACGTTGTGCCACAAAGCAGAATCGTGTCTCTTTATTATGGAAATGGGGCCACTGGGCATCTCTGTCAAGGCGATCGACCCTATATTGGTCTTCAATGGTCATGATGGAATCCTGGAAGTACGAATCAACTCCGAAGCGCAGAAATGGGGCGGGCGCTGGACCTGCCCCATTCGTGAAGCGAAATGGGGCTGGTCCGGTGCCGGCCCCAATG
>Ga0209831_1002773_pt1 | contig 14974 bp, 20 predicted proteins | sample Maine_Asex4_meta_FD_187451 | JGI IMG/M metagenome (GOLD analysis project Ga0209831, IMG submission 187451) | Marine algal microbial communities from Maine, USA - Maine_Asex4_metaG (SPAdes) (version 2) | ecosystem: Host-associated > Algae > Red algae > Unclassified | place: Maine, USA | collected...
TTTGCGTGGGCTTTGCTTTGATCCTTGATGCTTTGATTTGGTGAGCGCTTTGATTTAGAGTGTTGGCCGGCGCGTGCGCGGGCGAGCTGCATGAGCGGCGTGGTGGGGTTGAGTGCTCCGACGTGAACTACTTGAGGAGTGCCCTTGATGGGAAGAGGGGCGCTTTGGAGAGACAACCAACAAAGCACGTTCGCACACATACACACAAGCTCAAGCCACTCAACCACCTCACCGTGGTCCCCCATGTTCTATCCCCACTGCGTTTCAACAATGTTGACCGCGTCCTGCGCCTGCTGCGCGATGCGGGAGTGACACTCTTCCTGCCCAATTGCCGTTTCTTTCGTAAAACCGTGGAGTACCTCGGGCACGAAATCAAGCCGGGCGGGCTCGGTATTACGGACGCGCACACGCGCGCGCTCTATGAGGCGCAATTCCCCGCGACCCGCACGGAAGTGCGGAGCTCTGTAGGGATGCGTAACGTCTTCCGCCGATTCGTGCCGATCTTCGCACGGATGGCGGCGCCATTTGCTAGGGGACATTACGCTGGCGTATACTAGTTGCCCGCACCGGAGTACCGGGGTCGCTCCGTTGGAGTTGGTCAACCCCATGGGGGTGCCAAGCTGGACATTCAAGTACATGCCCAGAACCGGAACGTACCCCCTTTCGGCTCAGCACGGCACTGCCTCCGAAAAGCTGGCCCAGACAGCCCTCCTTACCCGTCTCGTGCAGCTTATCCCGCAGATGCGGGCAACGATCAAGGCGACGCAAGGACGCTACAAGCGCGACCACGACAAGCGCCTCGCGCTGCGCGCGGTGAAGCTCACAGTGGGTGGCTGCGCGTGGCTGCGCCACCCCGCCGAAGAGGAGGGTGCCGGCGGCAAGCTGACACACGTCGCCTGCGGGCCGTATCGCGTAGTTGCCACGGATGGACCCACGGTCCTCCTGGACGTTGACGGGGAGCACCGCCGCAAGAACGTCGCGCACGTCGTGCGCGCTTCGAGCGCGGCCCCCGAGGCCCCCGCCTAACACCCTGCGCTGCAGGTGGTTCGTTCCTTCCATGGCACGGGGGCCGATGGCCAGCGGTACGCCGTGGACCGCATCGCGAACCACGCGACGTTGTTTGACGGGACCTTCCGGGTTCAGGTCTACTGGACCGAATACCCGTATCCCACCTGGATGAATGCTGCGGAGGCCCCGCACGAGAAGCTGCGCGTTCATCTGCGCCGCGCCGCGCGCCTCGGGCTGCCCCACACGTCTAGTGTTGCCGCACACGTCTGCCGCCCTGCCGCCGGCGGCCCCGGGCGACGCGGCCGCCGTCATCGGCCCCGACAACGGCGGCGCCGCGCGTCGCCCCCGCGGGTCCGCGCCAGACCCCTTGGGTCGGCACGGCAGTCGGGTGCGGCGGGGGGGGAATGGGTGCTTTTAGTAAGTTCTTACGGGGCCGTCGGGGGGTGCAGGGTGGCTGACGGGGAGCGGCCGCGCCGCGCGGGAACCCAGGACGGGTCGCAAGGCACAAGGGCATAAGGATACAGCCAACGGCGATGTGACGCGGCAGATGACGGTCTAACGCGTCGGGGCAAGCACGGTACCAACGGGGCTAGGGCGAAGCCATCTGTCGTGGCAACGATACTCCCACATGTGCACGGGGCGGCCCGTCGCGCGCAGGACGCGCCGCAGAGCGGCGTGAAACCGCTTCGCCCGCGTACGCGAGGACTCCAGGCAGGGGGGAACCACGCCGGCGAGCCCGATGCGGGCGTCCTGGACCACGGCAGCTGTGACCTCGCGGGGCCCCACCGCGGCCCAGTTGACGGACGGGTCGTACGCGTACAAGGCGACGACCGGCCCGGACGTGAGTGAGTCTCGCCACTTCGTGGCAGTCGCCGGGGTAGGGGGCGTCCACGACGCGGAAGACCACCAATCGCGGGCGACGTCCGGCTGTCCCGGGATGGGGGTCACAACGGGACTCGTGACGCCCAGCTTGAGCGGTGCCGTCGCGGGACCGTCGAGGTCGTACCCGACATCCCAACGCGCGGGGTGCGGACCGGCGGCCAAATTGGCCGCAGTCGTCGGGTAGCCCCCATCGCCACGGCGGTGCCCCGGGCCCCAACAGCGGTCGTTGCAGGCGTCGGCCCCGTGGCCCTGGCCACCGTCGGCAGTCCATACGGGACCGTCACGGCCGGTGGCTGTATGGCCGCGACCGTCTCCCGGACCGACCGCCGGCCAGGCGCGACCGTCCCTGGAATCGGCGTGGCGGCCGTGCCCGCCCCCCCCAGCGATCTTCGCGGTCATGACGGGGGGTAGCGGCGCCGCTGCCTGACTCGGGCGCCCACCCGTCACCGGATCCGGCGCCGGCCGCGCCGGAGTAGTCATCGCGCCACGAAAGGCCCCCGCGGGCGTCGCGAGCCGCGCCGGCGCCACTCTCGCGGGCCTCCGCCGGCTGAGCCCACTCAGCGTTACCCGCGAGGGTCGGCGCATCTGACCCACGGGGGCCGGCGGCGAGACCCCCGGGGTCCCCGGCACTTGCCTCCCCCTCGCATTTCGCGGCGGCCCGGGAACCCGGGCCGCCCGCGGACGGCTCCTGTTGCCGACCTAATAGCCACGAGCCCAAAGAGGGGAGTATCCCACTGCTGCCGTCCTAAGAACGTGTCCTCGATAGGATCACCCGATTCGGGAAGAAGGGCCGCCCAAGGTACAGGACAAAAGACACGGTTTACTTGACGGCGACGACGGTGCCTCCCACCGTCGTCGCCCTTCGTCCTAATAAGGGCGGAAACCGACGTGCGGGCCCGACTCCCCTTATGGGAACTACCCCGCACCGCCAATGAACCAACACAACGAAGTACAATGCAAGACATGTCCCCTGATGAGGTAAGTAGAGACGAGGGGGAATCTGCGCCACGCGCCCCGCCCTGACGTGGCAGCCCATAATGCGGCCACGCGAAGGCGCCGGCCGCCGTCCACACCCGCCGCCAACGGGCGGGCCCGGCGTGGCGGGTGCGCGGCGCGCGCCCAGCCAGTGTGCGCCGACCGCCCCGCGCCCGGTGCCAGCGGGTGGGCCCTGTTTCCCGCGGCTGCTGGGCCCGCTTGCTCTTCCCGCGCCGCGCCCACTTACCGGCCGCGCCACCCCCCGCCAGGTGGTGCCACAGCTTCGACGCGGGAAAGGACCCGGGCTGGGGCAGGCCGCCGCGCGCCATGTCGGCGTGGCGTCGCTTCCGCGCGCGGTAAGCGGCCGACGCAGCCGTCTCATCCGCCCGCGGCGGAACGGTATCCGGGTGGGATGTGGGGAAGCCGGCCGGCACCGCAAAAGGCTCCGTCGTCACGGGCAACGCCCGCGGGGCGACGTCCGCGAGCCGCGGCTCCTCCAGAATGACCCCCAACGGGGCTTGCGGCGTCCGCGGGACGTTCACGACGAGAACGTTGTGACACCTTCGGTCGGCGACGGTTCCCACTTGGTGGGCCAGCATCGTCATGGGGGCGTGCCGGTTGGGGTCGTGGTGATAAGGAAGTCGGTCGAGCACCGCTGTTCAAGGCACCGCTCTCACGATGGCATCGTACTCCGCCACGGCGTCGGCGACGGCGCCGTTGCCCGGCGCGAGGTCGCCAGCCGAGAACTTCCCCTTCAGGGAGTATGAGCACGAGGACGGCTCGATGACGCGGTGCGTCTCACGGTCCGCGCGCAGCAGCCCCGACACGATGGCGACCGTCATCATGACGTAGGCGGTACCCTGGATTGGATGGCACGGACACGCCTGCAGTAAGGACTGCTGCTGATGAAGGACGGGCGGGTACTCGTACGTCAGAAACCTCGTCGTCGCGCACCGCGCGGCCATCGCTGGTGACAAGGGCGCCCGCGCCGGCAGGAGGCAGATGCCGGAGCGCGTGGGCAGGAAGATGGCCCCGTGCCCCGCACGCCGGGCGCTCTTAAGCTCGCCGCGCGAGCGGCGCGCGGCCTCCAACGCCAAGTCGGCCGGGACTGTCGCCAGGGCCGCCGCGGCCAGTGACAGTAAGGGGCGTACTCCCCCAAAGTTGACCAGCGCCAAGGAATGACAAAACGCAACCGCGGGGCGGTGGCGCAAGTGGGCGTACCAGTCCTCGAGGTAGGCGTAATCCTCGTCGTCGGCGACAAGCGGCAGCTCTGCCGCGGGGTGCGGGACCAAGAGCACTCATCCCGGGCTGCACCGCAACATGCAGCATAGCCACCCCGCCCTACCACCGAGGGAGTGGACGGAGGACGCGAAGTCGCGGTCGGCCGCCGGCCGGACGTCGTACCATGCCGCCTTGGCATGCTCCTGGAAGGATCGCCACACAGCTTGTGCCTCATTCGTGTCCTGGAGATGGGCAGGCTGAAAGACGTCGCTGACGAGCGGCCAGTGGGCCGTGGCGACAGGCGTCCTTAGGGGAGCAAGCCACGCCCGAACGGCGGGTGGCACCGACAGCGGCGGCAGCGCAGGGGCCGCCTGCCCTAGTAGCGGTGGACGATTCCCCGGCGCGCTCGCGGACCCCCCGCCGGGGGCCGGGGCGGGGTCCGTGGCGGCGCCGGACGCCGGGGACGTCGCTGCTTCGGCCCTGACGCCGGCGCCCGCAACGACGCCCGCCGGGCGGGGCGGCGTCTGTCACTCTCGGCCGTTGCGGTCGTATGGGAGCCGCATGCCCGGCGGTACCGACGGACGCACTGGGACGGCCGGACGGCGCCCGTTCGGGCCCGGCATTGCCGGCGAGGCAGGCGCCGTCGCCGCCTCCGGGGCAGTGGCTGCCGTGGACGGGCGCCCCGCGGGCGCGGGGGACAGATCCCCGACGGGGTCGGCGGGGGGCGTCGCCGGGGACGTCTCCATCTTAGCCGAAGGGGATGTAGTACTACAGGCGCCACCTGAGACGCGGCACCCGGCGAGGGGGTCGCGACCGGCGGCGGCGGGATGGCGACGCGGGGACGGAGACGACGGGTCCGACCCAAGACGCCATGGGAGCGTACCGGAACCGTCGTCGGGCGCCACGCGGGCCCCACGGGGGGCCAGGTTGTCGCGCCCGAGAGGGCGCGGCAGGCGACGGCTGACCAGGCGCCACGCGGCCGGTGCAGCGCGTTGCGCGCGGGACGGTTACTCCCGCTCGTCTTTTAATGATCGCCTTGAGGGACTTGACATGCATGGAGGGAAGTATCTGCATTAGTTGGTGACGGCCCGGGTCATTTCCCATGGAGAAATTGGGCCTGGGCGACGGTTTCTGCCCTTTTAGGACGAAGGGCGACGACGGTGGGAGGCACCGTCGTCGCCGGCAAGTAAACCGCGTCTTCATGTCTTGGCGTTTCGATCGGCCCGACTTCCTGGACATTGAGTCCCAAAGCGGGTGTCGCGCGAGCGGCCCGGACGGCCGTAACTTCCCTCCTCCTGATATAACCCCCTGATTGTGGTACTTCACCGGGGGTGTGCTGTCCACAGCTGAGGTGCCTCGCCCCTTCCAACTGTGGCACCCCCGACCGCCACAACGTGGAACACTTCCAGGAAGTCTTTACGGCATTGAGGGGCGCAGATGTCTCCCTCAAGGCCAATAAGAGCCACTTGTTCCAAGAAGAGGTGGAGTATTTGGGCGACATCGTTCGCCGGGGGGAGCAGGAGGTGCAAAACAAAACCTTCTGCGGACTCAAGGAGGCGTCTCCCCTGCGGTGGAAGGAGGACCTACGTAGCTTCCCCGGGATGTGCAACGTTTATTGGAGATTCTTCAGGGACTACGCGCAAGTGGCGCGGCCGCTGGCCGATGATGAGTTCCAAGAGGCCCGATCGGTGGAGGACGGTGTCATACGAGGCGTCTGGGGCGTTCGAGGAGCTCAACAGGCGGCTCACGGAGGCACCCATCCTCGCCCTACCGCGGCTTCAGGGAGCCTACACGTTGACCACGGACGCAAGCGCGTGGCAGGACGGCGCGGTCCTACTATAGGAACAACCCGATCAATCCACGCGGCCCGTGGGCTACTGGAGTCGCTCCCTTAACGCGGCCCAGCGAAACTATAGTACGACGGAGCAAGATTGTCTCGCGGTAATGTGGGCATCCCTTCTCCTTTGCCCGTACGTAGATGGGACTCGTTTCATGATTCGCACGGACGACGCGAGGCTCAAGTGGATGCTGCTCCTGGACGGGGCTCATGAGAGGCTGGCGCGGCGGCAGTTGCGGTTGGCGGAGTTTGACGACGTGGTGCAGACGCGGCCGGGTGCATCACACCACGCGGTGGACACGATGTCGCGCGTCTCGACACCCGCGGGAGATGAAGAAGAAATACCCGACGCGGTAATCTGTCTGTCTTTTCTTGACTCGTCGGCCGCGTGGCAACTACCGCCTGAGACCAAGAGAGGGCTCCTATTCTCCCTGACGCTCGCCGAGCTCCTCGAGGGGCAGGCGGAGGACGGAAGGTGCAAGGAGGTCCGAGCGGCGATGGACGGCAACGACAAGTCTCTGTTCCGCGAGGATCTGAACGGCCTCTTGGTGCGCACGGCGACGTTGTACGGGGCCGCGCAAGTCTACGGGCCGACCCTCATGCGCTACGGGGTGATGATGCGGGAGCACTACCCGCTACAAGCCGGGCACCCGGGGGCCAACAAGATGTACACGTCGGTGCGACGCTGGTTTCATTGGGAGTCTATGGTGGTGGACGTCTACGCCTTTATGGACAACTGCACTCAGTGCGCAAGGAACCGCGTCGGCAAGCGACGCAAGACAAACTTCCTCTAGACCTCTCCTTCCACAGAACCGCTGACAGACCTTTAAATGGACCTGCTTGGACCCCTACCCCGGACGGCGGCGAGGAGTGAACACCTGTTGGTCATCGTGGATTGCTTTTCCAATATGACGCGAGCGATCCCCGTCCAGCGGATCGACGCGGAGGCCATCGCGGCAGCAATCTTGAACTACTGGGTGGCGGCGTACGGACCCCCAGCGACGGTTCTATCCGATAACGGCCCCCAGTTCCGCTCCACGTTCTTCCAAGGGGTTTGTTCACTCCTCTTGATCTCCAACCGATACTTCAAGACGTATCATCCGCAGACGAACGGCCAAGTGGAACGGTGCAACCGCACCAGCGTGCGGCAGCTGCAGATGTACGTCGAGGACCACCAAGACCGATGGGTTGAGCTCGTGTAGATGCTGACGCTGGCCTACATTAGTCGGCCTCAGCGGAGCACAGGGGTGGCGCCCCTCGGGTTCGTCACACCCGAGCGGGTACGGAGTCTCTCCGTGGAGCGTATGCTCGGCTCCCCGACATCCGAGGAGACGAACGGCAGCCCGCGAGCCATCCGCGAGGTCATCCGGACGCGGTTACGTCACCTGATTCAAAATGTACGGCGGTCTCTCGAGCTGGCACAGCCACGGTACAAGAGGAACTACGACGCCCGCGTGCGGCCGGTCAACAAGGACGTCCACGTGGGGGACTGGGTGTTCGTCGATGGTCACACGTGGACCAAGTACAAGCTCGGGACCCGCGCGGCCAGACCGTGCAATGTGTTGTCCAGCGTATTGCTGTTTTCTCAATTTTGGCCGACCTGATCAAAGTCAAGGTCAAGAGGGGGACTTTACTTTTCACGAACAGTTCCAATGTTTTCATGTAAGTATCGAAAGTGACCGTCAATTTTAGTCGATTGAGCTGGTCGTTCCAATTTGCGCAATGCTCGCATTTTGGCGACGCCGTCGTCGTCGCACGCCGTCGGCGAGCAGCGCGTGGCAAAACGAGCCGTGGTCGACACAGCTTGCGACGTCCAGCGTCGCTGACAGAAACTGCGACGGCCTGTCCCACACCACGACACGCGGCAACGACACCGCTTGGCCGCCTATTGGTGCTCTCAACGCCTCGTCACCTCCTCTCCTTTCGCCACCGCGTCGTCACTGGGTGTGTGTGCAGCGTGCCTCGCCATGGAGCCTGCAGGCACTGGCGGCGAGCAGTCGAACGGCGGCTCGTCCTCACCCACAGGTATGGTTCCTGTTGCTGTTGATGTTCATTTTCCTCTCTGCCGAGTCCTATTGGGAAGAGCCTCCGCGGTGACGACTCAAGTGACGCATCGGTTGTGGCATCGTGCAGCGCGCGCACCGCCTGACTCTTGTGCTCCCGTTTGTGCGCTGATTATGGATGGATTTTTATTGGATGTGTTTGATCTTCTGTCTCTCTTTTTCTGGCAGATGTCCGCCAAGTCCGGCGGTGCGGCGTCTGCCGCCTGACGGACCACGATTTTCGGCGATGCCCGATTGCGAACGCGCCGGACATCCTGTGCGGCTGCAACGACAGGTCGTGCCGCAAGTGCTCTGCGGCGTGTCCGGTGTGCGACAAGAAAGGGCACGGAGCCGACACGTTGAAGGAAAACGTGCGTCGGGGTATCGTGCCGAAATGGGCATGCGCGGAGCACAACTTGGAGGACATGCACGTGCGCATGGCCCCGGACCTGAAAGTTTTGAGCCCAACGCAGCGGGTGCAAAAGGAGGCGGCTCGCGGGAACAAGCGGCGACTGGCGGCGCTCGTGCCATCGGATGGAACCCGTTTTCGCACGAACATTGCGCAGGCCGAAATCGTGGATCTGACCGGTTTGGGTGGGGCGGCGGCGTCTCCTGCGGTGCGCACGTCGCACGGTGTTGCCGCAGCGCTGCAAGATGACGCGGTCTCGCGACCGGCGGCCCGTGTTCTCGGGGCGTTCGCGGCCGATTCTGCGGGTCAGAGCAGCGGCCAGCGCTCAGAGCCGCCGCCGGGCGCGTTGGCGGCAGTAGACGTGAGCGGGCGTCGGGCCAGCGTCGTAACCGCCCTCCAGGAGCAGCTGAAGAAGCTGCCGAAGTACTCGGCGGCGACTCGAGGGGAGCAGCGTCGACGCGAGAAGGAGGTCGGACTTGGGGGGGCGGGGTCGGGGGCGGACGCCGAGGTGCTTGGATCGGCCAGTCCCTTTTTTAACATCAAGGGTAAGGAGCTGAAGCGCGCCGCCGTGCGGTACGTGGGCTTGCCCGACGCGGCGGGTGACTCGGTCAAGGTGAAGGATGCCTTCGCTGCCATTGTCGGTCCCGGTAAGATGTACACGGGAGCTTCGGTGGCCAACAAGACGTTGTCGTGTGACTTTGTGTGTGGAGAGCTGATGGCGTGCGCCGCGAGTGTGCAGTTGACGGTGCCCGCTGTGCTTGCATCTATGAATCAGTTTATTGTGGAGATGCGCGCGGGAGACGAGGACATGTGTCGTTTCTTTAAGGACCTCGACGCAAAGTCGAACGCATCGGCCGCCTCTCTGTGACTTGGCTGGGTCTCAATCCCCTTTGTTAATGTCTGCTCTGTGCCTTTGGAACCCCCCACGATCGGCGGCGCGCCGCCGCCGCCGGCGCTTCAGTTCTCTTTTTGCTTTGTGGAGAGGTGTGACGCCTACGTTTATTTATGCTCAGGGAACGTGCAGCTTGTAGCGCCGGACCGCTGCGCGAACGAACCCTTGGCACATCCTTGCGGAAATGTGCAGGAGCATTGTGTCGATGGTGAGCATCGGCCACATGTTGAACTGCGCTGGTGACGAGCACCGACGAAGCCAACTGCTTCCGACAGAGAAAACATCCTCGATGGGGTTGAAGTCAGGAGAGTACGGAGGCAAGGACAAAACAAACACACCGGCGTCCCGCAGCACCTCAAGAGACACTTCATCGTGAATACGAGCATTGTCCAACACCAAAACACACCTGTCGGGCTGCTGTTCCCACGCCAGCCCCTCCTCTACGGTGCGCATACGAGGAAGCAGAAAGTTTGTCACAAACACTAGAAAGTCAACAGACGTCTGACCAGGTGGAGGGCGCGTCACCATCCAGTCAAGAACCTGTTCATGAGCCATCGCAACAAAAAAGCTCGTGCGCACGCCGGGGTTCGCCTCAACGTAACACTCAGCACGCGTGCCGCGCAATGACCACGCCCAGAGGCGCTCTGCCGCCCGCCCGACTCGGTGGGCCTCATCGACGTAGACGCGACAGCGCAGAGGGATTCTCCACTGCGCCTCCACCCACAAAGCGCGCTGCTCCTCATTGCGCGTTATGAATGCGCGCTCAATGACCTTGCGGGTGAGGCCGTTGCGTGAAAGGATTCTCCCGACAGGAACGGGTGACACCACCACCCCCGCGCCCACCTCCTCCGCAAGGTAGTTCACGGCGTCCGCCATCTCGTCGAGGAAGATCTCTGGCTGCTCGTCGACGGCCATCAGTACCGCGGCGCGCAGCCACGGGTCGTCGGTGGCGTTGTCCATGTGCCGGTTCCATCGCTCAGGCGCGTAGTGAAAATCGCCGCCGGTGTGGCGAAAGTAGCCCAGGTACCGCGACGCCGACCGCACAGACAAACCCAAACAGCGGGAGGCCGCAGCCACGGTGATGCCCTCCACGAGCACCATGCGGACGAGATGCTGGCGCGTCTCGGCAGACTTCATTGCGAAGCGTGATGGAGTGAGGATTGGGAAAGTGGGGAGCACAGTTGCGGTGTAGGCGCCGGAGGGTGCTCCGAAGGGGGGGGGCAGCAGAAGTGAGTGAGGCAAGGTGGATGAGTCCCGGGCGGGATGGCGCAGTTGCACGATGACCGCACGCACCCCGATGTCAGCACTGCAACGTCGGGTCCTCTCTGCCCGTAAACAGCTGCACAATGCCTGGATCTGCCCCGTTGACTCGCGCTGATCGGCACCGTTGGACAATTTTCTTGCGGACCATGCCTTGGCAGGACAGCTCGCCTCAGAAAACGCCCGCTTCTGTCCAATGCCCGATTTCTGTGCAAAGCGGTCCCGCATGAGACGTGCAAGTATGCGACCGCATCACGTAAGTGTGGAATTGAGTTGTTTCTTGGCGCGCTGAAGTAGCATGTAAAAGGACAGGTGTGCGGATTTTCTCAACGATTGTGTCCAGAACGACGAAAAGAGAGGAAGATATACCCCAAATGATGATTCAATAAAGCTTCTTGAGGGACAGGTCAGCACATAAGTGGCAATTTCGCGTGACATTTTCAGCATTCGGAAAGCCGTAGTTGATCTGCCCTCTGTTGACTTCGACCCGATCGGCCAAAATTGGGAAGACAGCAATAGAAGGCACATTCTCGTTGGACATTGGCGGATACCCGGAGGCGGTAAGCAGTGACCACCACGCGCGCCAACCCCTGCGGAACGCGATCCGAGGGGATGTATTTCAGTTGGTCGAAGGCAGCATCGGGGATGCCACGGTGTTTCTCGGGGTCGAACAGATCCTCGGCGACCTTTGCGCGCGTCCCGTCGTCGTCCGCCTCGAGAGCCGCCCAGACCCAACCCTCGAGGTCCCGGCGGTCGGTACTGCGGGCGCAGAGCCGCTGGAGGAAGGCTTCCGTGTCGGGGAATTGGTCTGCGAGGTTCAAACGCGCCCCGAGGATGGCAGTCGCCGCCGCGTGGGTACCCTCGGCGTTGACGCAGATGTTGGATGGCCCGACGGAACGGATCCAATGGAGGAGTCGCGCGGAGAACCGCCACAGGACCCGGCGGTTGCGGAAGGTCTTGAGGAGAACGACGGCTGCCGCAAGAGCCCACTCGCTGCGGAAGATGGCCCATGGGGTGCGCCGCCCCGCGTAGAGGTCTTCCGTGGCGTAGGCGTGGACCCACGGGAGCTTCACCATGTAGCCGTACGGAACCTCGACCCCGGACCATCACGCGGGAGTCGGCAAGAAGAAGCGCGAGCGGGTCGCCGTGGCACAGCTCGAGTACTCCGCGTGGTGCCAGGCGACAAGGTGGCCTGTGGTTGCGGGCCGTCGTCAACTTGTCGGTCGTGGGGCCCTCTGAGTCGGACACGTCGATGAACGGCGCGCACGTCAAGATGTAGTCAAAGGTCGGCACCAGCGGCGGGCTCACGGGGGGGTCATCCATGAGGCCGAGGTAGGAGCGACGGTCACTCACCTCGCGGCTACGCCGCACCAAGATGATGGACGAAGCTCGGTGGTCCAGGAACGGTATGACGGCGTGCGGCATGGCGGAGATCTGCTTGGCAAATGGGCTGGCGGGGCGCACCGGGTCGATGCCCTGGAACGTCGCGTTGTCCAGCGTGTCCACCACGCCGGGACGCGTCTCCTCGCGCGCCCACCCCGGTGCCTACATCGACGGGTCGGACAACACGGGTAGGGGGCCCACCGCAGTGGAGTATCTCATCTCCTTGTCGGCCATCGCGGAGGACGACGCAGACGCGGACTCCTCGTGGTCGCGCTGCCGCCGAGTCCTCGGTCCGACGAGGGGAGCGGAGGTAACCGCGTGATGGAGGAGAAGGGGAGGAAGTCCCCAAGGGCCAACAAAAGCAAGAAGCAACGGGCACCATGGGGGGGGAAGGTGGACGTCACGTCGTGGGGTGGGAGAAGGAAAGAGTCGGCTAACACCGCGTCGCAGCCAGCGCGGATGGTTTACGTCGCGGGGTGGTTCAGAGGAGTCGCGGAGTCGCACGTGGTGGGGGAGTGAGACTGGAGTGCGCGTGCGGGCCCTCGGGGGGGGGTTGGGCCAGCGTGAGTCACGAAGGGTTTCGGGGCCGCGGTATACCGGTGCGGGCCATGCGCCACGCAACGCAGGCGCGGCGTCGTCCCGATCCAGTCCGCGGACAGATCTCGACAACCCCTCTGGGGCGAGGATCGGAGGGAGGTGGGGGGCGGCGGTTGTGGTCGGTATCCGGCCAGGGGGCAGGGCCGGACCCTCCTCCTCAGGGTGGGCTTTGCCGTGATCCTCTCCTCCCGTTGGGGGAAGGCTGGGCTGTGGGTCCATTTCCGGGGCAGTTTCTTCGACGTACCGAGCTGATCAAGAAGTCACTTTGGCTGGACAACGAACCAACGAGGTAGTGCCTAGAACGGCTAAAACCGGGACGGTTCGAATCTCGGGTTGAAGGTACGTAACATATCTCCGCCCGCAATTGGAAAATGGCCACCGGTAGCCCCCTTGACTGGCCAAAATCCACGTACTGTGCGAGTTGGCCCGTGGCATGCTCTTTGGAGGGATACTTCCCGCATTGTTCATTTTTTATTGTTTGTTTGCTTGCCTGTCCTATCTGTCTGCCGGCACTCATGACGCTCGCTTGTGATCGGACGGTCGATAGACCAGTGCCCTCCTTTGTACTAAATCACCATGGGTCCAGAGTCGCCGTCGTGGGCACCACCTGGCTTTCCATCGGATGCCCTTCAACAAATGGTCTTTCTTCCTTGCCGCGACGGCGATAGAAGTCGCTTTATTGCTTGGCCACGGTCGGTCCCATTACACTGGCAATTGAACCACCGTAAATAATACCACACGGCGGCCGACCGCGCCCCAGATGTGCTGGTCGCAGGCGGTCGCGCACCGACGCGCGCGCGGGGGGGGTGTCGGGCGTGTGTGGCCGCCACGGTGATGACCCCGACGACAGCGGTGGTTCGGCCGTCGGCAGCACCCGCCGGCCGTCCCGGAACCCTCTCCTACAGGATGATGGGTCGCGAGCGTCTGCTTGAAAATTCGAACAGAATGTGCCTTGGTTGTCCCGTGGAGCGCCATCGCCGGACTTAACCACAAAATACAGTCCACGCGTCTGACCAGATCGACGTTTCTGGGGGTCTGAACGCACCACCCTCATTCTGAGGCAGCTGACCCGGACGTCCTACGAAACGCGCCGTACGGCTTCCGTCTGACGGCGTCTGACATGCTACAGACGAGAAAAACTACAGAAACTGTTGAACGTTTGTTGCGCACCGAACCATACCCAAACGACCCGCTGCAGTGATCCATACACTGCGTTTCCCCCGAAAAGGTGTGCACACGGGGCAAATCGCAAGTACTCCCGCGCATGCACTAGAAAACTAAAAGTTCTATGTGTGACCCCAATAACATGTTGATATGTACCCCAGACTGAAGTCTAGGGAATAGGACTGTGGATAAAATCGGGGAACACGAAAGGCATGAAAACTCGAGAGCAAAAGCGGTGACGCAGCACACCCACAAGCAACACCCCGACCAGGGGTGGTGCTCATAGAAACGCTGCGTCGTACCGGAGGCTGCGCTACCGCCCGATAGCCGGTGCCGGCTACTGCTTTTATACCCTCAAACAGTGTCTGCACAGGCCCCACCCCCCCGCTCGTGGGCGTCCCCAACGGGGGGAGGGGGGCCTTTGACAGGCCCCCAAGAGGCTGACAACAGGGGGGCACGCGTCCACACCCCCGGGTGCCAGCAACGAAGCAAAGGCCCAGCGCCCTAGCGGCTACCGGGGCCCTCCGGCGCCCCTACGTAGGCACCGAATCAAACATCAAGACGACGACGGGTCCTCCCCAAGCGGGTCGGCCCGTCAAACCAGACAACAACCGCAACGTGGCGCCGCCCGGCCCACCACCGGCGGCGCGCAATTTAGCCAATCAGACGCCGCGCGCGGTCCCACCACACCGCCGCGGCCCGTCATTGGCCACCGCCAAGGGCCCCCATCACGCCGTGCGCGAGGTTGACGCCATGGCTGACAGTGGCAAGAATCGCAGATTCACAAGGACCCTATACTGAAGTCCGAGAAATGTCTCGGAACTTACGCAAATAGATGGTCTTTGATCACAGCACAACTCAAGGCCAGGGTATTTTCGCGTACGCGCTTTCAGTCAAGAATTTTTGGCTCATCGGGCTCGCTCATCCGATGGCAAAATGTCCATCGATTGCCTTATCGGATGGCACCGTGAGGCCTCATCGGAGAATGATCGGAAATCCCAATGCGATGGCGTGTGTCCCCGAACGAGACGATGTCGACGCCCGCCGCGGTCGCCGACCGTTACCGCCTCCCTCGACGGGGTCGCTGCAACCGCTTGCCGCCCGCGCCTTCCCCGTCGGCCGCCGGTCGCCTGGACGCCCCGCCGGCGGTAATGGCGCACGCTCCTTCCCGGCGACGGCTGCGCCGCCGCCTCTCCGCCGCTGCCGCTGCTGCCGGTTCCGCCCTTGCGGCGGCGGTCGCCATCCTCGCTGCGACCGCCGCCACCCCCGTGGAAGCTTCTCCAGCCCCCCCCCCCCCCCCCCCC
>Ga0209831_1002774_pt1 | contig 14974 bp, 20 predicted proteins | sample Maine_Asex4_meta_FD_187451 | JGI IMG/M metagenome (GOLD analysis project Ga0209831, IMG submission 187451) | Marine algal microbial communities from Maine, USA - Maine_Asex4_metaG (SPAdes) (version 2) | ecosystem: Host-associated > Algae > Red algae > Unclassified | place: Maine, USA | collected...
CCGCGCCGCCGACCTGGTCAGCAACGGCGGCGGAACGGCGGCGAATGTGCCGCCGCCGCGGCGGCGGCGGCCGCGGCATGCGCGTGCGGCGGCATGGCGGGCTTTTTCGGGACCTTCTTCGCCGCCGCTGCCGCTCGAATACCGCTCCCGCCCCCGTCGACGACCGCACTAACAGACCCCGGGCACGAACAGCCTCTTTGGGCCGCCGCGCCGCCATCTTGCCGCCTCCACTTCTTCGCCGCCGCCGCGTCGCCGCACCGCCGCCGCGCGGCCGACCTCGTCTGCGGCGGTGGCAGTGCGGCAGCGATCGCGCCGCTGCAACCGTCGCGGCGGCCGCCGCACGTCGGTTGCGGCGGCTGGGTGGGCTTTAACAGCATCCGCTCCGCCGCCGCCGTCGCCCAACCCCACCCATCCCCCCGCCGAGGACCGCACCAGCGGCCTCCGAATTGTGACGACGGCGCCGACGTCGTCAGCCAGGAGCTTCCGACCCGTTTTTTTCAATTTTGAGCGCAAATCGTCCACAAACAACACGTGACGCAGTCACCAGAGTTACACCAAAATCAGAATAGTTGTTGTTGCAATGTAATGTCCCTCTGTTGCTTGCGTAGCGCTTGGAATCGGCCAAAATAGCGCAAACAGCATAAATTTGTGCAGTTTCATGTAAGTCGTCCTTGTCTCTTCAAGTTTTAGGTGTCTGGCCAAACGCACGTGAGCTTTTGACGCACGGTGCACCATCATCGGCGACGACGACGGCTTTACGATGACGCCTTTCCCTTCCCTCAATGACGACCCTACCGCGCACGACAACGCCCCTGCCGCCCACGACAAGGCCCCTATCGCTCAGATAGATGCCCGCCCGCCCACTACGACTCTGACAACGTCACCCCACTCGCCCACGACAACGCCCGCGATGAATCGGGCTGACCATGAGCATGGGCCAGGCTTTGAACAACCAGCTTTGGATACCTTTCGAAGTCGAGATTCTTGCCGCGTTTGCGGCCGGTTTCCTCCCGTCTAAGCTTAGATCCGGAAAAAAGGCGATACAGCTTCTGGACCCTGCGTCGCTACCGCACCTTCTCCCACAAGATGCCCTCCGAAGCGCGAGAATGCTCTCAGAGCACACAAAATGGCTGCGCCAGTTGCCTCCAGTAGTTCATTTGCGCTGTCATGAGGCGCATCGAATGCCATGTCAATCTTCAAGCTGCTCCCGTACTAGGCACACAAGTCAAGCGGTACGTGCCCGCTCCGCAGCGACGGAAGGCCGCCGCCGCTGCCGCTACCGCGGCAGCCGCCGCAGAAGCCTCCGTCGAAGCCGCCGCAGCCACCAGCTCTGGGCTTTAGCTTCTCTCCCACCTTCAATCTATGCGCGGCGCTCCTTACTGCAGCGTCACACATTGCAGCCGCCGGAACCGTCGTCGAGATGCGGATAGAGAGGCGGCGCGCGCGTGAGTGCCGACGGACCTGGTCACGAAACCGGTTTCGGGGCCCGGTTAACAATTGCCTGATTTCGGCGTTCTCTCCGACGTGTAGTGGGGTGCCGATGCTCCTCGGCATTCTTTCATAGATTACCCGGGCCGTCAAGCACGTCAAGTTTTGCCTTTCTGGCGGATAATTCCATGTGCCCCGATTTTCTCAGCGCGCCGCACAGGCCGTTGGTCTGGAGGCCAGCGCAGCCGTACACAGCGAGGCAACGAACTCATCGTCCCGCACTCACGCCGCTGGTCTTAAAGTTCATGCCCGGACCGAGGCTGTGCCGGAAGAGCGAAGTCCTTCCTACTCATGGTCGTCGCTGCTTCTGTGTCTCGTGGCAAGGCATGAAAATGAATTCTGCACCTCCGTGTTGGAGGTGCTCAATTATGTGCACAATTGGATGCAGATGAAATAGTGCGAAATGATGTGCTAATGAATTGGCAATACACCAGTGGCTCAGGTCATCAATATTTTCGACCTGCAGACCCGAACGCAGGACACAGAAAATCCAGTACAGGCGCGCTATTTCGCTGCATGCTACGTACAACCCCAAGATTGAAAGTTACAGGAAAAAAGTACAGTGCTCCAACGTATGCACCTGGATTGCGGCGTCCGACATGAGTGTTGGACAATGTGCGGCAGCGCGTCCTCTCAAAAGCTCGTTCTCACCCACTGCTCATCTGGTGTGTGTGGTAGAGGACGCGCTGATATCAGGATGTGCGGAAAAAGAGGAACGTTCATGCTACAATGTAGTCGTCTTCTCTACTGGCGCACGAAGGCGGAGCAGAACATCTGCATCTCACTCCAGCCACATGTCATGTCCCGCTGCACGCGATTAGCGCGCTCTCTTCGAAGCTAGACACGCAAGTCATTCCACCCCCCCAACCTCTCGGCGGCATTCGCTGAGGCGCGATGCTTAGACACCATGGAAGACGCCTTACTACCAAAACGGGTGGAGTTTCGCCAACTTGTCCCTTTTGCTCGTTCCTTGCACAAGCGTCTTGAGCGCGACATTCTCGGCGTCCGCAACCTCCCACGAGTCACGAACCGCGTCATCCACCTCTTCGAAGCCTCGTGGCAGCCGATCCAAGGAGATGTTCTTGGCATGCACCTTGATCGGTGCAGGGGGCGCGTTCACAATTACATGGCATGCCTTTTGAAAATGGAAGCAGAGCGATGCCGTCTTGACAAACGCACCAGCATAAGGGGGCAACTCAGTATCTCGCTGGGAAGCCAGGACGCAGTGCGAGTCAACCGCGGCCAATAAATGTCGGGGCTCCTTGTTGTTAGCCTTTTCCAGCACCATAGCCGGTAGGTTGACCTGAGCTGCGAGACCGACTTTAGCTGCCCCACGACGATGAGCATCATTGATGTTGTCAAGGCGCCGCAGCATTGCAGCGCACAGACCCCTGGTCGCATCAGACATTGGACTCAGAGCCCGACGAGCCATAAGGGCTCGAGTAAGTGCGAAGTGGTCGTCGATGTCGACGGGAAGAGGCCGAGGGACGAAAGACCGGTTCAGCAGCTTTACCCGCGCGCTCAAAGGCATTTGTCTGGAGATCTCTACACTACCACCGAGGTAAAAGTCGTGGCGCCCGGCCCCAACGGATGGCGGACTCCGGATCGCCGAGCCATCGTGTCGGCAAATCGAAAAGTTTGTCACTCAATGATGGGCGAGAGGCTCTCGGCGTGGCAGCGTCAGGGGCGAGGACGACTGGGAAGCTTGTAGAGCTGGGCGACACTGAGGCTCTCCAAGCTCTTCGTGTCGTCCGGGCCAGGTGGCCAATCTGAGGTACTCTTGAGCAGCGAATCGGGTACCATTTTGTGTTGGTTGACAGTCACAGTTCAGTCAGCTGTCACCGTTTGCTTTCCTAATAGAGCTCCAGTGTTATTAGTAAGGTTACACAATAAGGTCCAGCATGTCAAACTTCGTGAAAAAGCCCATTTGGACGCCCAGCGCAGAGTCAGTCTTGCGATGCGCCCTCGTTCGATGTCAGGTAAAAAGAAAGTCTGGGCCCATACCGTTCAATGCTCTGCCGCTGATGTGCGTGATACGCCTTCAACCCACCCCACTGCAACCCCGTTTTCCTCTTCGCCTCTTCTACCCAGCTGCTCCCCGCTTCCTCGTACATCTGCAGGCCTAGCCATGGCTTCCTCCCGCACTCCTCGATCTAGCAGCCGGTCTGTGCCTACGGGTGTTCATGAATGTTATAGTGTCCAGCGCCCTTCTAGCATCTCCGGGACCGCGGACAGGCGTGCCAGCGCGGCTCCCTTACACGGCTGGATTACCGCCTTTCCGGCAGCGACGGACTACAACGCAGTCGCGATCGCTAACGAGGCTAAGGGAGCCGGGCGCTCAGACAGCAGCAAGAAGGTGCACAAGGCCATGCGCGACAGCTACTTGTCTTTTTGCGCCTACATGAAGGTCGATCCCCGCGTTGTCGACAAGACAATTGTGGCGCACGTCGCCAAATTTTACAAGTTTCGCACGTGGAACTATGAGCTCGGGCTATCTACGTCAAAGCACATCTCGGAACAGATGGGAATCTACTTTGACGAGCTCGGCTACCACGGTCCGTGGACAACCAGTGACATTGACGGCAGGATATTCGTAAACGGCAACCTCAACGACAGCAAGCAGGTAGCAGACAACAAGCGCACCCACAAGATCAAGGTTGCCGCCCAGGGTCGCGTAGCTGTCCCGACTAACCCGCTGGAGTATGGCCATATGTGCTCGTACTACGACCACTTGTCAGCGGACAAACAAGACTTGGCACCCATCCGCCTTTGTCTGTGGACGGCGATCATGGTCGGGACGTTCAACTTGATGCGCAGTGATGAGAACTGCAAGCTAAAGTACGTTGGTGAGAGCGTGCGGTGAATGTTGGGGGCCCTTTGAGTTGAATAACACCGGATGCCTATTGGAGGAACTAACACCTTGTCAACTCGGCGGATGCTTTGTTGCGGGACCGCATGACCTCTGTATCGATTTCTTCTTCTCGCTTCCACAAGGCGTGAGCGCGTTTCCATGAGGGAGGACCTTTCCGGGCGGCTATCCTTCCGCATCAACCGATTGGACAGAACGAAGAAATCGGCGAGCGGGCAACGACACTACTTGGAGGGGGCACAAGGTTTGACGGGTGATCCGCGCATTGTCCCCATTCTTTCCCTCGGTGTGTATCTTTTTGTTCGCGGAGACGGCGACAGCTTCCTGTCTGTTCGATACAAGGAGACCACTTCCGGAACTTGGGTGCGTGACGTGTGACTTCCTTAAAAGAACGCGAAGTTCCTGGACGAGCTTCAAGCGGCTTTTGACGAATCAGAGGTCGACGCTTATCTCTCCTTCGGTACTCACTCGTTCAAGCGAGGTGGCGTACAGCTGTACCGGCTTTTCGACGTATAAATCGACGAGAAAAAGTCTCGTGGGAACTGGTCAAGCTTCTCGGCGTACACGGCTTATGTTCAAGCCAGAAATCGGTTGAAGAAGCGCTTCTGCAGCGCCTTCCCGCTGGCAGCGGCTGCTGGAATTATTGTGCGTGGTCGTGAGGCGCCTTCGTATGTGCTCGTGAAGGTGGTTTTAGATGCTAAGCCGGTTGAGAAGTAGTCTATGACAGTTGGCATTACGCGCTGTTGCTCCACTATTTTTTTTTTTAAAGACCGCTAGGTACCTCGCGTAGTGTCATTCGGGCCGTTTCGGTCAGGGGCTTGCCCCAAATGGCGCGAGATCGCAGGTTCGGGATGGCTTGTGAGCCACGGCGCCGGTGTATTCGCTGAGTGCACAATAAAGAAGAGGAAGGTGATTATTGACCAAGTATATCAAACATGCTACTATATTGTGCAGTTGTTGCTTGTTGTTCGGCGACCTATGCAATAGGCTGTACTGGCTGGCTCACATAAGTTTGCTTCAAGTGCTGGTCGTTGAACACGGTTGATTGGCCCAAAGGCTGTTAGCAAGACCTGCTCAGGGGGCATGGGCGGCAAACATTTGGTCGCAAGCAAGGCACGTCGCGAGGGACACGCTCAACGGCCGCGTTACTGCCCTTGCACAATAACGGATCCGTGGTGCGTCTCGGCAGCCGGCCATGGATCGCGCCAGTATTCCTCGTCGCGCTCGGCGCCTTCTGCGAGAGAGCTTTGACCACAATGAGTTCCGTGCAGGCCAGTTGGAGGCCATCATTGACATCGTGGACGCGGCTCAGCCGGATGCAGCCGTCATCTCCGTCATGGCCACTGAGACTGGCAAGGTACCAACTGCCTGTTTTTGACATTCTTTCATCGCCGTCCGGAAGATTGATAGCCAGACTTCAATGGGATGGAAAACAGCAACTGACTTCCGGTTTGTAGTTTTCATTGAGCTGATCTGTGTTTGCGGGGCTGTAGACTTGCGTGTTTGGGATCGCCTGTGCCCTCATATACCAGAAGAACAGCGTCCCGTCCGTGCTTCTCACCCCCCTCACAGGACTTGGGCGTCAGCACGCCCGGCTACTGAACCGAGCTGGTGTGTTCGCAAGGGCGATGTCAGGTTCCAGTCCGGCAAAGGACCGAATGAAACTGCGTCAGCTTCTCCAGGATTGATAGCTACAAGCCCTTGTTGTGTCGTCTGAGGCGCTGTGCCACCGCCCCTCCCTATCGCAAGTGGTGACCGGGCACCCGGGCGGCATCACGGTGTTTGATGAGGCTCACCTATGGGCTGATGCCGCTGATTGGCGGCCTAGCCTCTCAGTGGCGGCGACCCGTCTACAAGGCCGCAGACGGCTCGCCCTGATGGGCTCTCTTCCAGGCCCTATCATAATTATCGTTTTCAGCTTTTGGTACGGTATATACGAATAGTTGAATTCGAGTACGAGTGGTGGCCACGTATATCTTCGCGTGTATCAATACGAAATACACCTTGAGAACACGAGTACGAATCAATTCCGAAATTGATTGACTGGGAACAGCTGCAGACCTTTAGCAACCCAAGCGCCTATTTTTACAGAGCATGTCGGATCCGTTCCGTCACGTGAGTCATTCTGTTCGCGACGTTGTCAACGGCTCGCGTGAGAATTTTAACGGCCGCCCTTTGGCGAGCACACCACGGTTCGGACATTCCGCCTCAACCTTAATCTTTGTAGTATTCAAATCAAATCCAAAGATCAACTAGTACTGAGCAGAGGTAAACCGTTAGAACTACATTCGATTGTCGCGCTCTTCTGGCTTTAACTCCGCTGTTCGTCGGAATTGATAGATACCCACGGCTACCTACTCAATTGCTCGGTTGGGTGTGGGTGCCAGCCGCCTGGCTGCCTACGGGTACGGGAGTTCAGACACTTACACCTGTAAAAACACCTACTCACAATGTACGTATGGTAGGGCCTGCTCTCTTCGCACCGGAAAGGAGGCACAGCTGGCGGACATCCTTGTGATGACCTTTCCTATCGTCGAACGCGGCATATTTGTGCGGACAAGCCTCGTTCTCTGTATCATGCCTCGTCCTCCTGTACGTTACTTTCTGGATCGTGTACGCTCGACAGAAGGACAGAAACTTCATCATCAACGCCCGCTTCCATCAGATTGCTGAGCAGCAGATCTCCGCGCTCAAGGAGTCCGAAGAGCGCCGAGTTGCACGAGTTGGTGGAGCGCTACCTTCGGTTTACGCGTACAAAGCTTCCTGCAAGACGCGGGCCGCGGTAGAGCCGGCATTTGCTCAGTTTCCCGGCGTCGTTGTCGTGTTCGTTGTTGGGTTCGGCCGTGGTATTCATTGTGCCCATGTCCGAACCATTTTTCATTTCGTGAGTGTCTTCACACTTGCTTCCTTGTTGTTATCTTCTCTTTATCTTGCAACATGATTTGGAGATTCAGTTCTATATTTTGGAGCGACCACTGACACTTTCTGACGGTGACTTGCTGCGTTCGCACCGGACTGTGACAAACTCAGTCTTATTGTATCGTGCTGGAATGATATGCACGACACTCTCAGGACAGCACGCGATCACTGTCCGAGTACTGCAGCAGATCGGGTGCGCCGGCCGGGACGGAAATGAGGCGCTCTGTATCTTCTTCCTCGACAAGGCGGACAACTTCCAGTTGTAAAGACTGATCGAAGGGTCCGTGATCCCAATGGATGCTGCATGGGACATCATCAATCGTGTCGCGGAGGAATTATCGCCTGGCGGACGGATATCCGTTCTCCGCCGCGCTGAGTTGAGCGAGTTCGACATGCATCCTCGTAAAACTGACGTGGTGCTCGCGCTGTTGTGTCTTGTTGAAGTATTTCTCGCCGGAAAGCCCGCGACGGACCGCTTCTGTGTTTCCCTTGGCACGACGTCTGGCGATTCTGGCGTCGTTGAAGGCCTCTCGGTGCCTGCTCATGCTCTGTGGCTGCAGCATCTGTGCCCACTCTTCGAAGAGCCGCGGACGCCTAGGCGTAAGGTTATCGACGATGTTCGCGTCATTTGCAAGTCAGCTTCTTTCCTGGGCCTCAATTCCGTTGGTCCTGTGGCCGTGCATGTCGCCTTGCAAGATCCAACATCTGCCGGAATGGTGGTAGTTGACAACACGGAGCGCTTCTCGTCCGTCATCCCGCTCACTGGAATGTGTGACAGCGACGTCGGCAGGGCTGCTACAAGAGCTGCGTGCCTCTCTCGCGATGATGTCACGAACAGGTTGGCATCATTGGACGCTGCAGACATGTTCTTTAATCGAGAAGGGTGTGTGCAGATGCTTCTTTGTGCGTTTTTTGGCAGCCTGGGGGGGCAAGGGCTTGCGGTTGACGACTTCCAGTGCTCTCATTGGTGGTCGTACGAGGCCTTGCTACGTGATCCTCGACTTTAGTTGACCTGCCGTTGAAGGTGCCACCACGACGGTAGACGAGGTCAATTCGTGTTCTGTCTTGGCTGCTTCTTGCTTTTTTGTTCTAGTCAGACTTGTGTTAGTGTCGCTTGCTAGTATGTCGCTGTCGTTCATTCTTGAATAGTGTGTCTCTTCAAGCGCCTTTGTCGCGCGTGTTCTTGCGTCTGTTTGACATCGCGCGACTTACTACTCGTCACGGGTGGGTCTGTTAGTGAGGAACCTTGCACAAGGAGTAGGCTCTCTGCATCCATCGTGAATCGGATAGCTCCGTTCGAAATGTGGTACGATTGGTATACTAGGCATCCAATCAAGAAACAGAGTGCACTCAAGTCATGATTAATTAAACGTGGAGTTCATATGCTAGCTCATTTACGTTGCTGCGCATTCTTGCACAAGTGACGTCAGAGAGGCTCGCCATCTGTTGAGTTTGATATTCTATGTCGTGTCATGCACATGACGTAGCTGCTGGTCGATAAAGTGGAACCGTTCTTTCGTCTTCTCGCAACTCTCCTGCTCAGTGTTCGAGATGGCGTGAGATGGCGTGAGAGAGGTTCTTTGCGTCCACGGGGAGTACGCGCTGGGAAATGGGGACCAATTCATGTCGGTCTTCACAGGTCCACTGCAGGATGGGCTTCTTGCCTTTGCGTTTGGGATTTTGGGGTGCTTCACTGACGTGACTGCTGCTTTGCGTAGAGCGGTGAAGATCCCTGGAGAGTAGACATAGTTGATGCCCAAGCCCAACGGGGCGGGGGGGGGGAGGGATGGGAGCTACCACCTTTTCGCGGTGGTCGGCTCCCCTCGGTGACGGCATCACACATGTATGAGTACCGCACAAGTCCGTAACAGGGGAGCGCGATGGCGGACTGAAGCCGAAAGGGACCATCCCAACGCGACCGCTGGCCAGAAGTGACCAGCGTGGGCGCTTACTGTCGCGAACCGGGCGAGGACTGCAGGCGTACTTCCGGGCGATGCGCGGGGGGGAGACCAGACATCACTCTCTAGGCGGCGTCCTGCGCACGATTGGCTGCCAAGCGCGGTTAGAGAGACTCCACGGAGGGTTTGCACAGCGGCATGCCCGTGGAACAGCCCCTGCCGCGAAGAGATATTGTGACCGACTTTCCACGCTTTCCCTGCGCCCACAGGGACCAGGCGCTCATGCAGACTTGAAACGAGTGCGCACTGCCAGCTGGGCGCGTCAGGGCCGGCGCCCGTGCGCTCTATTGTCCTTGCGTCCTGACTGATCATGATGTGGCTCGTGAGCGAATGGTCCGTGATTGCAAATCACAGGATGAACTTGGCATAACACCTTGAAACAAGCTCGTCTTAATTGCACTTCAAGTACGCTGAGCAACATCCGGTCGCTGAGCTTCGCGCTTCACTCGATGTGGCTTAGTGCTGTGGTCGATGGATCCGAGCGTTTGATTAGACGCGTCCGTCGTTCTTAGTCACCCGATCATCTGTCAGCAACAGACCGATAGCCCAGATTGCTTGCGTGCAGGCACCCTCTTCAGGAAACACGTTGCAAGCGCTGTAAATCGATTCGGGTTGCCCGGAACCCTCTATCGCCACGTTATCTGACACGGGCGGCAGGCACGACAATCCTTCCATTTACTGCTCGGCCTCGTGGACAGTGAGAGAAACTCGTCAAGGATCGAGCAGTGCCCGCTTGAGCTCCTTTCACACATATCCTGCGCCGCAGTGCGCACCCTCTGGCGCTACCGTCGCTGGGCCGCTTTTTCCTGCTCTCCTTACCAGCGCTCCTCCACTTCGGGTTTGGCTATGTGGGGGGGCAGTTTCTTCATGGAGTGGACCCTCTCTACGCTCCCGCCGAATAGGTGAAGTTTCATCTGCAACGATGTGTTTTGTCGCCTACGTCGCCGCGTCGGCCATATCACGGCACTTCATGAACCCTGCAGCTGTCTCGCAGCTGATGGTGCGTTTCTGATCGTTCTGTAGTTGGCCGGTGAGGATGAGCGGCGGGGTGCCAGCAGAATGCAGTAACGCCTGTGCTTCTTTCATGTTGCCAGTGCCAGTGCGCCGAATGCTGTGTAGCAGTAACTAGCAGTTGTCTCTTTGCTACAGAGCTAATTTTGACGAGCTCCTTACGCATGTTGATTTTGCTGTTGGTGACCAGGTGTCCGACGAGAGCAGGCATGCAGCGTGCGCTACTGCCGCCACTCCTCCCGCTCTGAGTCATGATTCTCGATGTGCGGTTGCTGGCGATGCTCGGACATGAGCTGCTACTCGCTCCCCACCTCATGGACCGTGTGGTGCTACCCTTCTCATGTCGCTGCCTCACGGGCCCCCCTTGTATTCCTGCCTGCATAGCTCTTCTATCGTCCCGCGGGGGTCTCCCCGTAGTACTGTTGTCGCAGCCCGACTCTCCTCCTTTGAAGGCGGGGGGTAGGAGCCACGGTACAAGCAGTTTCGATTGAGTCGATGGGATCCGAGCCGCCGTCGCTACTGAACGTTTTTTGTGTTGGTGTTTGTCGCTTGAGCTGGAGGGTGGCAGCCTGAACCACGGGCAAGACAGCGTGCGAAGAGATGGTGAGCGCGGCCGCCCACAAGGAGATGCCGAGGTTGTTGATCAGCTCCGGCTTCTTCTTAGAGTTGTGCACACGGACCCTGGAGTAGCCAGCGTAAGCCAGTGCTTCCCGAGAAGACAAACCAACAGCCGACCGGCGACGCACAGAAAGCAGAGCGAAAACACACTGAACCAGCTTCCTAGGCAAGCCAAGGAAAAGCAAATGGTCACGGGCAGGCATAACGCTCTGTTTCCCATCAAACACGCCTCGGGGAAAAGAAGAGCTCCAACGATGGAACACGCTTGAGTCGCTGTCGGCTAGCATACCCAACCAGTACAGACCAGCTTCCTCATGGGCCGTTTGCGCGGCGTCATCGCCAGGCACACCGGCTGCGGTCATGTTCCTGTCCACGAGCAAACAAAAACCCGGAAGAATTGCACTGGAGAAGTCCTTAACACCGGCAGCAGAACACCGCTGCGGCGGCACGAGCAGGAGATTGGCCTAGCTCTGTGGCAGGGGATGGGTGGTGTTGAGCCTGCGAATAGTGTTACTTCAGGCAACAACAGGTACAGAAGTTTGGGTTGGGAAGCACGGGCGGTCGAGCAAACGCACCCGATGGCTTACACAGCGTGGAAGGCCTGTAGAGGGGGTGTGCGCACCGCACACAACAGCAGCCGAAGGGCACCTCGTCTCTACTCCGCTTGGACTGGCGGTTTGAACTTTTTAAAGTAGTGTAAACCTCGCATAGTAAGATGTATACTTTTCTGATGGGTTTGCGAACCTTAAACAGTAGCGACGTTCCTTCTGAAAGCGTTGCCAGCCTTCTCGTATCTCCAGTGCTTCGCTCAGTTCACAGAGGACTCTCAGCGTCGTTCTTTGAGTCCACCAGGGCGTCTTTTCGAACAGCTCTTCGGCGGTGGCGTTGTTCTCGTTGAGTCGTCGAGAGCGGATGCCTGTAGAGTCTCTATGCCGGTCTGAAGCCGACTCGATCTGCCACCGCCTCCCCCATGCCTCTACGTCCCAGGCCATCGGCACATCAGATCCCGCTGGGAGCGTATATCTCAGGACGCTTACTATGTTCTTCACTAGGAGCGATGCTCCATCCGCCGAGCGGTTCGGCGGAAGCTGCCGACCTCGCCATTTGCCTGTCGCTGCGTTCACAATGTTCGCCTTGCTCGCGTCCCTTGGTGACGAAAAGATGACAATGGGAACCGCCGCCGTCGTCAAAATTGGTGTCGCGAGTGGCCTCCTCTGCGCCAGCGCCCACACCAGGGTGATGATCGTATCCCTCCCTCCTGCACAATGTGAGAGTGGCGTGGTGCCAGCGCCTTGCTGATGGAAAGGGCCAATCTCCACCGCTCGTCCTCCTTGACTGACTGGCGCGCTCAAGAGGTAGCGGCCAAAAGACGGAGATAAAGGGTTTGACGTCATCGGCCAGAGGATTTTTCATTTTACCTGCATCGTGCGCATACCGCTCCAGCCTATCAATGTTGCGGCTGGTAGCAGGAAAGGACGTTTGAGATGGAGAAAAACAAGCAGCACAGCCACAAGAAAGGACCCGTCTATGCACCGGCTCACATAAAATAGACAGGCCCAGGCATTGAAAGAACAAACACCAGCGTCCCGCTTCTCTATTTCAAAGTACACACAGAGTGATGTGCACCGCTCAATTCTCTGTCAAATTCCAGTCCACAATTATTCTCCGTCGCTCTCCGGCGGGACAAGCCCCAGGCCAGCCCCTTCTTCGTCCTCCGACTCGGCCGCGGCTATAGCGTCCGCCGCCAATTGCGCCACCGCGGCGGCGTCGATGACGTTGATGGCCGATCGGTCGAGCGTCTGAAAGATCTTGCTCATCCTGGACATTAGCCCCAATGACGGAAACAACAGCCACCATTGGCAATGGCTGTTCTTGTCGACAAGCGTCAAGCTCCTCAACTCGTCTTCGGTTTTCCAGCGCCATCGCTTCTCAACCACCACTGTGCGGAAGGACACCGCCACATGGAAGTTCACGGAGGGGCGGTGCTTGGCCTTCTTGTCGTCGAAAAAGGCCATCAGCAATATCGTAGAGGCATGCGTCGCGCAGCAGCTGCTGCTACCCAAGCCCCCCCGCCCCGCCTGGTAGGTCCCCGTCGGCAGCTTGCACATGGCCGACCCTGTTCCCACCACCACCGCCGATATGCACTGGTCCAGCCTCACTCCCACCACCACCGCCGGCTTGCCCAGCAACACCAACTGCAGCGGCCACTTCGTCGACGTCGCGGGCGCCCAAAGCAGCCGCTCTCGTCATGGTTTCAAGGGCAGGGGGGAACGATGGCGGAGCCGACGTGGTGCCCGAGTACGACGCCAGCCGGCTCGTTTTGACAGCACGGTAGGGTGAGCCCGCGCCGGCGCGCTTGTCGAAGCGCGGCGCGCTGAGCGTCTTGGCCCGGACGTACACCAGAGAGGACGGGCAGAGCACGAAGAAGCGCACTTCCGGAAATGCCACTTTTCTGCTCAGGAACCGGCCCTGGTTCATACAGGTCGCCACGTGAGAAATGATAACGTCTCTGACGCTGCATGGCCTCGAGGCCCTGAAGTCCACCAGGCCGGCAGACACCGCGCCGGCTCAGTCTGGGCCAGCTCCTCGGCGACGAGCGCGTCGGCGACAATGTGGACAACCACTTGGCCCACTTTGGCGCAGTGCAACTTGTTGCGCTGCCGCTTGGACATGGTGGGCGTGAAGGCCGTCAAGACGTCCTCTTGCGCGTCCACAGTGAGCGCCATCATGATGTTTTCGATATTGATGCAGCGGTTGACCTCGAGCTGCATCTTCTCAACCGTGTGCGACGTTTCCACGGCCGTGCCGATGGCTCCAAAGGACTTCTTGGCCCACGGCGTGTCGGGAGGCACTGCCTGGGCCGGGGGCTGTGCTGCAGCGGCCTCATTCTCATATACAGCCGCCGCCCGTACCTCGAGTGGGCCACAAGGGGCGCAAATAACGGCAGCGTTTGCGGCAATTGCGGTCTTGACGACGGTGTTCATCGCGGACGACATCTCGGTGGCCTCAGAGGCGACGATCTGGTGCACGACTACTGTCAACACGCGAATGGATGCGCCGCCCTTCGGGCGCTGGCCACCCCCAAGCGGCCCGAACACACCCCCGGATGGGGCTGCGGCTACGACGGGGGGTACAGGTAGGGCGGAGGGAGCCAAATCCGGAGCAACACCCGGTACACAACCCGGCAGAGACCGGTCCACTGCGGCACCAACAGTACCGGCCCCGTTTGCCCCGGTCGCTCGCCGCCTCAGTGCCTGGCGCTTCGAAGATGTCGGCTGCGCCCAAAGTCCCGCGTGGCGGGTGCCCTTTATGTCGTCGCGGCCGCCTGCAGCACATCCCCTCGCCGTTGCGTCCAGCTCCGCCGCCGCGGTGATCCGGCGCTTGCGATCTCCCGCTCGACCGACTGCAGCAGAGCCGGAAGGGTGTGCCATGTCGTCGACGCTAGTGACAGAGCCAGGTAGCGTCAACGGGACGCGATCGCTCGCGATGAAGCGGTGAGGAAGCGAATGGATGAAGAGGGGTGCTCAAAACAGTGAGGGAGCGGGGGGTAGCGAAGGTGTAGGCAGGGAGGCAGTGATGGTGGAAACGGCAAGCGGGCCGACCGACTGTCTCTACCGGGCAGGAACCTTTCGCGAAGCGCCACCAACAGTCGCTGGCCACGTGTGCAGGCCAATGTTTTCCCCCCGCGCGCGTGACGGGCCGCGTGTGGTGGCCCCCGCCTCCCAATGCTGGAACTGGCCTGAAACGTGTCCTCTGCGAGCCAGCACCCTGCAGCCACAATTGTTCCGCACAGCGGCACGGCTTTTCGCGCAGTCAAAGTGGGTGTGTCGTCCGGTCCAGCCAATTTCAAGGCAGCCCGCGTACAGCGGAGGTGATTGCCTGTGCTCACGCTCTGCGGGAGAGGCGTGCCGAGACGCACCGTCTGTAGAAACCGTGCGGGCAAGCAGAGCGTGCTTCTGTGAGCTCTTAGGCAACCACCCGCGCCATTCGCCATACGGCGGCACGCTGTCACGCACACCTGAGGCTGTGAGGCTGTATTTCAAAAAAACGCACCCCGTCGATTCAACGTGTACGTGGGCTACAATCGACGGGGGGGGCTCTCAGGGGGGGT
>Ga0209831_1002775_pt1 | contig 14970 bp, 9 predicted proteins | sample Maine_Asex4_meta_FD_187451 | JGI IMG/M metagenome (GOLD analysis project Ga0209831, IMG submission 187451) | Marine algal microbial communities from Maine, USA - Maine_Asex4_metaG (SPAdes) (version 2) | ecosystem: Host-associated > Algae > Red algae > Unclassified | place: Maine, USA | collected...
AATTCGAGCTTTAATTCTTCTGCTGTTAATTCTTTGTATTTCTCTATGGAATCTAAGGAGCATATATGCATGCCCTCTACTTCTACACCGTTATAAGGATTTTGGCAATCTTTACAGTTACATTCCTTAGAGCAAGGTTGGCGACTTTTTTTGCAAGAACAGCGGTTGTTCTTACATTTTCCTTTACAGTTGCATTGCGTTTTCTCTTCCATTGATTTAAATCTTATTTAATTCAGCAAGTTATCAAGTTTTGTACAAAAAAACAAAACCAATTTGCTCCCTCACAAAGAGAACGTTATCGTTACTTAACAAGCTTCCGACTAATCAAATTCGTATCATTTTAGAGCGTCAGTTAAAAAATTGATAATTACGTGTGTTTGCGTCCTACGTAATTGCCAAATTTATTTGGCAGATTCCACTTGCTTTACTTTTTTTTAGAATAAAACTTGGCGTATTTTGAATCTGCCAAATAAATTTGGCAATTACGTAGGGCGCAAACATACGTAATCATCAATTTTTTAGCTGACGCTCTATTATTTGCAGCGTCACCAAATAAACTCCATCTGCATAATTGTTTTTTAGGTCGTATTTTAAAAAAGTGTAGGTAGTTGAGCAAACAACAAACTCGCCAAGATTTTAGCAGTTACATTCTGTAAAATAGAAAGATAAGAAAAATTTACTCTATCAACCGAAAGGATTCATCATACAGACCGACCAAAATACTGTTTCCCTGTGCATCTATTTTTAAGCCACCGTATTTAGCGACTTCATATTTAGCCGCAGTCCCTTCTTCAAAAAAATAAGATTCGGCACCTAATCGAATAGTACGGCCACTTTTAAAGTACTTTATAAGATATTCCTCATCATCGAGCGGGGCAGTACTTGCTTGAAAACGGACGCTGTTGGCTACCTTATTGGCATCTAATTGTATCACACAATACCCTCGCCTAAGCGAAATCTTTCTATTTTCTCTAGCTATTTTATAGCTTAAGTCCATATAATCTCCTTGCATTAAAGAACGTGGATCTACGGGAGCTAATTCAAATAAAGCGAAAGTATCCACAGCTAGTGTTTTTTCTTTTTGTAGAATAGACCAGTTAAAATAGATTATTAATACCAGTAGATTCAACAGCAGGAGCGGTGTTTTATATTTAGTCATTTTTTGGAAGCGGTTTGTAGGACTCCTTTGTCCATTATATAATAAGCGAGTAAGCACAAAATACCTGTAACAAATAAGAAAATAGACTTTACTAATAAGGTAAATTGTAAATCGTAATAATAATGGATAAAAGCATAGACTAAGGCTACCACGCCAATCCCAATACCTACTGTATCCCCAATATGATAGGTCAATAATAGAATTAAGATAGCTCCCGAAATTGTTGGTGTAAAAATGGTCGGAACTAAGATGACTAAGCTAAGTGCGAAAATAGTCGCTAGTGTTTTATTGTTTTCGATATGTAACCCTTGAAGGATTTTCCAAATAGAAAATAAGATGGCTCCAATTGTAGTAAGAGAAGAAATCCATAGATAATTTACGGGAGTTTCTACGATAGGTCCGATTTTTTCGGCATATAATAAAGTGCCTATTAATAAAAAAATCAAGCCCATACGGATGGGTTGATAAGCGGAATGATAAAAGGAATTTTTAGTGATTAATTTGGCTTCAAAAAGATGAAAATAAGTTAATAAACTGACTATAAATAATATTAAAAAATGGACTAATGCGAATGCTCTGCTCTCTACAATTAGAGCAAGCAAGGAACTACCTATTAATAACATAGACAGGAATTGTAAAATATATCGCTTAACAATTACGAGTGAAATAACTGAAACTATCAAAATACTAATAGCAAGAATTCCAATATTAAATGTTCTATATAGTAAGCCAGATTCTAAAAGGAATAGACCAATGATCCACACTGAAATATTAAGGGTATCTAAAAAGACACTCTTATTCGTATTACCCATTATAATAGCTCCAATTATAAAGAATAGACCAAGAATCACCATACCAACACTGGACTCATATAATCCTGTAAATAGCAAAAATACAGTGAAAAAAATAGAACCGAGTACTGCACCGACTATTGACAAAATTTTAATCGATAAATTGGAATACATGCCTGCTTGTTCTGCTAGGTGTTCTTCGATTTTCGTTTTGTCATAAACAAAAGTTTCGCCCACTTTATCTTGAATTTCTTGGAGTGTCTGTGCTATATCAGGAGAGGTCTTCATGCCAAGTTTTATTGAGTGAACGAATGACAAATACAAGCGCCGTAATACTTCCCACTATAAATAAGCCAATTAAAAAAAATAAACTAATGTCATCAATTTTTAGGTTGTCTATCAGAAAGCAAGTGCTTATCATAATAACGCTTAGCCCGAGTGTTGCGATATAGAAAGTATCTCGATTTTGTAGACCATAATAAATACCTACTGGGTAACTAATGATACCAAGCAAGATAGTTTCATACCCCGAATTTGGGCTGTACATTGCGATCTTACTTAGACTTATAGTCAAATAGGAAATAGACACTAATATTAGCAATCTTTCTAACCATTTTGGAAGGACTGGAATATGGACCTTGTTATTCAATACTTTTAATAAAATAAAAGTGAAAATATTAATGATAAATAAAATGGCAATAGTCGTATGTGGCAGCCATTCTGGTCGTAGTTGTTCAGAATAATAAAAGACGGTTATGTTGAGGAGTGTTAAAAAGAGCAACCAAAGTGGAGGGAAGTTGGCAATAAATACCCAAACTGCAATAAAAATCGTCCATCCTAGAAAAAAATCATAAGCATTGGCGCCCGTTTGATAGACTTGACCAAATACCGCAAATAGTATCCCTACTAACATACTTGCTCCTGTTAATAGGATGCCTTTATTTCTATCCGATGTTTTCCAGAATAAACTGCCTACTACTAGCAGCACCAATAAAGCTTGAAGTAGTCCGAATTTTGCAAATTTGTGAAGCTTTTCCCAGTTAAAGGCAAAAAATAAAACAAGACCATATACGGTAAAGGTTACGCCTAAGCTAAGCAGCGATAAGCGAATAAATGTAGACCAAGCGGGTTTATCTGCATAAAGATTTTTGGAACGAAAAAATGCTTCTATATCTACTGCAGTCCAGTTGCTAAATTTGCTGATGGTATAAATAATTGATCTAGAAATAGTAGATTTTCCCATAGATTTGACGGCGAGTGAATGGCTGAAATTGCTATATGGTTGTATGGCTTTTTAGAGGGAGCAAATTAGTTTTGTTTTTTTGCAAAAAAACAAAACTAATTTGCTCCCTCTAAAATATACCTTACTTACTTAATAAGCTTCCGACTAATCAAATTCGTACCATTTATTTGCAGCGTCACCAAATAAACCCCATCAGCATATTCACTTAGGTCTACTGTTTCTATAATAGAAGTATTTGGATTAGGAGTTGCTCTATTTTGTAGTAAACGCCCCATATTATCATACAATTTTAATTGTAAATCAGTTACAGGTTGTTTAAAATTAGCGGCTATCGTAACAAGTGCTTCACCAACAGGATTTGGAGAGACTTTAAAATTTTCTTGCGTGATAAAATCTTCCACGGCTACCATATCATCTTGTATCCGTAAATTGTCGATAGCCCAACCCCAACCAAAAGCAAATGGATCGGAGAATAAACGGAACCTTACAAATACTACATCTCCTGCTTGAAAATTGCCATTTTCGACCATAGAAATCGTTCGAGGAGCAAATAAATCAGGAGTGCCAGCAGTAGCGGAATTCTGACCTCGTACTGGTATTCCATTATTATATGCGCTTAACCAAGCACTCAGTGCTCTAGAATCATAGCCATCCAAAAAAGGTAGCCAAGTTTGTCCATCTATTTTTCTACCCTCTACGATAACATAATCCCAAAATTCTAGTTGTGTATAATTCCTACCAAGTTCGCCTGGTTCTACCAATACTATTTCTTCAAATTCTATCAAGGGGTCCACTTCTCTAATTTGAATAGGAACACTTAGTTGATAATTAAAATTAAATGTGTTAGCTGTACCTGCGTTAGGATAAGGATGCTGAGATTGTATACCATTATCAGAAAAACCGTTTGGTTGGTTGATGTTAAAACCATTGCCTTGGAAATCATCACCAATTCCGTCAAAATCATTCAGGTAAGTAATCGTTGCGTTGAAAGTCTCCGAAATATCAATCAGGTATAAGCCAGTAGCAGGATTGAAAATCTTATTGCGATTTGTACTTTTATCTACGGCCACGAGTCTATATTCTAATTGGTCGGATGTTGTTAAAGCTGTTGCTAAATTGACAACTCCAGAATATAGATTTATTCTAAATTCATCCGAAAAGTCTTCTTCCAAAAGTGCAATGCCTGCAACTTCTCCATTGACATAATATTCTACATAAACAGAATCTACCCCCGTAAAAAAATCCGTTACGATAGCATCCATAGGGAAAGCAATTGTTTTGTCATCGATTGTGCTCACAGGTGTATGCTGCACTACAGGAGCAGTCGCATCCCCAAAAACAGCTTCATAAAACTGTGGATTGGGTGCTTCCGCAGGAAATAGAAAATCATAGTCTCGACTGTCCGTTATCGAAAAATAATATTGTAGCACATTAGGGCTATCTAAAGCTGCTATGGTGCTTGTAAAAGCATCAGCTACCCCTGTTGGCTGCATTAATATAGAGTCTACTGTAGTAAAATTATCCCTCGAATAATATAGGTAGAAGGAACTCGCATCATAACCAAAATCAGAAGTTACCGTTGCATTCACTACATACGGCAGATTAAAATTATCTGTTATTTGTGTTTGCTCATGCAAAACGGTAGTAGTTGACCAACCTAAATCGTATAAGATATCAATAGAGATACCAGGGTCATGTTCTATAGTCGCTAGACTAGCAATAGGAGTCATTAAAGAATTAGGTGTTCCCCTATAAGTCACTTGATCTAGGTGATGTATACTCGAACCTTGTTGAAAGGAAGACGGCGCGTATATTTTTGGCGCAGCATTCGTCTGTTTAAAGCGAGGTGTATTAAGAAATAAATCTTCATTTGTCAAAGCAGTGCCCAAATTAGTAGAAGGATCGGGTAGGGTGGCGCATAAATTTTGACCTGCACCTGTTTCCATGTAAACATTATAAATGGAAGGTACTCCATCGGGAATATCTGTAAAACCGCTTGTTTTAATGCTTCCTGTATTTCCACCACCTACATTTGCAAAACCTACGAAGCCTAGCCCATGTATCATTTCATGGAGTACAATAGAAACAAAATCAAATTGTTCGGCCCCAATTACAGTGGTATCTTGAAAGTTGTAATACCAGTCTTGTTCTCGACTAATTTGAATAAAAATATCTGGCTCATTATCATTATTGAGGGCTTCGCCTGTCAATTTTTCTGCCAAAGCGATAGGATAGGCTGTTCGTTCTGCACTGTTCGGGAAATTGGTGATGAATTCGGCTGGCCCTGCGCCTGCTAATGCCCCTGGTCCTAATGCCACCCACTGTACAATTACATTAATAGGCACAGCAGAAGAAAGACGACTACTTAATATGTCTGTTGCAAAGTCAAAAGCATTTCTAGCGACCGTAGGCATCCTTGTATCATAATCTACCTGAAATACAGCAGGCATTTGGGGGGTATTTCTAGATTTGGCTACCCGTGGAACTACATGTCTATGCGACTCATTGTGGTATTTACAAACAGCAGGTAAATTATCTGGATCAACTAATAGCCGACCCATTTTTTGTGCAGTCAGTTGGCTGATAAATAGGCTTAGAAAAAAAACAATAGTTACATTAACTTTCATTATATGGGAATGATGGTTGGTGGTTTTTTTAGGGTGGGTGTACACTTAGCCTTGAATCGTTTTTAGAGGGAGCAAATTGGTTTTGTTTTTTGCAAAAAAAACAAAACCAATTTGCTCCCTCTAAAGAGAAATCTTAAAATATTTTATTCAATTACAATCTTTCTACTAATCTGTTCTACTCCGTTTATACGCATATTCACAAAGTAAATACCACTTGTAAGTTTCCCCACATCAATGGTCTCTTTTATTTGTCCACTAGTAGCATTAATTGATTTAGTAACTAATAGCCGACCAACATTGTCATAAATATTGATCTGTAGATTGTCAACGGCTTTCTTGAAATTAGCTTCCACTATTATATAAGAAGTCGAGCTTGGATTAGGAGAAAGTGTAAAATCTTCTTGATTGAGGTAATCTGCTACTGCTGTAGTAGGCTCTTGTATACGTAGATTATCAATCGCCCAACCCCAACCAAAAAGCATAGGATCAGAGAATAATCTAAAACGGACATCGACTATCTCTCCTGGGAAGAAATTTCCATTTTCCAGCATATCAATGGTTCTTGGTTGCCACAAACTAGGTAGGCCAATAGCTACTGAATTGTCTCCAGGTCCACCTACTTGTCCTCTTGAAAAAGCAGCAAGCCAAGCACTCTGTTCTCTAGAGTCGTATCCATCTAAGAATGGTAACCATTCTGCTTCACCGCTTTTTTTACCTTCAACAATCACATAATCCCAGAACTCTTGTTGTGTATATGCTGTGCCATCTTCTCCCGGTTCCACTAAAACAATTTCGTCAAATTCTATTAAGGCGTTCCTTTCTTTTAATATTATTGGTCGATTTAATTGATACGTAAAATTTAAGCTTCCTCGATCACCTGCATTTTCATAAGGATGTTCTGTTTGTATCCCTTTATTGTCGAACCGCTCTGGTTGATCAATCGAGAAACCGTTTCCGTCAAAGTCATCTCTCTCTTCATCAAAATTGTTTACATAAGTAATGACTGCATCGAATGTCATTTTAATTTCAATAGGGTAGCGCCCATCAGCAGGAACAAAGCGGATATTGCCAGGATTGTTTTTATCAACAGCAACTACTCGATATTCTAAAAGGTCCGTAGCCGATAAGGACTCCTCTAAGGAAACAACTCCAACATATAAACTATCTCTAAAGGTATCAGTGGTATCAAGGCTTAATCTAGCGGTAGGCTGTAAAATATCATTGATATAATATTCCACAAAAACAGTGTTCCTGGGTGTTGCAGCGCGTGGCACAATATGCTGATGATCCGAATGATGCGCTTTACAAATAACGGGTACATGGTCAGCATTGACTTTGTAACGCTTCATCTTCGACTCTTGGGCTGAACTAATGAAAAAACTAAATAGACAGATAATGGAAAATAAACTTCTCATTTGCTAGAATTTGTGATTAAAGAGGATGAAAACCTTTATCTAGTACTGGGTACTTGGGTGATAGAATGTATGAATTGTTCTGTGGGTGTGTTGAATAGAATAGTGTAGGAAAGTGCCTTACAAATTTACTTCGTTTATGTTACAATTACTTTGATTAATTAAGAAAGTGTTTTAAGCAAGACGTAATAAGTCAGCTAAAATACCTTCCTTCATCGCATATTTAGATACAATAATCTGTTCTATGTCTACAAGTTTTAAAATATAGTCTATTAAAATTACGGCAACAACAATCATATCTGCCCGAGTATCGGGTATCTCCTTTAAACGAAGTCGGTCTTCAAGTGTTGTTTGGAGTATATTTTGGTAAAAAGGATAAAAATCAGTTACGGCTACATTCGCATAAGTAGCGGCCACTTTTTCTTTGGCTAACAAAAATTCTAATACTTCAAAAGTTCCAGAAGCACCTACCAAAACAGCAGCAGGGTATTGTTTTAATGCTTGCTTTAGCGGATTTAAAAAATGGGCTATAAAAGCTTTTGTGGCGGCTATTTCTGTTGATAGGATGGGTTCATGCTGGTGGAATTTTTTGTATAAAACGCCCACCCCAATCGGAAAGCTTTGTGCCCAATGCACTTTATCTTTATTGGCTATAATAAATTCTACACTACCACCTCCAATATCCATTAAGAGGTAATTTTTTTCTTCAAAAGGAACCGCCATTGCCACCCCTTGATGTATATAAGCAGCCTCTTGACTACCCGTAATTAATTCAATGGAAATATCTAATTCCTCTTTTATCTTTTGCACAAAAGCAGGCCCGTTAGCTGCGGTCCGTAAGGCTGCAGTACCAATAGCTTTTACTTTTGTTACTTGCATTTCGGTCATCACTTGCCGAAAATGCTGTAAGGCTTCTAATCCTCTTTGGAGGGAGGCTTTTCCTATGATTTCGATTCCTTCTTCGGCTAGTTTGACAAAGTACCGTTTTCGATAAAGTTCTTTAAAGGTATTGTCAAGCTGTTGTTCCGCAACTAGAAGATGGAAGGTATTTGTTCCTAAGTCTATGACGGCATATCGGTTGGGCATATTTTATTTAAAATAGCGGGTAAAAAGTATATTTGGGAATAGGTTTTAGAGGGAGTGAATTTGATTTGTTTTTTTATACAAAAAAAAATCAGATTCACTCCCTCTAAAGAAATCTATCTCACACCTTAGCCAGCGTCATGGTTAGAATTTATCATCTGAAATTTGTTATTTAATTAAGGCATGACCGTATGAAATTCAAACGCTGCTTTTTCAGGAGACAACATTGCGGCATCTTTATTCTCTCCAACTATATAGTATTGGGTATTGGGTAATTCGGTGATAGAGATACCAAAAATTCCATCTTCAGCTGCACCGTCACTATACTCCCCATTATCTCGCATTTCTATTTTTTGAAAGATACTATTCGTGTTTCTATAGTATAGTAATACTTTATCTGCATTTTGAATACTGGCAGTAATGGTGGTCTTATCATCAGCTGATTGATGCTTGACATTAGAGATAGTTGGAGGTGTTTTGGTTAGTAATGGATGCTTAGAGAGATACACAATTCTTTTTTCCATTAACTCTGTTAGCCCTATGATTTTCGAAGTTCCTGCGAGTGTGGTCGTACTCATGTTCTGTGGAAATCCTTCATAAGTATATAGCTTGTTTTTATCCTCTTTGACTAGGTTATCTATTTTTTTTTGAATGGTTTGCGCACGTTCTTTATACTTATCATTGTTAAAGTGATCATTTAAGATCGTTCTAATATGGGCTAAGTATATTTTTCTATATAGGTCATTATCCAAGAGTTGAAGGACTAAAGGCCGTTCTTTATTTCTTGATTTATAATGCAATAAAGGACTGAGTTCTTGTAATTCTGTATCTGTCAAGGATTTTCCTGTTCCTGCAAAACGGAAACCACCAAAAGACATATTCATATCCCAAATAATTGGATTAAATTGACCCATTGAATCTTGATAGATATAATAATTATGGGAAAGTCTACCCAAATAGCTATCCAAATTTACGAGTACATTATCAAAAGCTAACATCCATAGGGTAGCATCAATATTCAGTTTCTTTTCTAATTGTCGAGGGTCTTTATTGAGCGTTTTTGTAAACTGAACAAGTTCTTCCCAACCATGAGCTGATTTTAATTCATAAGAATTTTTATAACAACTCGTATCTGGTCCTAAATATTTCAAGGTGGCTTTTTCATTAACCGCACAACCTTTTACTTCTTTAGCTTTCCAAGCAGGGTCACATTTTATGAGAATACCGTTACTCTCTCCAAAATTATTTTCTAAGAAATTATTATCTATGGATTCTGTCAAATTATATAGGCCGAGATAACTATCATTGACATAGACTTTTGCAAAATTTGCACGAGGGGCAATCATATAATTACCAGCAATTTCATAAGATAAAGCTTCTCTTAAATAACTCGGGTCTCTAAAGACATTCGAAAGTTTTAAGGTTTTAAAACCATCTGGGGTGGCTTGTCCTTTTTTTATATGATTTAATTTAACATTAAAAGGGAGTTTGGTAGAACCTGTTTTGCGCGTATTGAAGTAAGAACTATTTCCTTTATATCGAACCCCTACGCTGTCATAGGATACTCCATTTATTTTTACTTTAGCAAGTAGTCTTTTTTCCTCCCCTCTTTTTTTATAGGCATTCAATTTATTATCCCAAAAAGGGTCATCTATATAGATTTTTACATCTTGTACTTTCGACAAGTCATATAAATTTTGACTATACAGAAAAGAGGGAGCTAGTCCTATAATAATTAAAAGAATGTACCAGCATTTATTCATAGTTGTGTATCAGAAGTAGGTTAATAGAAGAAGTCAGATCGAAAAATGAATTTTTCTGTCAGAAGTCAGACCGCTTCGCTGTCAGAAATAGCACAGTGTCATTGTTAGTGTGCGAAATCTAACTTCTGACGAAAAAAATCATTTTTCGATCTGACTTCTGACTTCTTAAATTTTTACTAATTAATCTCTGTTATTTTAGCTACGTGTCGTTCAAACATATAGTTACTTGGAGAAAAACTAATTGCTGCTGTATTTTCTGCCACGATGTAATATTCTACGGAACCATTTCCTTTAGGAATGGTAACAGTATAAACGTCATCATTCGCTTTAGCATCTTTGTTTTTTCCATCATCTTCCATTACAATTTCGGTATATAGTTCTGCTTTGTTATAACGATAATAAAGTTTTACCTTTTTCGGCAATTTATCAACTTTTGCAGAAACGGTAAATGTATTAAGGAGTACGGAGGCATATTGTTCTCTTTTTAAGACATTTACCTCCGAAATACTAGGAGGAATGACTCTTAATTCTTGATGCTTTTTGAGCATTTTTGAGCGTTTAGCCATCAATTCTATAATACCCGGAATCTTACTTTTTTCTCCAACTGTACTGGTCAAACTTTTTTGGAAATCTCTATAATGGTACCTTTGATTACTATCATCCACGAAAGGACCTGCTATGAGTTCTTGCAATTCGGTTGCCCGTTCTTCATACCAACCATTATCGAAATTATCATAAAGAATAGTTCTAATATGAGATAAATAAGCCTTTTTATAGACTGGGTTTTTAAGCAGCTGACTGATAAGTGGCTTATACTTATTATCTATATGTAGCAAAGGATCTAAATCTTGCAACTCTTTCAAACTTAAATCAGAACCAGCGGTGGCATTTTTATAACTTCCAAAAGCCAGATTTAGATCCCAAATAATCGGAGTAAATTGACCTTTTTCATTTTGATATAAATAATAATTTTGACTTTTGTGTCCGCTGTAACTACTTAAGTTAACTAGCACATTGTTAAAAGCAAGCATCCATAAAGTTTGGTCTACATCTAAAACACTTGCTATTTGTTCAGGCTTATTATTTAAAATATCTGTCAATGCAATTAAATCATCCCAACCTTCGTCGGATTCTAATTCATAATTGTGCATATAACAATTCACATCTTCTTCATAAGCTAAGGCACCAAATACATTGGGCATACAACCTTTAGCGTTATAGGTTGTAAGATCAGGAGTAGATTTGAAGAAGGTTCTATCATCTGAGCCAAAATGTGTTTCTAAAAATTCTTTATCCACTGCTTCTATGCTAACAAATAAGCCATAATAGGCATCATTTATATACACCTTAACATAATTAGCCTTTGGAGCTATCATATATTTTCGGGCAATTTCAAAACCTAACACTTCTCTCACCATACTAGGGTCTCTTAGGGAGTTAGAAAGTTTTATTTTTTTATAGCCCTGATGATTTTGCTTTTTGTCGATAAAGTTCAATTTAATGAACAAGGGATTTCGCTTACTGCCCACTTTAAAGGAGCGACTGCCTCTATAACGAACGCCTACATTTTTATAGGTAGAGCCATCTATTCTCGCTTGACCCACTAATAAATCATCCCCATTGGTTCGCAAAGAATCCAATATAGCAGGCCATGTTTGCTGCTTAAAGGTTAATCTAAGTTCTTTCACCCGATCGGTGTCGTATAAATCAGCTACTGTCTCTGTTTGAGCGTTCACTGCTTGGTAGCTGAAAAGCAGTATAATAAAGAGTAAATAATTTCTCATATAGGTTTGAAACTAATTAAATAGAGTTGTTATCTGTTTAGCATATTTATTTGTTTAATCGGCTACCCGCCAATACTGTATAAACTGATAAACATTATAATCAACCTTACTTATACCTTTGAAAGATAAAGTTGTTTAAATTTATTGTAATTATTCAGAATAGAGCGTAGAGAAGCGAGAACAGAGATAAAATGGTGCTAAATTTAATAGTATAAGCTATACTTTAAGAACCAATCTGCTATCTATTCTCACTTCTCTGTTCTCTATTCTGAACAGTTTGAATTTATTAATAGACTTGTCTTTCTTTAAAAATACTTATATGAAATAGCTATTTTTTTGCTAGTTTTCTTTAAAAAATCACTGAATAATCTATTTATTGAGTTATTTTTCAGAGGAAAATAGCAGAAAAAGAGCATTTCAGATAGGTGTTTCTTAAAGGAGGACAAGTCTAATTTATTGTTGCTTCTTTTAAAGAGGTAAGGGGCTACCTTGTAAGTTCTCAATAAAAACCTCCATGCCTACGTCTAGTGTTGAACTTGATGTTGGAGTTAAGATTGAGATTTTACACTGTCTTTGATGGAATATTGGGCAAAATGTGAACCAAACTTTTAATTAGTGGTCCCATAATTAATAAGGATATACTGAGTGTTCGCTTTAAATAGTATTTGATTGAGTCCTTACCCACAAGTAGTAGTGCAATATTATGAAAATTACGCCACTCCTGTTGCAATTAGTAATTATGGAAATGTTAAAAGGTAAGCAATTTTTGTTTTTTAGTAGTTTTTAGAGAAATATAATCTATATAAGAAAAATAGTTGACAATTTCTTTTATTAGAATAGAGAGGCGAGAACAGAGAATAGAGACATAACTCGGTTAAAATTCAACGAAATTTCCTTATATGAAAACGAAAGCAATCTCTATTCTCACTTCTCTGTTCTTAATCTTAAATCTATTCATTAAAAAGTTACTCCAACAACTCATTAGGCAGGGATTTCGAAGTTTTTGCTCCCAATTGTTTAATTCGCTCTGCTCTACCAATTAAGGTATCTCCGTATTTTTTAGAATCAGTCAATTTGTTCATGGCATCTGAATAGGCACCTTGGGCATGGTCTAAGCGTTGTCCAACGGTCTTTAAATCTTCGATAAACCCGCAAAATTTATCGTATAACAACCCACTTTGCCTAGCAATTTCTAATACATTTCGTTTTTGTTTTTCTTGTTTCCATATAAAAGAGACGGTTCGCATGGTAGCCAATAGGGTAGAGGTAGTTACAAGCACCACATTGCGCTCTAAAGCATCGGTGTATAAGCTCGGTGCTTTTTGGACGGCTGCCGTAAAAGCAGGTTCTATCGGGATAAACATCAATAGATAATCGGGCGTATTTATCTCATATAATTGGGTATAGTTTTTAGAAGCTAAATCTCTGATGTGGCTTTTAATACTTTCGATGTGCAGATTTAAAAAAGTAGCTTTTTGCTTTTTATCACTGGCATTAAAATATTGTTCATAAGCTTTTAAGGATACTTTGGAATCAATAACTAAATGTTTGCCATCTGGTAAATTAATAATGAAATCGGGTCGTTTAAGTTGGCCTGATTTATCTCGATAAGAACTTTGACTAGAAAAATGAATCCCTTCATTCAACCCAGACTTTTCTAATAAGGTGCTTAACTGCAATTCCCCCCAATCTCCTTGTGTTTTAGAATCCCCTTTAAGGGCGGAGACTAAATTAGACGCATCTTCACTTAATTGGAGATTTAAGTTTTTTAACTGCTCTAACTCCTTTTTTAAAGAAATACGCTCCTTGGTTTCATCCATATATTTTTGATGGATATTTGCTTCAAATTCTTGTATTTTAGTCTTTAATGGATTTAGGAGGTGTAGCAATTGTACCTCACTTTGTTGCGTGAAGCGATGCCCTTTTTCTTCAATAATGCGGTTAGCTAGGTTTTCAAACTCCGTTTTAAATTGCGTTTGTAATTGCTGCGTTTCTTGCGATTTATCTTGTAAACGTTCTTCTAGATGAATAACCTGCTGTTCTTTGGAGGAGATAATTTTATTGAGTTGTATAATCGTGTGTTCTTTCTCATGGACATCTGCACGCACCGCATCCTTCTGTGCTTCCATAGATTGAAATAACTCTTTGGAAACATGAGTTTGTTGTATCTCCCTCATCGAATAATACCCCTTCGCAAACGTGTTTTTAAATATCAACCATAAAATAAGCCCAACTATTAGCCAGCTAGTGACTAATAGAAATATCATTGTCGTAAGCTCCATGTATAATTTATGTATGTTTATTGGGCTTAAAATTACAATAAAAAGTTTTAGAAGTAAATTTTTTATTGTTTATTAAAACTTTTTATTGCAGTTAGGTACTTATATTTAATAGTTCTTTTAGAGGGAGCAAATTGGATTTGTTTTTTTGCAAAAAACAAATCCAATTTGCTCCCTCTAAAAGAACTATTAAAGGTGCGTTTGGGGTTAACGTCACAGGTTGAATTTGACACTTGACACTTACACTTGAACTTAAAAAGTGTCAAATTTTTTTTATCTGGATAAACTTGTCGATATGGGAGATATAATTAAACTATCTTTGAAGTGAAGTGTCCTCAGGCAATTCCCTTTCTTCGGACTTTATCCTTCCTTATAATCCGACAGTCTCGAGCTTATTCGTATTGAACCTTCCATTTTATAAGAGATTTTTTTTTATTTACTATTGGCACCGATGAGGTATATTTTTTATATTCATTTTTTCTTCAGTGACGAAAAAAGAATTTGCTCTATCTGTTAAAGCTAGTTGCGACTAAAGACCAATAGCTAAAGTCCAGTTAAAGCATATTATTTAATTGAGTGAATTTTTCATTTATATAAATTGAATCTTTTGAAAAAAACACTACTAGAAGACCTAGAATTGCAAAGGTTAGCACTGATTAAAGAATTAATCATAAATAATCTTTCAAATACTAATTTAACAAATGTTTGGTTAGCAACAGAATTAAAGCTTAGTACAAGAACGCTTTATCGCATTATTCAAAATCTTACAGGAAAAACACCTAATCATTATATTCGTAGCATCCGCTTGGAGAAAGCTTATGAGTTATTA
>Ga0209831_1002782_pt1 | contig 14937 bp, 10 predicted proteins | sample Maine_Asex4_meta_FD_187451 | JGI IMG/M metagenome (GOLD analysis project Ga0209831, IMG submission 187451) | Marine algal microbial communities from Maine, USA - Maine_Asex4_metaG (SPAdes) (version 2) | ecosystem: Host-associated > Algae > Red algae > Unclassified | place: Maine, USA | collected...
GGCGCAATTTGCCCCAAGAGCCAAAGGTCCGCCTGAATGACTTGCAAGGCCCGCGCATATCCGCCCGTGCAATGCCCATCTGCTAACGCCAAGATTGGCTGGCCGTCCGGCGGAATTTGCAAACTTCCCGGCAAGAGCGGACTGCTCGTCATTTTCAAAACTGTGTCCAATGTCACAGCATCACCTTTCAAGCGCGAGCCCATACGGTCCGTTGCTGACGTCGCGTAAAAAGGTGTTGTAAAGAGGTAGCGTTTCGAAGCGTCAGACAGGGCGTCATACTCAGGGCCCTGCGCTGCGCGGAGGACGATATGATTAGAGAGCAGCGGAATATGTCCCTTTGGCAGGCTTCGCGGTTCGCCTTGTTTCTCACCAATATCCAACACGTCTCCGGTTTTCAGGGCTTCCCCATCTAATCCGCCGAGCTTGGCGGGTAAATAGGTCGAGACCGATCCCATAAAAGCGTTGGCCTTAATCCCACCTGCAATGGCGAGATAAGAGCGGCATCCTGCACGGGTGAAACTCATGGTCAGAATATCGCCGGCTTCGACTTGAACGGCCTTATTGAGCGCCAGATTCATACCTTGATTTTGGGACCACATTTGCGCGCCGGAAATGGCAATGGTGTAAGGCTCATTAAACCGCACATGTAATCCGCCAAGCGCGCATTCCAGGGCGGGCGTGTCCCAGCGGTTCCCGACCAAATGGTTCGCAATTGCAAAAGATAATTTATCCGCAGCCCCGCCGCCCGGAATACCTTGATGGCGATGGCCGGGACGCCCCGCATCCATGATGAGGGTCTGGGTGCCCGAGTGAAGAACTGTGATGGTCATTGCGGTATAAACCTCACGCGGTCACCCGCATTGAGCAAGAAGGGAGCCTCGCGTTCCACGTCAAAAATCGAGAGAGGCGTGCGGCCGATAATCTGCCAACCGCCGGGACTTTCCAACCCGTAAATTCCCGTTTGCCAATTCGCGATGCCAACACTGCCGGCAGGCACCTTCGCGCGCGGGGTGGCCAATCGAGGATGATGTAATTTTTCAGGGGCTGGCGAGAGAAAGGTGAAGCCCGGAATAAACCCCATCATGCAAACGCGGTACTCGCCTTTGCTGTGAAGGGCGATGACTTCATCGGCTGAGAGTTTTGCTGATTTACAAATCGTCTCCATATCCGGCCCGTCTTTGCCGCCATAATGAACCGGGATTTCGACAAGCTGTCCCGTCTGGGAGCCGATTTGCGCATTGCGCGCCAACAGATCTTCGATGTGGCGTTTGGTAGACTCGACAGACCGTGCGGCGAGGTCAAAGACACAGACGAGAGAGTCATATCCCGGCACGACTTCGATATATTTCCCGCTCTCGCGCAGCTTCGCGGCCAAGCTGTGAACTGTGTCATTCACGGCTTCAGAAAAGCCTTCAGTTTCCCAATCGACTAAAACCGCGTGGTCGCCATAGATTGAAATTCTTGGGGATGAAGCGGTCGTCGTCATTTATGCGAAAGCCTTTATTATGAGGCCTTCGGCCTCGATCGCTGCGCGGGCTTGCTTTGCGGTTTCCACCGCGCCCGCACTGTCTCCATGAACACAAAGCGATCCTGTTTTCAATATTAGCGTTTTCCCGGAATGGGTTTGCACCTGTCCGGTCGTTGCGAGAGTCACAGCTTGATCGAGACGTTGGGCCTGGTCTTTGATGACCGCGCCGTCGATTTTGCGGGACAGCAAATGTCCGTCATCCGTGTAGCGGCGGTCGATGAAACCTTCCGCGATAAAGCGAAGTCCGTGATCTGCTGCCGCACGACCCATCTGCGAATTGGGTCCGCCCAGAAAGGCGAGATCGAGGTTGAGGTCCGCAATGACGGAGGCAACTAGATCGGCCTTTCGCGCGTCAAAAACAGAATCATTATAAAGCGCGCCATGCGGCTTCACATAAGCAAGGGTGACATTCTCCGCTGTGCAAATCTCAACGAGGTCCATGATTTGCGCACGCACCGTATCCGCTAGTGCCTTGGCATCTATGTCTTGCCCGAGGACTAAGCTCGTGCGGCCAAAATTCGCGCGGTCCGGATAGGCCGGATGCGCGCCTATCGTCACGCCCGCCGTTTTGGCGTTCCGAACGGTCAGGCGCATAGATTTGGCGTCACCCGCATGTCCGCCGCAAGCAATGTTAGCGCTGGAAATGGCGCTCACAATTGCGGCTTCGGATGCGGCCCATTCGGGCGTATCAGCTTCACCTATATCTGCATTAAGGTCGATCATTTTCATGGGCGTCTTCTAGCAGCAAAATTACATTTGCCCAGACCGATTTCAGCCGCCAAGAGGCGCTATGATTGAAAATCCACTGTTTTGGGCCAGCGCAATTGTTGCCGTTATTATTACGGGCGTTTCAAAAGGCGGCTTTGGCGGCTTAGGTCTGTTTGCTGTCCCGATTATGGCGCTGACGATTTCCCCTATTCAAGCGGCGAGCATCATGCTGCCGATCTTGATTCTCATGGATTGGATCAGCGGGTGGAGCTACCGCAAGCATTTTGACAAAGGGCTTGTCATGCGGATGTTGCCCGCTGCCATTTTTGGCATTGGTATCGGCTGGGCACTGGCCGGATTTGTCACGGACAATGCCGTGCGTATCATTGTCGGTCTTATCGCGGTCGGTTTCCCGCTCTATAATTGGTTTGGGCCGAAGTCGGGTCTGGCCGCGATTAAAGACAGCAAAATTGCCGGGCATATCGCGGGCGGGCTCGCAGGGTTTACCAGTTTTGTCGCCCATGCGGGCGGCCCGCCCTTTCAAGCCTACGCCATTCCGCAAGGCTTGCCGCACCGGATTTATGCAGGCAGTGCGGTGATGTTTTTCTTCGTTGTGAATGCGGTGAAAATCGTTCCCTATGCTGCGCTCGGCCAGTTTGATATGACAAACCTCACGACCTCGGCGATGCTTCTGCCGATTGCGCCAATTGGTGTGCTTCTCGGCGTGTGGATGACCAAACGCATTGATGGAGTTTTATTCTACCGCATCATTTACGGTTTGATTTTCATTACCGGGCTGAAGTTGCTTTGGAACGCGTTCCTATAACGTGTCTCTACAAAGAACGACCGCAGGCCGCGCCGCTGGCCCACGCCCATTGAAAATTATGTCCGCCCAGATGACCTGTCACATCAACAACTTCGCCGATAAAATAGAGCCCCGGCACGGCGCGGGCTTCCATTGTTTTGGACGAGAGCGCGTCTGTATTGACTCCGCCGCGCGTGACTTCGGCTTTGCGATAGCCTTCCGTGCCTGCGGGGCGAATATGCCATGCGCTGACTTGCAGTGCTAAATTGGCGAGTTCGCGGTCGGGCATATCGGCAAGGCGTTCATGTTTGAACCCGGTTGCCAGATGGGTCGCCAGCCGCGCAGGAAGATGAGATGCCAACCATTTTTCCGGCGAGAGCCTTGGCGATTGCGACTTTGCCGTTTTCAATTCCGCCAAAATATCCCGGCCCGGAGCCATGTCCACTGTGATGGCTTCCCCCGAATTCCAATAAGAACTGATTTGCAAAATTGCTGGTCCCGAAAGCCCGCGATGGGTAAACAATAAGGCCTCATCGAAACGGGCTCTGTCATTGCTGACAATCGTATCGACGCTTACGCCGGATAGCGCTGCGATGGGATCTTTTAATTGGTCGGTGAAGGTAAGCGGCACCAAAGCGGGTTCGGGCGTAACGACATCTAAGCCAAATTGCTCCGCCACCTTATACCCAAATCCTGTGGCGCCCATCTTCGGAATAGACGGCCCGCCGCAGGCGATCACGAGTGCCGCTGTCGCGAGGGTTTGAGTCGATGTCGTGACGACAAAACCATCACCGAGTTTCTCGACCCCTAAAACTTGCGCGCCCAATCGGAGTTCATTTCCGGCGTGGCTACATTCGGTCAGCAACATATCGATAATCTCTTGGGAGCGTCCGTCGCAAAACAATTGTCCCTTCGTCTTCTCATGCCATTTTATGCCATAACGTTCGACCAAATCTAGAAAATCATATTGCGTGTAACGGCTCAGCGCGGATTTTGCGAAATGCGGATTTTGCGAGATGAAATTCTCCGGTCCGCAATATAGGTTCGTAAAATTACACCGTCCCCCGCCGCTAATCCGGATTTTCTCGCCCGCTTTTTCCGCGTGATCCAGAATAATGACAGACTTACCGTTCTGTCCGGCAAAGGCTCCGCACATGAGCCCCGCTGCGCCCGCGCCGATGATGATGACATCGGCGTCCATTAATTCTGATGCCCTGGAAGTTGTCCTAATGCCCGCATGCGGGCCAGCTTCAATATCGCGGCCACACCGACAGCGTGCCTAATTTCTCCTGCATCAATTGCGACCAGCGCTAAGTCCAAACTAATCTTCATAAGGGAAATATCTTCGGTACTTTCCAGCTCAGTTTCGCCCGGTGTGAGGTCGGTCGCCAAAAAAACCATGCAGACTTCATCAGTAAGTGAGTTGGACATTTCCATGGTCAGGATTTTTTTCATCCGGCCTGCTGTAAAGCCCGTTTCTTCTTTAAGCTCCCGGTGCGCCGCTCCGATCGGGTCTTTGCCTAATGGGTCGCCGCCCGCCGGAACTTCCCAACTATAGCTTTGAAAAGAGACCCGGCTCTGCCCGACCAACCAAATATGACCGTCTTCATAGGGGATGACGCAAACACCCAGATTTTCAAAATGGACCAAACCATAAAGCGCGTCTTTTCCGTTAGGGTCGACCGCGGGAATATCATCAAGCCGCATCCAGGGATTTTCATATTTCACGATGGGGTTGCTGAGGGTCCATGCAAAGTCAGGGCGGGGAAAATTGGGGAGCTTAGTCATGTGCGGCGGTTAGCAGGGCGAGGCGGGTGAGGGAACGGGTAATAAGATCCCTGAACAGACCCATGTCAGAGCGAGATTGCGACTCTGTGTCGGAAATGTTATGAAAAACAATAAAAATATATTGAAAAACGATAAATAGTGACTTATCAACTGGCTTATCGGTGTGCCAACCGATGGGAGACGATAATGACTGATTCACATGACAGCCGGAATCCGCAGGGTTCCGGGACACCGAGCTCACATTCTTTATCCAAAAGAACACCGCGAAAACAGCTGTGGATTTGGCGTGTCATAATTTTCGTCCTTCCGGTTCTTGTTATTGCGGGTTCAATTGCCGGCCTCATGGCCATGAGCGCTTTAAAGCCCCAGCCCGAGGAAAAAGAAGATGTCGTCAAAGCGATTCCTGTTCTAACCGATATTGCAATTCAGGATGATGTCCTCCTTACAGTTATTGTACAGGGCGAAGTTCAACCGAGGACCGAAATTAATTTGGTGCCGCAGGTGGGCGGTTTGATCACCTATATGTCCCCGAAATTTATTGAAGGGGGTCGGTTTAAAAAAGGGGATCTATTGGTCCGCATTGAACCCGCAGAATTTGAGCTGCGCGTCACCCAAGCCCGCGCGAATGTCGCGCAAGCGGAAACAGTTATCGCCCGCGAGCAATCAGAAAGCCTGTTGGCGCGTCAGGATTGGGTAGATTTAGGCCGCGGCGGCGCGCCGACTCCGCTGACTTTGCGCGAGCCGCAAATGGCGGAAGCTAAAGCGCAATTGGCATCTGCGAGTGCACGCCTCGCGGAAGCGGAACTTCAACTCGCCCGGACGTCTCTTTATGCGCCGTTTGATGGACGAGTTACGACCCGCCAAGTGGACCAGGGAGAGTTCGTGTCAGCCGGCACGCGCCTCGGCGAAGTTTACTCAGTGGATGTTATGGATGTCCGTCTGCCGATGACAAATGATGACTTGCGCCGCGCGGGCCTCACCCTGGGATATGAAGCATCCGGGGCGAGCGGCGGGATTCCCGTGACCCTGTCCGCCGATGTCGCAGGGAAGCTCGGCGAATGGGAGGGACGCATCGTGCGAACCGATAGCCGCTTTGATGCAACAACCCGCGTGCTTTACGCCTATGCCGAGGTCAGCGACCCGTTTGGGGCAGGGGCCAGCAACGGCACGCCTCTCGCGCCCGGCATCTTTGTCAACGCAGCGATTGATGGGCAAGCGTTGAAGGATGTCATTGTAATACCGCGCTCCGCTCTACGCGGTGAAGACAAAGTCTATCTTGCCATTGACGGTAAGCTGGAAATCAAAACGGTCTCCGTCGTGTCCAGCGATCGCCAACAGGCCATCTTGCAAGGTGGAATTTCGCCCGGCGACACCGTGATTACATCTCCTATCCGGGGCGTGGCTGAAGGGATGAAAATTCAGATCGTCGAACCTGGAGAAACTGCTGTCGCCCCTGTCTCTGATGCGGGAGCAGAAGAATGAGAAACATCATAAAATGGTGGGCCAGTAACCCGGTCGCGGCTAATCTTCTCATGCTGATTTGCTTCATCGGCGGCATTGTCAGTTATGTTCAAATTGACCGTGAGCTTGAACCTTATGTCGAGTTTCCCGGCGCGTGGACCTATGTCGCGTGGCCCGGCGCATCTCCGCAGGATGTCGAAGAGCAAATCATTGTCCGTATGGAAGAGGCGCTGTCCGAAGTCCAAGGCGTCAACCGTATGTGGGCCTCCGCCCAAGAAGGCGGCGGGTCTGTTACGGTTGTCGGGAAAAACGGCGTCGATGAAGCTGTGTTGATGGCGGATGTGAAACGTGCGGTGGACTCTATCAACGCCTTTCCGCCCGCCGCGGAAGAGCCGCAAATCAATGTTTTCCGCAATCGAGATGAAATCATTCGGCTTGCTGTCTCGGGAGACGAGACAGTGTCAGAGCGGGAGCTAAAACGTTTCGCGGAAAAAACCCGGCGAGACGTCGCCTTGCTTGGCTATGTGCCGGCCGTGGAATTATTCGGTGTGCGCGGTGAAGAAGTCTCGATTGAGGTCTCAGAAGATGCGCTGCGCCAATATGGGTTGACCATAAGCGAAGTTGCGCGGGCTGTGCGCGGAACCTCCGTCAATGCCTCTTCCGGGACGGTCCGAACGGACATCGGAAACATGCAGCTCCGCACACGCAATCAAGCAGATTCGCAGGTCGAGTTTGAGAACATTGTCGTGCGCCAAGACGCAGGCGGCGCTCTCATCCGCGTCAAAGATGTCGCGACCGTTATTGACGGATTTGAGCAGGTCAATCTGCTCGCGACTGTCAACGGCAATCGCACTGTCCTCGTCCAAGTCATGAGCGGCCCGAGCATGGATATTGTCAAGATGTCTGCCAATGTTGAAAGCTACCTCGAAAAGACCGCAGACAGTTTGCCGGAAGGCATTTCTATTACGACATGGGAAGATGCTGCCGACCAATATACGGGGCGGATTACCACGATTGCGAAGAATTTCTTCACGGGGTTATTACTCGTCTGCTTAACCCTGATGTTATTCTTGAGACCGAAAATTGCGCTCTGGGTTAGCATCGGCATTGCGACGGCTTTCGCGGGAGGTTTGGCATTGCTTCCACTCTTTGATGTGTCGTTCAATATGATCTCGACCTTCGCGTTCCTTCTGGTGATCGGGGTGATTGTTGATGATGCCATTATTGTGGGGGAGGCTATTCACTTCAAAACCGAGTCCGGCGAGCAAGGTTTGGACGCCGCTGTGAACGGCACAAATATGGTTGTGAAGCCCGTGATTTTCGCAGTCCTAACCACCATGATTTTCTTCGCGCCGTGGATGTATCTCAGCGGCGGCACGAGTGAGTTTACGCGGGCGATTTCACTCGTCGTGATTTTGGCGCTTTTTTTCTCCCTCGTAGAATCCCTGCTCATCCTCCCGGCGCATTTGGCGCATCTGAAGCCTGTCGATCCGAAAAGCCGTATCATGCGGTTTCAGAAGAAAATTGCGGATAGTCTGACTTGGTTTGCGGAGAGTGTTTACCGGCCGATGATTACGGCGGCTCTACGGCGCCGGTATCTAACGGCATCCCTCTTCGTTGGGCTGATGATCTTGACGGTTGGTGTGGTGGCCAATGGCTTGGTGAAATCGTCTTTCTTCCCGGAAGGCGAATCTGACCAAATCGAGATTTCCGTCGAACTGCCCGAAGGCACGCCGTATGCGCGCACGCTCGAAGTTCTGGCGCAGTTGCAACATGCTGAAGAAGCCTTGCAAAAAGAGATCGCCGAAACGGATGGAGACCTAATTGAAAATTGGTACACGCGCTCGCGGGACGATAATGTTCTGGCGCTGGTCAAATTGGTCCCACCTGAAACCCGCGCGCTGACCGCGAAAGAGACAGCGGAGCGCTTGCGCGATCTTATTGGCGACGTTCCGGATGCCGAAAACATCAACGTCAATTACCAAGATAATAATGACGGCCCGCCGATCCAATATGTCCTAAACGCGAAAGAGTTCGTCGATCTGCAAGCGGCAGCGGACGACCTGATGACGCAGCTCCGCAGCTATGAGGGCGTCTTCAACGTCGTCAATGATATGGAAAGCGCGACAGAAGAAGTGCAGTTCGATCTGAAACCCGGCGCAGCCGCGCTGGGCGTGACGGCAGCGGATGTTGCGCGCCAAGTCCGGCAAGGCTTCTTTGGCGAAGAGGTCCAGCGCCTCCCGCGCGACGGCGAAGATGTGCGCGTCTATGTGCGCTACCCGCGAGCGGACCGCGAGTCCCTCGACTTCCTAAACTCCATTCGCATTCGTACGGCGGACGGGCGAGAGCTGCCTCTTGCGACGGTTGCCGACCTCCGCTTTGAAAAAGGGACGAACCGGATACTGCGCCGAGAACGCCAACGCGCTATCATTGTCTCGGCCGAAGTTGTGTCTGACCGAATTGATGAAATCCGTGAGGAGTTGAATGACGGCTTCTTTGCCGAATTTGATACTTTGCATCCGAATGTTACGCGCGGCAATATTGGCCGCGCGCAAGGCGAAGCCGAGTTCCAAGCCGAGCTTTTCACATTCATGCTCATCGCGATTGGCGTCGCTTATTTCATCGTCGCCGTGTCCTTCAAATCCTATTTCGAACCGATACTGATTCTGCTGGCGGCGATCCCGTTCTGCTATTGCGGGATGATTATTGGCCATCTGACGATGGGCGCGACGATGTCGCTGCTCTCGATATTGGGGATGTTCGCGGCGGCGGGCGTTGCCGTGAATGATAATCTGGTCTTGCTAGATTATGTCCACCGATTGAGAGACCAAGGCATGGACGGTGCGCAAGCCCTCATCGAGGCCGGCACCCGCCGTTTTCGCCCGATCCTGCTGACCTCGCTAACGACGTTTGTCGGGCTCATGCCGCTCTTGATGGAGAAATCCCTGCAAGCGCAATGGCTCATTCCGATTGGGATTAGCCTCGCCTTTGGCGTGCTCTTCGCACTCTTCGTAACGCTCTTCTTCGTCCCCGCCCTTTACGGCATCGGCGCAGACATCGGGCGCGGCGTGAGCTATCTCGTTAAAGGCCGGAAGCCTCCGCGTTTCTCTGCGAAGATTGCAAAAGTTTAGGGATAAGCCCTCTGGAGGTGAGGATGGGATTCGAACCCGTGCCTTGGAAATCGATCCCCCTTTTGAGTTCGGGAATCGATTTGCCGGCGCGCCGAATAAGGGAAGCTTCAGCTGACCGTTTCGGCTTCAGATGTTGCTGGGATAAGCCCCGCTGGAGGTGAGGATGGGATTCGAACCCACGTTAGGCTACAAACCTAAACACGCTTTCCAAGCGTGCGCCTTAAACCACTCGGCCACCTCACCAATCAGGGCATTTGAACCAGACGTGAAAGTGAAGTGACCCACAAAATAGCACGCTTGATTCTTGGTTTGGCACCGCTTTCGCGGTGCGGGCGTGCGCCTTAAACCCTTGTCTCTCTGACCAAGCAGATCGCGCAAGGATATTATCAACGCAACGCCGCGCGATATAGCGCACCCCGCCCGCCGCGCAACCCTTTTCCTCCCCCTGTTGCAGCGTGGCCTTACAGAGCGCGCTTTACACAGGCTCTCATCCCCTGTTAGCCGTAAGGAGAGAGCGGGGGTTATGAAAGACAAGCTGACATTGGGCGTGGAGGAGGAATATCTTCTCGTCAATCCGGTCACCCGCAATGCGGTGGTCAGTCCGCCCAAGCGGTTCATGAAAGCCTGTCAGGCCGCCATTGGCGACCGCGTCACGCCGGAATTCCTGCGCTGCCAAGTTGAAATCGCCACCGATATTTGCGACTCCGTGCCCGCCGCGCGAGAACAAATCGCAAACCTGCGCGGCGAAATCGCCCGCATTGCCGAAAGCATGGACATGGCGCTCATGGCGGCCTCGACCCATCCCTTCACGCCGTGGAAACGTCAGCGCCCCACGGAGGGCGAGCGCTATGAACAGCTGGACAGTGATATGCAGGGCGCGATCCGCCGCATGATGATTTGCGGCATGCATGTCCATGTCGGCTTGGAAGACCCTGAGCACCGCATCGATGTTCAGAACCAAATCCGGTATTTCCTGCCGCATATGCTCGCGCTCACCACCAGCTCGCCCTTTTGGGAAGGTCAGGCGATGGGGATGAAGTCTTACCGCCTTTCCGTCTTTGACGGTATGCCGCGCACGGGCATCCCCGAAGAGATTGAGAGCTACTCCGAATATGAGCGCCTCATCAACGCCATTATTGCCGCGGGCGCGATTGAGGATTCGACAAAAATTTGGTGGGATATTCGGCCCAGCGCAAACTTTCCGACGCTGGAGATGCGGGTCTGTGATGTCTGCACACGATTGGAAGACGCCATGGCTGTGACAGCGATTTACCAAGCGCTCACCCGGCGGATATTGCGCCTGAAAAAAGACAATATGAAATGGCGGGTCTATCCGGCGTTCCTGATTAGCGAAAACCGCTGGATGGCCCAACGCCACGGCGTCTCGGGGCGGCTCATTGATTTTGGCAGCGGCAAAGCCGTGCCCTATCCGGATATTTTGGAAGAGTTGATTTCATGGATTTCCGAAGATGCAGACGCGCTCGGCTGTTTGGCCGAGGTCGAACACGCGCGCACGATTGTTACGCGCGGGAGCTCGGCCTGTCGCCAGAATGAAATCTATGAGCAGGCCCGCACAGCAGGCCTACGCAAACGCGACGCCTTTAATGCGGTCGTAGATGATCTGGTGAAAGAGACCGTGGTCGGAATTTAATATCTCCCGCTAAATGGGCCTCTTTTCGCTGTCTTATTGTCTGCCGTTTCTTGTGTCTCAATTCTCAGTCTAAAATTAAAAGGGATGTCCGCGTGGGTGGTTAGGCTCTCGTGGAAACGAGGAAGGGTAAAAATAGTTTTCGAGCCTTCCCAGCTAGTGCAATTCCTGTTAATCAGGAAATGCACTAAGTGCCAAGAAGCCCCACGCGGCGACGCCTTTTTCCGCTGACGGCCTAGCTGAGCAGTCGTGGCTCAATAAGCTCTCGTCAGGCCACCCAACTCCACAAGCATTACCAAGTTTCGTCCAATGACAAGCGCCGCTCCTCCCCAATCAAGTCAATGTGCACATGACCGCCCTGTGGAAGAAGACAAGTTTAGTTATTGCACAGTTTTACCAAAGCGCGGACGCATCTTTTTTTTTCGTTGATTTTATTGGGAAATTTGCGGTTTAAAAGTGGGAAACGCAACGTCAAGAAAAGGTCCGGGGGACCTTTTTAGGGAAGCGCCGAACGATTCCTCGTTCGGGTGATGCGGATTTATGACTTTTGGATTATAGTAAAAACATCCTCATTGCGGACATTAGCTCAGTGGCAATAAACGCCCAAAGAAGGCCGCTGGTAATGTTTTGGTAATGAGACTTAAACCGCACCCAAAGAAGGACGTCGGCAATGTTTTCCGATGCGGCAGTTTGTCCCAAATAGGACGCGGGTATAAAGTTCAACGTGGTTTCATTCCCTCCCGCTTTATGTGGGAGTATGACGCTCTGACGTGATAAGACGCCGTACATTAAAACTGAACAGGATCCCTCGTATCGCAGCCGTGCGGGAGGGCACGGGTGTTAGTCAACAGGTGCTGGCGGGGGCTGTCGGCGGATTTATATTTGTTTGAATTAACTGGCCGGCACTTAAGCTTTAAAGACCGTATTCATATTCCAATTCAGCCTCAACCACTTGGGTCGGTTGAGGCGCCGCTGTGTGATGTTCAGCCGTATCGACCTCTGCTGATTGCTCTAGATGTTCGGCATTACGCGCTTCGAATTCATCGACCTTACCGATTTCTTGAATCCGTTCCATGGAACCGCGAAGGACGGAGCTCACGCGGGAATGAGCGTCGCCTTCCAGATCTGCGGGATCAACCTCAATAGAGCGGTCGCCATGCGCGACAAGTGTTTCCATAACAGAGACCCCTGCGGGTGTATTGATCAGGGTCGAGATAGGTCCGTTCTCAATCCCTGAGGCGCGCTCAAGCTCAACAGCTTCAGCGCCCTCTTCGTGAAGAATACGAACCGCATTTTCCATCGGTAAGATATGCGGCGACGGCGCGCCATCCAGTGAAGCATCAATCGGAGGAATAACAGGCGCTGCGTCATTGACGTCTACATCACCACCGACTGGGGCCGCCGCTTCGGGTTGCTCGATAACGAGGTTTTCGATGCTTTTATAGTAGAGCTTATCCGCGCCGTCAGAGACATAGCCATCATAGCCCGTGCCATTAAAGGTGACGGGTCCCGCCACATCCGTTGCCGTACTGCCATCCGGCAGCGTGTTGATCACCAAAGTATCCGTTCCGCCCGCGCCGTCCAAGGCTTGGTCGCCTGAAAGCTCGCTCACTTCGGCCAGATCATCACGGCTCGAGCCTTTGACCGCATCGATATTGTGAAGCTTGTCGATGTCCTCGCCGGGAGCAGGCGCATATTGCTGCCCCTTATTCACAGAGATTTCGTCGGCGTCTATTGTAATCAGGACACCGTCGCGCGCGACGCCGTCAAAACTTGAATCCACCGACAGCGCGTCCGGAGCGGCAAAACCCGTCTTTAATGTCGTATAATCTACACTATCAATGCCCCAGTCGGTTGTCGTGTTAGACTTGTGATCAGAGGCTGGATCCAGATTGGCATCCCCGCCATCAATCGTATTGTTGCCCCATCCGGCATGGGCGATGTCTTTGCCTTCGCCAAGGAAAACACGGTCGTCTCCGCCGCCTGTGTAGACATTGTCAGCACCGTCAAAAGTGTGGACGGTGTCGTTGGCATCGCCGAGCTTATATTCATTTGAAACAAACTGTACACTTTCTGCGTCAGAAAAACCGGGAGCTAAGGCTTTGACCTCCGCAGCAGTAGCCCCCACCACAACAGTATCGACAGGCGAATGTCCTGTCATGTCAATCCCGTCAAATGTTGTGACGCCAACTGCGTGATCGCGGTCCAAACCGTAGTCCGCTCCAATATCTACATCTTTCAAGGCAGCTGTGCCGCTGTAAGCCCCGCGATGCTGATCAAGCCCCATCTCAGCAAGGATTTTCTGCGTGTCGACTTCATTTGCCCCGTAGTAAGCTTGCGCTGCCTCTGTTGAATTTGTGTTGGACATGGTCTGATCATATTCAATACCATTGGGGCGCGTTCGAGGAATATCCGGTACATTTCGGGCGGCATGATTAGTTTCGTGAAGCATTGTATAAACGGGCGGCACGCTGAAAACTTCGCCATCTGTATCAAGTGAACGAATGGGAGTGTCCGCAGTCGCTAGTTGGCCGTCTAAGCTTGGGTCCAAACCTGAATACGCTTGAACCTTCCCATTAGCATCCAGCGCGTCATAACCATTGAGATAAACCTCCCCCTGACTGGGGATTGCAAAATTCCCTGCCGCGGGAACATCACCGACACTCATGCCTGCTTTTGCAGCTACAGATGAAATCACACTCTGGTCATTGACGTTAAGATAATGGAGTCCGTTATTGTCCAACCCATCTTGGAGCATGGTTTGACCGCTATCCGTGTTCCAAGCTTGCTCCAATTGCCCTAAGATAACCTCTCGCTGGGCATCATCAAATCCGGTGAATTGGAATTGATCTTTGACATCTTCAAAAGGCGGGGTGGTTGATGCCTCATTTTTAATATCAGCCATGAGAGTCTCCTTACAATGCGCCGGAAAGCGGGTGGTCTTTAGGAAGCGCTTTTAGCGTTTCCGTTCTCTTCGAGTCTTCCGCGAAAATTTTGTGCTCAATCGGCAAGGCAAGAACATCAAAGTCTTCGCCTTTGTCACAAACGACAATTCCATAGGGAATGGCCCAATTCCAAAAGGGCCCCGTTTCCGTTTCCAAATAAACATCAAGACTTGGATTTGCTGCTGCATATCCCGTGTAGACTGAACCCGTTTCGCAGGGCTTCAAGAAAAGACCTGATATGTCGTTAATAGCAACAGGTTCGAGATGACGAATGACGAGATTCAGGCCTTGCCGGGAGCTTAATCCGCGCACATTTAGGTTCAATGGTGGCCGGGATCCACCTGCGCTTTGCAGGTAGGGCACCGTATCTTTCGCAAAATTAACGCGAGACACGTCGCCCTTCAGATAGGTAGATAAGCGGGCCTCTACAGCCGCCACCTTCGTGTTTGGTGATGAAGTATAGAGCCTGCCAATCGGTTGATTTGGCCTATAGTCGCCACGTGCACGAGGCGTGTCTGCCACTGGAATCGAACCATCACCCGCCTCACCCACAGCGTTACCGCATCCGGACAGGACGGCCATCGCGCTCACGCAGATAATAAAATTTTTCCACATACATACCCTCACTTTGCATTTTCTATACCACAACTGCGAGAAAATGTCTCAAATTTAATAACGCCCCGTTATCTGAATCTTTCAAGTTAAAAAAGACAGACCCATACCAGACGTCCCCTAAGCAAGCATCTCTCGACCGCTTCAGGGGTGTTTGTACAAAAATCCGAGCGTCCTAAAATCTTGCGGTTTCAATCGGTCATCGCAACACATTGGCCGAACCGCTCGGCCGGTGTTTCATATTCGAGGGTCTTTCTGGGACGCTCGTTAAGGGATCTTGCTACCGCATTTAATTTCGCTTGGCTATGGAC
>Ga0209831_1002785_pt1 | contig 14933 bp, 12 predicted proteins | sample Maine_Asex4_meta_FD_187451 | JGI IMG/M metagenome (GOLD analysis project Ga0209831, IMG submission 187451) | Marine algal microbial communities from Maine, USA - Maine_Asex4_metaG (SPAdes) (version 2) | ecosystem: Host-associated > Algae > Red algae > Unclassified | place: Maine, USA | collected...
AGCGCAGCATTCGTCAAAAAGCGAGGCGAGCCAGCATGGATTCTACCTATTTGCTTAAAGTTCTTAATGCCTCAATTCCTCTACAGTATAACCATTCTAAAAGCTAAATTTTCTTGCGTTTACCCTGATTCATTGGACTCTTTTACCTGTAAGTCGCTGCTATAGGTATAGGTAGTATTATTGCTAGTTTTAGTAAAAGAATTTGTGCCACTTAAATCTTCAAAATCAATAACATGATATTCAGCAGGATTTGTTAGTTGTGGGCTTTGAACTTCAGGGGCTTCAATTGTTCCAGTGATGCCTCTGGCGCTACTAGTTTAATCCGCGATCGCATTATTAGCAGTAATCGCAGTAATTAAGCTAGATAAGAGAGCTGTTGCAACTACTGTATTTAATATCTTATTGTTCATGATTTAATACTCAGTTTTATATTTAGAAAGTAATTCATATGGTTTTGTTGGCTTATTAGATCCTATCTGTTTAGTAACTAATTATAATCAGATATAATACTAGTATTTTATGTAAGATTTGTATGAAATATTCGAAATTAAATCAGTGTTTTAGTGAATATAACTGCAAACAATATTTAAACTCTTATCTTGTATAGAGATGCTAATCTGCGTATAAATACGGTTGAAGACTGATTAATAAAAAAGCGATCGCCGTATAGCATTTGATTAGCTATAACAATTATGAAATTTAATTGAGATTAATCTGCGAAAGTATCAGTTATTCCCGTAACAGTAACTTCTAAAATGCCTACTGCTGTTTTACCGTCGGCATCCTCAACTGTATATTCAATAGTCTCTAAATAGCTTTCTCCATCATTAAGAGCTTGTAACTCGACGCTAAGACGAGGATCGTATTTAATTCGGTGCTTTCCTTTGTTGCTTCTTTGATCTCCTCGAACATTTTTAATTTGAATGGTTGCGCCAGAAGGTAACTCAAACACTTGGTTCGGGTTGAGAGCTGTACCATTGATGGAGGTAATAGTTAATTCCTCTTTGGCTGTATCAGGATCGCTATCATTTTTAAGTACGGGAATCGATATGTGGCTATCTTCATCGGTACTTCTAGTATCATTCTGAGATATAGGTGCATCTGCCAAGCCTGTAATTTTTAAAGCTACGGTGGCAGAATCTGAGTTGCCTCGATTATCTCCGATAGTGTAGGTAACACTATCTTCTACTGAATCTGAAGGAGTAAAAGCATCAAACTGACCATTAGGGTTGTAGATTGTACTTCCATCGCTTTCTACAGTTAACAACGCTCCTGAAGGCATTGTAATTTCTACTCCAGTATCATACTCAGTTTCGCCAACAACGACTTTAGATATGCTTAAGTCGCTGTTTGGATTAATGTCATTAGCAACAATATTGCTAGTAATCGAGTTATCTTCATCTGTAGTGATTACATCATTAACAGCAGCAGGAGTAGCTGCATCAGGTAATACTTGACCGATAATATCTTCATCTTCAGCAGAAAAAGTATGGTTGTCAGATTCAAAAGCAGAACCACCAGCAGTTAAAGTCGCAACTACAATCTCATCATATGACCCTTGCTTGAAGAAAATATTGACAAAGCTAAATGGTTCGTTTTCATGTCCACCTCCACCCTCGAAAGCAGGATTTCCGTAGAAACTATCAGTATTTGTAACATCAGAACTATTGATAAAGTTAACTAAGTCCTGAGTTTTAAATTCAGCTACAGCAACGCCATCTTTTTTAAAGGTAATCTTATTGTAAGGATCTCCTGCCGACCACCAGAAACCAAAGTATTTTTGATCCTCATTTACATTAATAGTGTAGCTTCTAATTGACTCTAATACTTCTTGAGTAATAAATTTAGAGCCTTCAGCACCACCCCACTGATTAGCATTTTTAATTTCTAGGTCACTGCTATAAGTATAGGTAGTAGTTCCATTTGTTTTAGAAAATCCATCAGTCCCAGTACTTTGACTATCAAAATCAACTACATAGTAATCGCTTGTTTCGGGAAGTTGAGTGGTTTGGACTTCAGGAGCTTCAATTGAAACTATAATGCCTGCTGCATTGTCATTTTCTATTTCTTCTTGAGTACTGAAAGCTGCTTTGGATAATCCTGTGGTTAGTAACCCCACCATTGTTAAAGTCGCCACAAAACTATTAATGAATTTATTGGTTTTCGTTACTTTTACTATTTTATACTTGTTTGTTTTTTATGATGTACACTAAGTCTGCATATTTGAGTATTTGAAACTTAGTACCTTTTATGCTTCAAGAACAACTGCGTTTACATGAAAACGTAAACTGACACAATTGCCTAATATGAATGCGAAGCCAGCATAATGAAAGCCATTTTAAAATAAGGTTAAAATTAAAACAAAGCATCTTAATAAAAAATTTGCGTATATTTATCTCGCACAATAATTAGAAATCAATCTGATTTTTGAAATATAAAAAGCGATCGCTTTTGGTAGGGCGATCGCTTTTTAACTATTTAGAGTAAAATCGATTTGATATTTTAGTCAGCAAAGGCTGGAACTTGATAATCTAAACCAGTCATCGTTCCAGTAATTACAACTTTGCCATCACCATCAGTACTAGGAGTAGATGTCATAACGCAAGTGCTGGCAACATCTTCGCTGACGCAGACAACGCCGTCTTTCTTGGTATCGGCAAGATTGCTGTCTTGAAGATTTTTCACTATTGTTGTGCTGTTACCGTCAGGATAGCTGATAGAAATAGCTGTAGCTCCATTAGTAGAAGTTCTAACTCCTTCTTCATTATCTAAGATGCCATCATTGTCGCTATCAGTATCTTGATAATCAGGATTGCCACTACCATTATCACTATTTGTAGGCAAGGCTGGATTAGAACCAATTTCGATTAAGTCAATAATTCCATCACCATCATCATCCAAATCTTGGAAGTTCTGAACTTCATCAATATCGATATCGCTCTCTACTTCGTTATCGTCAATTATGCCGTTGTCATCACTATCCAAATCTCTAAAGTCAGCAATGCTATCGCCACTGATTGAACTATCGCTATTAAAGGGAGCAGTTGCTAGATCTGTATCACCAGCTTCAAACTTATCTAAAAATTTATCGTTATCGGTGTTTGTATCCTGATAATCAGGTTGGTCTACTCCATCTGTATTTATGGCTTGCGCTGGCAGAATATTTGCCGAAGGAGGATTAGGCAATGTAACTGTTATTTCAGTACCGTCTGTCAGCTTATGTGTCATTACTTTAGTACCAGTACTACTAATTTGCTCTAGAGTATATAGCTCATGAACATCGGCAATACCGTCACCATCATCATCCAAATCTTCAAAATTCTTTAGACCATCTATATCTATATCGCTGTCAATTTCTTTGCTATCTAATATTCCGTTATTATCAACATCACCATCTCCACCACCATCTGGACTTGGCGTAATATTAATCTCGGGTTCGGGATCGGGAGTAGGATCGGGAATGAGACTCTCTGGATTATTATCGACTACTAAAATTACATCTTGCAGATCGTAATAAGTATTGGCTACTTCAACCTTTTTCCATCTACCTCTCACTATTTCCCAAACAAGTTTCGTTGGATTCTCGCTAGCTAACTCTACTAAATGCAATTCTTCGTAACTATCAAGACCATTTAACATAGTGCCAATGGAGGCTTGACTGCCGTATGTCCCGACAACAGGAAGTGCATCCCCTCTCTTTAATGTCTTCCATGCTGGAGCTTCATTATCATCAGAAGAACTATTTATATTTGGAGTATTCTTATATTTGGCGAAACAGTTCACATTATCGAATTGATATCTGAATTTCAAATCATTTACAGAATCAACATCAGAGGTGACATATCTGTCTCCTTTAGACATTGTTTCTAACAGTTCATTAGCTTGGTTATACACATAAACCGATATATCAGCTTGCGCTCCGTTAGCCCTACATTGGAAAGCCGAATCCTGATAATAAAGCTCTAAACCTTGTACATCGCTTGCTGCGGCTTGTTTGTTGCTAGATTGAGCAATAAGCCCACTTACCATTAACAACCCAATTAGGGTTTTTGCGGTTAATTTTTGTAGATTGATAAATTTAAGCATTGAAACTATTTTCCTCTATTTTAAGTAATTAATTTATTCGAAATACGACTTAATGTTTCGATTATTTCGCTAGTATTGCTTTTCTATAAATTAATCATAGCTGTGGAAAATAGAGATCGTAAACTCCTGAATATACTGAACTTAATTGCGAAGAAGCAGCGTATTTAGGCAATATTTCATAAGTTTTATATGAAGTTATCTATTTAAGAACGGATAAATTTAAGGCGATTGCATTCTTGTCTATATTTAATTTAGAATTCGCTTAAACAAACAAATGATGCCTTCAATATAATTTGAATATTATCGATCTTGTTTTTAGATTTACGTGGATTTACTGGCAATAAAAGAGCGCAAAAAAACCGCTAGCTTAAAATAAGCTAACGGTATATATTTATGATTAGTTATCGATGATCTTTCAGCTATTAATCCATTTCCAAAGCGGGTGCTTTTTTCCTTTTGCCTGAATCTTATTTACCTGCTTTTCTAATTGACGCTGTTCGTTTGCAGGTAGTCCCCAGATAATATTACGACTCTGCCAGACCAAAACAGAAATAGTAGTAGCGACGCAGAATGTTAGGCACAGAGTGGGGACTAGGTTAAAGTGAAATCCATAGTAAACGGCTGCCCAGGTAAAGTAGTCTAGCCAGAGGGCAATTTCTTCTTTTAGATGCCAAAGGGCATATACTCCCAAAGTTAACCAGCTAACAATTACAAATAGCCAGCGACCATAAACCGTTAGCTGGTGTAGCCTAGCCACTTGTTGTTTAAAATCAGATCGTTGAGTCACTGTATCTTGTGCGATAGGAAAATATAAACCACTATGATTATTGGTTATCGATCGCCAGTCATTGTTATTCTGAAGCGGGAGTATCAGTTACCATGACAGGCTGCTTACCCTTACCGTTACGCCACCAAGCAAGTAGAGTGCTGGCAATAAAAATACTGGAATAAGCACCCAGAATAAAACCAACAATTAATGCCAGGGCAAAGAATTTGAGCGTTTGTCCGCCAAAAAGAAAAATACCGATTAAGGGTAGTAGGGTAGTCAAAGTGGTATTGATCGACCGCCCTAAAGTCTGGTTGACAGCATTATCAACGATTGTATTAATCGGCTTTTCGGGACTAGCAGCGATATTTTCGCGAATACGATCGTAAATCACCACGGTGTCGTTAACGGAGAAACCAATAATCGTTAGTAGAGACACGAGGAATAGGCTATCTGCTTCTAAGCCAATAACTAAACCGAGGAGAGAAAAAATACCTGCGGTAATGAAGACGTCATGGAATAAGGCTGCGATCGCAAATAAGGCGTAGTCAAACTGGAAGCGAATACTCAGGTAGGCAATAATACCGAAAAAGGCGACTAAGAGAGCCAATATTCCCGAAACAAACAGTTCTTCACCGATAGTAGGACCGACAGAATCAATCTGAACCGTTTTGCTGTCGAATGCGCCAACAGAATCGCTTAGGGAGCTTAATAATTCTCCACGGCGATCGCCATCAAGATTTTCTGTCCTCACGGAAAGAATTTGTTTATTATCTCCTAATAGCTGAATGCTGCTATTGCCCAACCCTTGATTGTCTAGAACTTCCCTCACCTGAGCAGTATCTATCGGCTCGTCACAGTTGTTAGCGACAGAACAATCACGGGCAATTTGAATCCGAGTCCCGCCGATAAAATCAATACCTGGACGGATAGGTGCGCCCAAACTTGTAAAGGAAAAAATCATGATGGCAAGACTAGCGAGAATTGCCGTTCCCGAAATTGCCCACCATAAGTTCCGTTTCTTGGTAATGCTAATGTTCATTGAATAGTTTGATTACTAATTACTGACTTGGCGGTGGGCATCACTTAAACAATCGAGTTTGATTTTAAGCTGTTAAAATGCCCACTCTGCAATCGATTAACTCTTGACTGAATCGAGATTGGGACAGAAAAGCTCTGGCTTTTGGCGAACTTTGGCATTGCTCAACACGACTAAAAGCATCAGAGTACGGCTGCAGGTAACGGCAGTAAACATACTGACTACGACTCCAATTAGAAGAGTGACGGCAAAACCTTTAACTAGTCCAGAACCCAGCCATAAAAGGGCTACGCAGGCGATCGCAGTGGTGACATTACTGTCCAAAATACTTGAGAATGCCCGAAAGAAGCCTGATTCTACCGAGCGATAGAGAGTCTTACCCGCTCTTATTTCTTCTCTAGTACGTTCAAAAATCAGGACGTTAGCATCTACTGCCATGCCGATACTAAGAATAAAGCCTGCAATTCCAGGGAGGGTTAAAGTTACGCCAACGAGAGCATAACAAGCCAGGGTTAGTAAAGCATAAACAATCAAAGCAACATCGGCAATCATTCCTGGCAGACGATAGTAAACCACCATAAAGATTAGGACTAAAAATAAGCCGACGCTAGCAGCAATAATACTACGACGAATACTGTCCTGTCCTAGAGTCGCCCCAACGGTGCGATTTTCAACTATGGAGACGGGGAAAGGTAGCGAACCGCCTTTGATTTGAATTGCTAAATCTTTTGCGCTTTCGAGGTCAAAGTTGCCCGTAATTACGGCTCGACCCCCAGCAATACCTGTATCGGCAAATTCAGGACCAACTACAGGAGCGCTAAGTAGCTCATTATCTAAGAAAATACCGATACTGCGACCTGTCCCTGCAAGATTTTTGGTCAACTCAGCAAACTTTCTACCGCCCTCATTGTCAAAGTTGATATTTACTTCCCAGCGATTTCCTGTCGCGTCGGGTTGAGGACGAGCATCAGTCAGGTTTGTGCCTGTTAAATCCACAGAATCAAACAATTTGGCGATCGCTTGATTGGATTCACCTAAAGATTTCTTCGCCTCTGCTAGCTTTTCTTTATTTTCTGGCTCAAGCTCTCCCTGGCTGAGGATAGCTAGCTCGATAGCTTTGCTCTGTCTGACCTGGTTCTCAGCCTGATATTCTCCCTCAGTACCCTGGCGCTGCTCCTTAAATTCTAGTTTAGCCGTGCCTTTCAAACGTCTTTCGGCTTCTTCTGGCTGGCTTTCTCCTGGTAGCTGAATCAAAATTTTATCTTCGCCAATAGTTTGTACCGTGGTTTCAGAGACACCAAATTCATTGATCCGATTTTCTAAGACTCGCTGTACCGCTTCGATATCATTAGCGGTTGGCTTTACGTCGGGATTTTCTTTAGTAGGATTAACCTGAATCGTTAGCTGTGCGCCACCTCTTAGATCGAGTCCCAATTGAGGAGGAATCGTCGTTAAAATGGCGATCGCTGCTGCGACCAATCCTAAAATTAGAATAATATAGGCTCGTTGTTTCTGCATATTTACTATCTTCTGCCGTTGTAAATGCCATGATATATCTTTTTGCAATCTTGCGAGAGGGACAAACCAATTGATTTGAGATCGTTCTCGATATCTTTGCAAGTCTGGTAAACAAAGTTAGTGAAACTGAGTTAGTAAACTGAAATTTATATCTGTTGCGATCGAATGTTTTTAGTTTACGGATCTAGATAAAATCGATTATTATCCATGATTAATATCGGCTTGAGGAATAGTACGTGGTCAACCAGGGATTTTTTACGAGATTATCTGTCTTATTCGGTTTAGCTCTGGCTCTTAATGCCTGTGATGGTAATACAGGTAATAGTAACGACAGCAGCACTCTCAAGTTGCTTTATTGGCAAGCTCCGACAATTCTCAATCCCCATCTCTCCACGGGGTTCAAGGATGCGGAAGCTGCGCGAATTACCTTAGAGCCATTGGCAAGTTTTGATAATACGGGGGAGTTAGTTCCCTTCCTAGCAGCAGAAATTCCGACGAAGGAAAATGGTGGAGTGGCTGCAGACGGTAAGTCTGTTACCTGGAAGTTAAAACAGGATGTTAATTGGTCTGACGGTACTCCTTTCACGGCTCAAGATGTAGTTTTTACCTATGAGTTTTTGAGTAATCCCAAGGTAGGAGCAGTTTCGGCGGGGACTTATGAGGCGGTCGAAAGCGTTGAGGCGATCGACGACTATACGGTAAAAATTAACTTCAAAGAGGTCAATCCCGCTTGGTCGCTGGTGTTTGTCGGTGGAGAGGGAATGATTTTGCCCAAGCATGTTTACCAAGACTACAGTGGTGAAAATGCTCGCTCCGCTCCTGCCAATCTTAAGCCAGTCGGGACGGGAGCCTATCGGGTTGTAGACTTTAGATCGGGGGATACGGTAATTTACGAGCCAAATCCTGAATTTCGTCAGGTAGAGCAGTTAGGTTTTGAACGAATTGAGCTAAAAGGTGGAGGGGACGCAACTTCCGCAGCTAGAGCCGTACTGCAAACGGGAGATGCGGACTTTGCCTATAATCTTCAGGTAGAAGCCCCCGTGTTAGATAAATTGGCAGCAGTGGGTAAAGGTAAGGTTGTGTCTAACTACGGCGCACTGATGGAGCGAATTATTATCAACCATAGCGATCCCAACCAGGTTGCCCCATCGGGAGAACGTTCTAGCCTAGATTTTCCCCATCCTTTTTTAAGCGATCGCACTGTCCGTCAGGCTTTAGAGTTGGCGATCGATCGCGATACAATTGCCGAAAAGCTATATGGAGTTACAGGCAAAGCCACGCCCAACTTTTTGGTTGCTCCTCCAGAATATGCTTCGGGGAACACCAGCTATAAGTACGATCCAGCGCAGGCTAAGGAATTGTTAGATAAAGCTGGTTGGAAAGATACTAACGGTAATGGTATTCGCGATAAAAACGGGACGGAAATGCAGATGGTATTTCAAACTTCGGTCAATCCCCTGCGCCAAAAAACTCAGGCGGTAGTCAAACAAGGATTGCAGTCTGTTGGCATTGAGGTTGAATTAAAAAACATCGACCCTAGCGTTTATTTTTCTAGTGACTCTAGCAACAACGATACGGTAGAACATTTTTATGCAGACCTGCAGATGTATACTACAGGCAATACCAGTCCCGATCCTGCTGCCTATATGAACTATATGGTTTGTAGTCAAATTCCCCAGAAGGCAAATAACTGGTCGGGCGATAATAACGCTCGCTATTGCAACCCCGAATACGACAAGCTTTGGCAAGAGGCTAGTCAAGAATTAGACCCAGAACAGCGCAATCAACTGTTTATTGAGATGAACGATCTGTTAGTTAAAGATGCTGTTGTTATTCCTCTGGTGCATCGAGCAGACGTAATGGCTTTTGGCAATAGTTTGAAGGGTTATGAGCCAACAGCCTGGGACATGAGAACGTGGGATATTATGAACTGGAAGCGTGCGGAATAGTAAAGATCGGACAAGAACTGATGGTCGTGGGAATAATTGCGATCGAAACAGTTGAGTTAGTTTTATTTACGCCATTGCCTCAGGCTTTTTTTGCGTTCGGATGCCCATAATAGAGGAGTTCCCATTTTTGCCCAAAGAGGCATTGGAACGGGATTCCAGTAGTATATCGAAAGCAGCTTACGACTACGATCTGGAGGACAGGATAGAGGATTGGGAACACCGTGAAAGGTGTCGGCAGTAGTGGGAAAAATAATGGTGCGGTTAAAGTAGGGAGGATAGCTGACTCGACTCTGTTTATTTTTATTATCTCCCATTACTAAGTCTCCACCCCAACTGTCGTCCCAGTCTTGGTTGAGATAAATTAGCATATTGACTCGTCTTACAAATGGCAGGCTAAAGTGTTTTGTATAGTCAGCGTGCATCTCTAACCAACCATCTCGATACATTTCGTGTAAACCTGCACCATGAAACAGAGGATCGCCGATGAGGTTAGAAATACCAACGATTGATTCAATTGACTCGATTACATCTCTTGAGTTTAGCCAAAGACAAAACAATTGAGTAAAAGCTGATAGTCCATCAATACCTTTGGAAGTGGTTTTTAGCTCATGACTAGTATCCCAAACAAGCCAATCTCGGTTATTTTGCTGGGGATATTCCGCTATCAAGCGATGTAACAATTGAGGTTCAAAAAGATTATCAATTACTACGTGAGGATAAGGTTGGGCTGTTGCATAAGACTGCTTTAAAGATTGAGATTCATCCCGTAGGCGTTCTAAAGCTTGAGTAAATGTTTTTAAATCCAGAAGGCTAGCTTCTGCCTTTAACTGTGGTGAGAAACCAGTCATAGACTTTATTTGTGAAAAGATACTAATAGCTAAGTGTGTATATTAGTAAACAATTATTACATATCCGATAACGCCCAATACAATTTTTATTTAAACGCTGAATATAAGCTGTTGCTAACAGCAACCTATTTAAATTAGAGCTGATGACTTTTTGTTGTTCGACTCACTCTATATGGATATAATTGCAGAAAAATGAACAAATAAGGCTGATTTAACGCATATTTTGAGAGAGAAAAGAACGAACAATTGATAATTGCGAAAAGCTTTGCCGTTCTAGTCTATAAAAGTTAGTTCGATCGCAATCTCGTTTTTTGGTTAAAAACTAATCGACGAGCTATCGTATTTTATTTAAGCATTGAACATTGTTACAAGTACGATAATTAACTATGGTCGCCAACGCTGATACTGCTGACAATAATGCCTCTAGTCGGAGATTATTCCGCCGTAAAACGACGGAGCCTGCTCCGACCGTTGGTCAATCGATGCCGTTGAGCTATGCTCATAACCAACCAGGCAGTATGCCAGGGACAATTGCGATCGCTAGTAATTCTAAACCGCCAGAAATTAATTTAATTGATTACAATCAGCAGCAACATCGATTTGCCAGTAATTTAACTCCAGAGGAATGTACTGCTCATTTGACCACAGAATCGGTATCTTGGGTTGATGTAGGAGGACTAGGAGACAGATCGACTTTACAACAGCTAGCGCAGGTATTTCATTTACATCCTTTGCTGTTAGAAAATATTGTCAACGTTCCCCAACGTCCCAAGCTGGAAGACTATCAGGATCAGTTGGTAATTATTACTCAGATGGTCAACTTCGATTCTAAGGAACGTCGAACTTGGCTCGAACAGGTTAGTTTTGTTTTGGGTAAGAATTATCTTTTAACCGTACAGGAAGAACCCCAACAGGACTGCTTTACGCCTATACGCGATCGCCTTGCCAAAAATAAAGGCATTATCCGTCAGCAAAAAGCCGACTATCTAGCCTATGCTCTTTGGGATTCGATTATAGACAGTTTTTTTCCAGTATTAGAAGTATATAGCGAAAAAATAGAGGAGCTTGAAGAACTGGTGCTGAACCAGCCAACAGAAGCTACACTAGGCAAGATTCATCAGATTCGACGCGAACTTCTATCCCTACGTCGCGCTATTTGGCCTCAAAGAGATGTCCTAAACATTTTAATTCGGGACGGTCATCCCCTAATCGGCGACCACGTATTGCGGTACCTCAAAGACTGTTATGACCATGCGGTACAAATTATCGACACGATTGAAATCTACCGCGAACTTGTATCGGGGCTGATGGATGTTTATCTATCTGCCGTCAGCAACAAAATGAATCAGGTAATGAAACTACTGGCGGTAATTTCTACCGTATTTATCCCCCTGACTTTTGTTGCAGGAATTTATGGCATGAACTTTAACACTCAAGTCTCTCCTTTGAATATGCCAGAGTTGGACTGGTATTGGGGCTATCCTCTCTGTATTGGCATTATGCTGGCGATCGCTTTAGCTCTGATTATCTATTTCTGGCGACTAGGCTGGCTTAAAAATCATTAGTATTGAGAATAGTTAAGATTAAAGACAAAAAACTTAATCTTTATCTACAAAATGTCTGATGCGCCAAACTTTGGCTCGATCCCGACGGCAAGACATAATTTTGGTAGCGGCATTCACATCACAATCGCTACCGCTAATCAAGACTAAGTATTTTCCCTTGCTAAATAGCCGTAGGAATAATTTTTGGGAAATTAGATCGAAATCAAATTTTTGGGGATCGAACCAATTATAGGTAGTTAATCCAGAATAATCTATATAACGTTGAGCTTTGCGAGCAATTAAGAGCAAATTATCATAAGAAAATCCTGCATGATTCAGCTCATCCAAAGCAACTTTGACATCACGGTGATGAGCAAACACGATTACAGCACCATTTTTATTATTTTTGTTTTCGACCGATCCCAAATATTCGTGGCTAATTTCTTTTAGTGCTTTTTTCTTGGCAAATAAAGCTTCGGGCTTGAAAAATGCAATCATCTTTTTGCTACCAAAATGCGTCTGAAAAATAGGCTAGCCATAGGTTAACAAGCAAATATGTCAGGGCAATAACGAATTTATGACTTTTTAGGGATCGTCGATCCCCAGAAAATCAAAAGATTGGCAATATATTGTCCTAATTTATAGCTATGAAAAATCAGCTTACGTGAAAAAAAATAAACAAAGCGTAAAAAAACTTTTTATTGTTCTGGAATGCCTTGAAAAATTATTTTTTATAAATGCAAAAAATAATTAAAGCAAGTAAAATCTAAAAACCAGAATAAAAAAATAGCGCGATCGAATGATAGGTTTTGAGAAATATCAATAGTTAATAGCAGCATTGAAAATCTGAGTAGGCATAGCTTACGTATAAACGAATCGTATTTTATTTCTTTAATCTAGCAAGTTGAGAGTCTATTGCCCTCTTTAGATAAAAAATGTGCGTTTTAACACCTTTTATAGCGAGCCATTATTAGTTTACTTGCTGTTTAAATACAGAATTAAACAGGTTTTGTTATCTGTAAAAAAATTTTCTGTAGCGTAAAAAATAACAAAAAATTTTAGTTTTATTATGTCCCTGGTTACAAAATTCTTTAATCTGCTTGGAGTAAAGGAGCAAAATAAGCTACCTTATTGGCTCAAAATAACGACAAAGGTCCCTAAGTGTACTTATTACTTTGGTCCTTTCAACAGTTCCTCCGAAGCAAGATCGTCTCAGCCTGGATATATTGAGGATTTGATGGCAGAAGATGCCCAGGGAATACATATCGAACTGGAGCAGGCTCTAGCGCCAGAAAAACTGACAGTTTGTGAGGAAAATTTTTTCTGAGATCGTCAGGAACGTAAATATTGTATTTCGCCTTAATCAATAGGGTCGAGGTCAATTTAACTGATACTCGAACTTGCACCACTTTAATTCTTAAAATGGCCTTGACCCCTCTCAAACAGATGACTTAACAAAAGTACAGAATATCTGAGAATTGAGTAAACTCATATACAGGTGTGCTGTTATTCTCAGATTTAATGCAACTTAGTTCTAATCCAACCCCTTCTTTTCCAAAAGCTCTACTTTTGATCGCTCCATTCTTTTTGTGGGGGACGGCAATGGTGGCGATGAAAGGAGTCATTCCCGATACTACTCCCTTCTTTATGGCAGGGATTAGATTGGTTCCAGCGGGCTTTTTAGTGTTGTTAGTGGCTCTGTTTTTAAAGTTACCGCAGCCAAAAACTTGGCAGGGTTGGTTGTGGATCTTAGCTTTTGCGATCGTCGATGGAACAATGTTTCAAGGTTTTTTGGCACAAGGGATTGTCAAAACTGGAGCTGGATTGGGATCGGTGATGATTGATTCTCAGCCCCTGGCCGTGGCAATATTGTCGAGACTGCTGTTTGGAGAAATTATTGGCTTATGGGGCTGGCTGGGGTTAGGGTTTGGCGTATTTGGCATCGGTTTAATTGGCTTACCCGATCGCTGGATCTACAGTTTCTTGGGAGGTAATTTTTCAGAGGTACATCTCAACTGGTTAGGACTGTTTGATAATGGTGAATGGTTGATGCTGCTAGCTTCTCTCTCAATGGCTGTTGGCACTGTTATGATTGCTTACGTGAGTCGTCATGTCGATCCTGTGGTGGCTACTGGCTGGCATATGATTTTAGGCGGATTACCGCTGTTTGGTCTATCGTGGCTACAAGAATCCCAACAGTGGCAAAACATGTCTATCGAAGGCTGGCTGGCTTTGGGATATGCTACCGTTTTTGGAAGTGCGATCGCCTATGGCATCTTCTTTTATTTAGCTTCTAAGGGAAATTTAACTAGTCTGAGTGCCTTAACTTTCCTAACTCCGATTTTTGCGCTGCTTTTCGGTACAATTTTGCTTTCAGAAACCCTTAGTAGTATTCAATCCTTTGGAGTATTTCTAACCGTAATCAGCATTTATCTCATTAATCAAAGAGACAATATTGCCAAAAAGCTCTCCTCTAAACCAATAGAATCGACCGCAAAAATTTTACATTTGACTTCTCCAGAAGAATTAACTAAGAAAAACTAATGGATACGGGCTTGAGTAAAGACACTATTTAGTTAAGCTGGAATCCAGGTTATATCTATAGCTTGCTAGCTGCTATCCGCGAAGGGATAGTTGCTCAATCAATATAATTCCCCCTGTATTTGCGACGCTCTTTACCCTCTGTTGGCAATGATTTGTTCTGCATCGCCACTGCTGCCCAATCAACTACAGTTTCTTCGTATACCTGCCCACGATATCTTTTAGTTACTGTTTTAGTCGGCAAAGACTGTTCTGGAGCAGTAGGGGCAGTCTGAGATACTTCTTCAGAGCGATCGCTAGTAGATTTGGCAGCGGTCGAACTTTGAGATGTTTGTTCGATCCAAATAGTTAAATCTGATTCGCCCTTAACAATTAAGGTATTTACCCCAAAGTTGTTGTACTTTTTACAAGTATCTAATACCTGCTTGATTTCCTGATGTTTGAGGGTCTCACTTTTTCTAAACACTAAATTATTTAGTTTGCATTCTGAATGAAACTGGTTGAATACTCCTCTGCCTGATTGCCTGACACAAGTACCTGAAAGTATTGAAATTCGGTAGAAAGTAAGAAAAGGTAGAGCATTCATGGGAAGCTGAAAATGAATAGTTTTAAGCTTAAATTCCATGCCAAAATCTACCCCCC
>Ga0209831_1002786_pt1 | contig 14929 bp, 22 predicted proteins | sample Maine_Asex4_meta_FD_187451 | JGI IMG/M metagenome (GOLD analysis project Ga0209831, IMG submission 187451) | Marine algal microbial communities from Maine, USA - Maine_Asex4_metaG (SPAdes) (version 2) | ecosystem: Host-associated > Algae > Red algae > Unclassified | place: Maine, USA | collected...
TGTTCGGAATTTTTTCGACGCACTCGTCACTCTCGCGTCCGACACCCGTGCCTTGACCTGGTGCTCATTGCTCGACTGTGTGCGCGAGCGTTGTTGACCAGCTCACTGTATGCGCAAATGTACAAGTCTTCCCTCGATGCGGCGTCCGTGTGGTGCGCAATCATTCTGCCTCTACTCAGAAGCGCCGAATCAGATAGCGGGTCAGGTACCATCGTCACAGCCCTCTGTACTAAACAGGTGGAGTAGTCTATCTCGCAGAGGGCGACAAGCATAAGAACAAGCGCTCGACCCGCAGAGGAACGGACACTTCACTGTCGGTAGTGGACAGGATCGGCGAATGGGTGGATCATACGGAGGATTATTGAGAGCATACAGTAGATCGCACAGGCACACGCATTTGCCTGGCCCGTCCGCACCACGCTGAGCCTCCAAGCAGAATACAAGGGGTGGCTTGAGAAACAACTGACGAGGAGGAGAAAACTGACACAATTGATCGGCTGGATAGGGCAGTATGCTGAGCGTTTCCGTGACAGCCCCGCCCATGAACAACTCTGGGCCCATGCCGCCTTGCTCGCCTTGACTAACACGGGCTCTGCCAGGAACAGCTCGTCAACCTCCGAAGCTGTTTATCGGCACCCTCTCACGACAAAAACATCGACTCCCACCGAGGCAGAGTGACACTGAAGCCAAGTCAAAGGCCACGCAGCGGAATGCAGCCTTGGCGCGACCGGGGCAACAGGAAGGATGAACATGGACACACAACACCCAAGTGAGAAGAGACACCGTGCGCAACAGGAAGAGAGAGACGCGAGTTGCCACAAGAACAGAAAGACACCAACACCGGCAGGCGTCGTGCCACTTCCTGCGATGGTTCACTCCTTCCGACGTCGGATTCTGGCTAGCCGGCCGCGACGTGGCTAGCCAAGGCTCACTCGCCCGCTCCGCAGCCAATTGCCACCCGCCACCACTGGCGTGGCGGCTGCCGACATGCCCGGTAGCGGGGTACCTCCCGGGGCTCGCCCCCACCCGCCGCCAACGTTTACTTCGGGCACGTCAGGCTCGGCGTCAGCATCGACATCCGCATCGGCGCCCCCGACGGCCCACGCCACCCCATACTTGGCGGCCATGGCACGGGCCTCCTCCATGCCGAGCAGCCCCCCGCCGTCGCGGGTGGCGGCAGCAATCGCTGCCGCCGCCGCCAGCGTGTTGCCACTCGACCGGAAGCGCGGTTCGATCGGCTCGAACGGGGGCGCCGACGCCGCCGGCGCCACGTCCGACGTGAAGCGGAAGACGTCGGAGAGAGGGTGGGGGAGACACCCGGGGGACGGCGTTCCCCACGGGAGGGGGCGGCTCGGTCCGGCGGCGGGGGTAGGGTTCGGCGTCCAATACGTGTGGGGGAGTGCAATGGGAGAGGGGCGCGTCGGCGGCGGGCCGACCTTGTTCGCCATGGCAGTGGAGATCAAGGGAGGGAGCGGATGAGGGGGGGGGTCCGGGAGAAGCGGATCGGGGAACGAGTGACCGAGAATGGAAGAAGAGACAGAGCGCGGGAGGATAATGGCGCGGGCAAGAGGGATTGGCGCTCAAGAGGAGGCGGTCGTCTCCGTGCGTGTGGGACCGATACGGAGAAAGCGAGGGAGACGGAAAGCGTGTCGTCGGCGTAGGTGGGAACTCGGTGCGCAGGACACCGCGACCCCGACAACCACAGTCCGGGCGCTGCCACGGGCACCCCACGGCTTGTGTGCGACGCCCGCCGACCGAGCGACCAACAGCAGAGCTCCGCTACGCACAGCTGGTGGCGCGAACGCCGACGTGACCAGTACACGACTCCGGTTTGGAATCGCACGACTGGCAGCACGCAACGGCGGACCGCAGCAGGCGGGCCGAGGCGGCGACCGACAAACCCCGCGTGGTCGCCACTGTCGCGGAAGGAAAAGAGCAAGATGATGTCACCCGGGGATGGGTGGTCGCGGTGTACGAGGGGGGGTGGAGGGTCCAACCTCCGTGCCGAACACGCCCCGTGGCCACACGTACCCCCACTTTTTGGAGCAGAGCGCAGGGAGGAGTGAGCGGTCCCCTCTGCCCGCCCCCCACGGTGGAAAGCGCGTCAGAAACAGGGCCTGGCAACGCCGCCGTTGCGTGGTCGCCGTACCCCTCGAGACTGCCGCAGTCCAATGTACGACAGGTCCGCCAAATCTGTGTCTGGGCGAGGTGTCGGCCAAAGTCGACACCGAGCATACTGCCCAATCGGTCCGCCACTGGACCCAGGCAGGAGGCCCTGCCGCGACCAACGGAACGGATGCCCCCCCACTTTCAAAGTGTACGTGCGAGGTGTGCAGTCACGAAGCTGGCGCGACACCACCCGCGGGCAAGGTCGTCACCCCCGCACGTATCGTCGACAGTGGCGATCCGCGCGTCCAGTTGGGTGGCACCGCCGTCGCCTCGAGAGTGGGGCAGGCGGGTGCGGGCTGGAAGCGCCGTGCCCCGCTTCGCGCCCACCCGCTGTGCCCCTTGACGTCCACGCCTCGTCTGACGCGGGCCGCACGCCGGGCTGGGGCACTCGCCGACTGGCCGGGCCGAGCAGTACTTGCGCTGCGCCTCGCTGGGGTCGACGAAGCGCGTCTTTCTGTCATTCAGTGGCCAATCGCTGCTCCCGCAGCTCGAGAGACGCTCAGAGCATCTCTATCAGGCGGCGATTATGCTATTGCCATGTGTCATAGACATAAAACTCCGATGCAACCAAGAAGATGTCTATTGATGAGTTTCTCTGTCCTTTTCAGGATTCCGGCCTCTGTAGACCCGGTCGAGACCCTCCCCTCTCTGGATTACAGAGGGTGTCTTGGCAAACAAGAGCCTCGAAGTACGGAAAGTCCCCTCTGAAGCCCATGAACCAGGCAAGCTGGCGCTTAACTGCACAAGAGATAGTCACAGTAGCACGTGCTCTCTCGTTTCATTGGCCCTCGTTGACACGAGGATGCTCGTAATCCTGCAGCATAATTGATAGCCACAGGCAACAAACAAGTGGCGCACCGGTGAGCATGTTTGGGCCAAGCAGAGAAGACACCTCTGAAAACTTCATCTCAGAGAGAGCGGCACGCGGGAGCTGAGTGGACCAACCGTGTCCACCCAGCCTGGCTCGGCAGAGAAAAAGCAGAAGGAGGGCTCGTGGGCGGCGGTCTGTGGCGGGGCACACACGGCGGCCTGTCGCGGTCGCCACCACCTTAGGCCACGCGTCGGTGAGGCGTGGCCCCTGTGTTGCTCAGATCGAAGGCTCGGGTCAATGACGCGGCCTTCGATTGGATCCTGGCAGCTACCACGATCCTCGTCGCCGCTGGTGAGTGCGAGCAATAGCGGCGGCGAGCGCGCCCTCCTGCCGGCCGTCAGCGGGACACATGGTCCACGGGCCGGCCGATGGCCGTCGGCGGCACCGGCTGCTGTCGCGGCAGTGTCTGCATGGGCACGACGCACCATCGTCCAGTTCAGCGGGCGAAGTGGCGAGCACAGCGATAACCTCGAGACTGACATGCCCACGCGTCAGACCCGGTGAAGCGTCGTTCAAACAACGAATGCCAACGAAACAGAGGATGGAGTTGTCCTAGTGTGTGATTACATAACTTCTTCTCACAGCATCCCAGAAGTTGAATGGCGATGCCCGATTGCACGCCACGTATTGAGGTTTCATGGAAACACGCTCGCTCGCCGCAATTCGACGGAATCAATTCATAAGTTACTCGGATAAGGCAAGCAATACTACGGCATAACAAACACCCTCAAGCGCCGCAGTATGCCAAAAGAGGGAGTGGTCGCGTCACGCGGGAAGGTCCAACGCGCGCGGAAGTAAGCGACCAAAGAAAAAGTGGGCCTTGGGTGATACCTGGGCCAAAGCGTCGTTGTAGCTCGAGGTGAGGGTCTCGATGGCCATACCCGCCCACTGGGCAATGGCATCGAGGCCCAGCCCCACCGTCCGCATGGCCGTGCAGCCGCCGCCCCGGCATGAGTGGCTGGCGTACACCGTGCCGACAGGCGCGGTGACATCGAGCAGGCGAAGGCCGGCGCGGAGCCACGCGGTGAGAACGCCGCCGGGATCCGCGGCGGGCGCGGGGAAGAGGCGCCCGGTGGGGGGGGAGTGGGTTAGGAGGGAAGTAACGGCGTGCTGGAGGAGCAGCACCGGCAAGTACGCGACCGTGGTGAAGGTGGAGGCCGGGTAGACGTGCGCCAGCCGCTCGCCGCCGGGCTTGCGGGCGTCCGTCTTAGTGCGCGTAATCTGGAACGCGACGCCGCCATCGGCCGGGAAGGAGATGTCCGCCGCCATGAGCCGGAGCACGTCCTTGCCGCGCCGACACATGAAAAAGTGGCACACCACTGCCGTGAGCCGCAGGCGGACGACGGGGTCGACCGAGGAGGCCGCCAAAAGCTCGAGCCGCCACGCCACCGGCGGCGGCAAAGCGATGCGCTTCGGCTTGGTGCCGTGCGTTTCGAACCAGGCGTTAGTAAACCTGACAGGGCCTCGGTCACCAGGTCGGAAGCGCAGGGGTTGGGGTGACCCGCCGCCAGGTGCCGCTTGCGGATGGGGGCGAGGTAGGTGCGCGCACTGGCGGGCTGCACGCTGCCGCGCAACCACAGGTAGGCGACGTAGCGCCCGACAGTCTCAGCGGAAGCCGGAAGGGGGCGGTACCGGCCGGCCGCGTAGAAGGAGACGAACCCCAGCCACGCCCAGCCATAGCTGGCCGCGGTGACGTCTCGCAGGCCCAGGTCGCGGAGGCGATGAAGGGCAGCGGCGGCAAGGCCGCGGTCGGGGGCGGAACGGCCCATGACCGCGCGCTGGGCGTCGCCCCACTGGGCGGCGGCAGGCGCCGGCCGCCCCGCTCGAAGCGAAACATGGACACCCGCCAATGCGGGGAGGGCGTCGGTTGCTGGTCGCGGCCGGGTGAGAACAGACCGGCCCCGCGGGGGAGGAGGTACGCCTCGTTGGATACCGCCAACGCCTCGGACCACCACGCCTGGGCCAGCCAGACGGGGAGGATGAGAGTCACCGTCGCCGCGTCGGCCTGGATCTTGGCGAGCACGCGGGGGATGGCGGTGAAAGGAGGGTTCGCCCAGAGGTTGCCCGAGACCCACGACTGGGCGAGCGCGTCGACCGCGTCGCAACCCGGGGACGCGGGGAGGGAGAAGAAACGGGGGCAGTGTGCATTGTGGGGGGATGCAAAGAGGTACACCTCGTGGGGGCCGTAGCGCGTGTCGAGGCGCCGGAAGAGCGACGGCGCCAACCGCCAGTCGGTTTGATTGGGGTCCCGACTGAGCTTGTCGGGCCACACGCTGGCCACCGAGGCAATCCACGAGGCCTTGATGGTCAAGCCCAGCAAGCGGCAGAGGTCTTAGAGGAGCCGAAACTCGACCGCCAGCGCAGGCGACCGCGTGGAGAACGAGTTGATGACGCTCATAGCGACCTTGTTGTCGATCTGCAGCAGCAACTCGCCGCCCCGGATGGGGTGGTGCGCGTGCAGCGACAATACGGAGAGGCGGACCGCCGCCACCTCCTTGACGTTAATGTGGGACGGGCGGGTGGCCGCGGAGAAGAAGCCGAGAGCGGGAACCAAGTTCCAATGGCCCCCCCAACCCCACAGGGACGCGTCCGCTGTCTGCATCCCGAGCGCCGGCGGCCACAGCGCGCGGCCGACGTCGGGCGACGTCGACAACCTCCGTCACCAGCGCAAGTCGCGTAGGGCGCCGTGGCACAGTTTCACCGACCGTCTCGCCGATTGACCGCGCAGGGCCGCGTACAGGCGGCGCAGGTAAGGGCGCGCCGCCGGAAGGGCCAGCGAGCACGAGACGACCTTTCCGGTGAAGTGCTGCAGCGCCTTGAAGGGGACGCGGCGGGACGCCGCCGCGGCCACCGACGAGAGAGACCCGCACCGCCGTCATGACGGCGGCCTGCCTGGACGGCGGCAACAAAATCAAGCGGCACTCGGTGTCCAGTACGAACCCCAACAGGGGTAGCGACGTGGTGCCCGTCGCAGCCCCCTTGAGGGGATGCACGGCGAAGCCGAGCCGGCCCAGGAGAGCCAGCGCGCAGGAACGCGCCGCGGTCGCGGCGGGCTTGGTCGACGGGGCTGCGCCGGCCGCCGTGGACGAGAAGTCGTAGAGGTACGCGAGCATGCGCATCCCGCGAAGGCGGAGCGCCGCCACCACAGGGCGCATCTCCTTCGTGAACACGTAGGGCGACAACTTCATCCAGAAGAGGAGGACATGCGGCAAGAAAACCCGTTTGCCGACTCGAAATGCCAGCCGCAGCTGGTCCGCAGGGGACAGCGGCACGTGGAAGAACGCGTCCGAGATTGCCCAGCTCACCAGGTGGTCGCCCGTCTGGGGTTGTGCCGCATACCGCCGCAGAGAGTCGTACTTGATCTTGTGGTCCTCCATATCTGCGTTTTTTTTGCGACAGGTCCGCCACCAGGCGATCCCTGGGGTGTTTGATCAAGAACGTCCGCGCGACGTCCACCGCCGCCGCCGCCTCCCGCGGCGAGAGCTCCGTCACGAAGCCGCTTGCGACCCAGGCTTTGTCTCGGGCGTGGCCGGTCTTGAGGTCCGCTGGCGCTTGAGGGTAGGCTCGGCCTGCTCGCGGGAGACAGCAAACGCACTCTGCGAGTAGACTGATGACGCGAAGAAGTTCGTCGTCGGGCAGTAGACTGCGTCACGGTCGTCGGGAGTGAGGAGCAAATCTTGCAGGTTGGCCGCAAAGGTGGGGTTCGAGGCTTACGACTGCAGCACCGTGTATCAGGTGACGAGGATGAGGAAAAGCTGGTGGAGGGCGGTGCGAGCGTAGATGACTTCGTTCAGCAGTTGCCGCGCCAACAGCTGCCCGTCCAGGCGGTCCGTCTTTGCAGCCAGGAGCCGGTTGTGGAGGGCCTGCGTCCATGCGCACGCGTTGTAGATCGTGCGCGCGTCCTCGACCACCGGGGCAGGCGAGGACGCAAACGCGTCTGACCACCGCGAGTCGTTGTGAACGCGAAACGGACGGGGGAAGCGGTGACCGAACTCGTCGGGACGGGAGGACGGGAGAGAGAAGCCCCAGATAGGGACGAGCCGATGCAGCGGGTGGCGCTCCCCTGTGCGGTTGAAATGTGAGGGTGGGTGCCCACCCTGGAGATGAGAGCGGCCGGCGGAGGCGTCGTAGCCGCAAGTGGAAATGTTGCCCGACCCGTATTCGGCGTCGGGCTGCCACTCGTCGTCGTCGTTGTCCGCGTCGTTCTCGTCCTCGTCGTCGACGGAAAAGACCGCACGGCGGGCGTCCCGGGGCTGGTTTCGTCGGGGCGGCTGTCCGCCGCCGCCACCACCTGGGGGCAGACCGGAAGGGGAAGGGGGGGGAGGAGGGTCGGCGCCAGCGCCGTTGGCGCCGTTGGCGCCACCGCCGCCTGCGGCTGCCGCCTCGGCCGCGGCCGTCGCGGCCGCCGCACTCCCTTCACCACCTTCTCCGTACCCACACCGTCTGGCGTCGGGCAGCCTGCCACCAGCAATCGCCAAAGGCCGCGTAACACGGGCCGCGACAAGGGGCGGGCTCCACCAGAGGACCAAACACAACCTCCACCACAGGACACAGTTCACCGGTACCCCACTGGGGCCAGAGAGGGACGGAGTAGGAATCCCCGTACCTCTGCCCCCCGATGAGGGCCGCTTTGGCGCAAGCGCCAGCATCGGGCCGCAACCCAGGTACCGTCAGCCCAGGGACACGAGGCGCCGAGACGTCTTCCAAGTACAGCCAACGCAAGCAAGGTGTGCGAAAGACGACGGACGTACCAGCCAGGTGGGGAAGGAGCAAGACGAAGCGGCAGGTCGTTATATGCGGCTCGCGGCGCGCACGCCCGACCGCCACGTCCGCTCCCCGCCTCGGCAGGCGCCCGTGTCAGTCGCAGCACTCCCCCCCGACACGACACTGTCGTGTCGGCCGCTCGCTCGCCGCAATTCGACGGAATCAAATAACAAGTTGCACGGATAAGGCAAGCAATAACAAAGCATAACGCCAGCTATGGAATTCCAGCGAAGCGATTCGAGGCACGTGCGTGCAATACCCTGGCCTTCAGGGCAGTGGCGCGCTCGGCCACGCATCGAAACCGGGCACGCCGATCGGCTCTATAGCCGCGAGCGCGCACGGGAGCACGTACAGCCTCGTTTCCGTGGTGGGGGGGGCGTGGGGCGGGCAAATTGGTGCCGCCTGCGACACCGCAGCGGCGGCGGCCCACCGGCGTCACAGGACCCCCACGGGCGGGGTCATCTCTCCGCCGCGCAGCGCACCTGCGCACTGAGGGCGGGGCGGGCGACACGGCGCACGGGCGGGCGGGTGGGACTGATCGCCGTGCGACGGGGCGCCTCTAACTGCGCCGGTGCATGGGGTCAGCAACCGCCGACGCGCCGTCGCAACAGAAGACGGCGCGCCGGCACTATCGACCGCGGGTCATCGCGGGCGCGTTGAACCCCGGAAGACGCTGCGCGCGGTCGCCGCGCGCGACTCGTGGCGGTGGGGGGGGCACGGGCGCGGGGGCCGTCCGGGCTTAGTGACCCCTGTGGCAGGACAGTCCTTCTCAGCCACGTAACTCTATTCGCTTTTAGCGTCATCGAGACCCTTGCAACGCTGACGCGCCCTCGGATCTCTGAGGGCACCAATTGTCCTAATTTCGTACACGTCCATCCAAGCGCGATTTTTGTTCCGGTCCCGATTCGGGCATTCAGTGCATCGGCGAGCGCTTTCGCTACAATTCTGATGGAGAAAGCGATGCGCATCCTCAAATGCGAGCCCGTTGAAAAATTCACTTCGATAAGTAACTATACTTGCACTCGGGCTGTTCGAAGTTAACAATGTCGGCAGCTGTCCTCGGCAGCAGTTCAGACACGTGTACAATTCTTTTATTGATCAAATCTGTGCTGCTGTCAGTGAAGCGGGCGAGGTGCAGAGGTGAGATCCCATGCAAAGACAGTGAGCGCACGAGCAACAGCAAGAAAGGACAGCCACGGGAAGGAACGAGTACACAGAGGACAACTAGCGCATGAACAGAGAACAACTAGCGCATGAACAAAGTTAGAATAGAGCAAGGAGAGAGCCCGTGGCATTCGTCTCAATCAACCAGATCGCCGAGCCAGCTACCCTCCACTCGGACCAACCTTTTCTCTCCGCCGATCCGCCAGACCGCATCCCCTTTCCTTCCGTCCCGCTCGCCCCCTTCCCTTCGTGAATATACCGACTGACGTTGAGAGTAACAAGGATATCTGAAAGGAAAGGAAGACGGGTCGACGCGTACAAATGGAAGCGGGAAACAAAATCAAACAAAAAAAACAAGCGCACGCCGAAACAGACAATGTCAGAGATTACGCACAAAGGCAGATGCACTAGTCAATGCAAAGCTGCATACAAGGCAAGCAGAGAAAACCAAGAGAACAAGGACTTCAAACCGATCGGGAATGCCCACCACAATCAACCGAACGATGCACAAACGCGCAGGCACATGTACTCACACACGCCGATGTCGTCAAAGAAAAAGTAGCGCAGGAAGAACAAATACGTCGTGGGGGGCGGTGGTTGTGGGGGCCGAGACGCCGCACGGTTGGAGCCAGATCACGACGAGGACAGGGCAACCGGCCGGGCCACATACCAACGGATCTGACGGTGAGAATCCGCTAGCAAGTCGCCGAGATTGCAACGTGGCGATCTGTAAGTCTCGCAATCTCGTCATCATCAGCACTGAGGTGCGTTCAATTCCTCCATTCCACAAAGTACCGCATTCGAGGTGCATCGGCCCTCTCGAGTGAGGACCTCATCGCCGCGTTCGACAGGATCGGAATTTCGATGCTCATCGAAGACTGCAGCGAAAGCGCTCGCAGTTCGACTTGGCGCATCGGGCCGGACCGATTGGATTTAGATGGAGAAAACACAAAGGCGCTGTCCTAAAGGCCAGGGAAAAGGACATGTTTTCGGGCAATATGCGTACGTGTCAGGCGTACCAATCTCACATGTAATCGACCACACCGTTTACAGAAAGATGACCATGACCCTGTTCGGATTGCGAAACGATCGCCCTGAGGCCGGATTTTTGCCTTTCGGTCGGTGTGTTCCGGCGCGAGATATTCTGCAAAATCTCACGCACGTTCACGTGACGGCCGAGAATCGCCCAAACGAAGCGATTTCAAGCAGGTAAGTCCGCCGTGTGCGGAGACACCATTCCGGGGCGAAAAATCAAGAAAGATTGAAACGGAGTGCGCTCATTGATGGACACGCGTGCAAGCACGTTCTGAGCGTGCCGTTGATAATGGGCCAAACTTGGAAACATGGTCGCCACGTCAGCACCGCCGTCAACTCCCTATGACCTCCGGGGGAGCTGTGTCGCACTCCAAAGGGGTGACGTGTACCTGTCGGACAGCCCCTTTCGCTCCAATGATAGGACGCCAATGGACGATCGACCACTTGCATGTGAGACTTGCGTCAAGCCATATTGAGGAGGACGAGATTGGATCTTTTCGCCACTCGCGTGAGTGTGAGCTGGCGATGGGCGTGCCATTTCCGACGGGTGGCTAGTCTGCGACCGGCCAACACACTACCGGGGCCCGGTCGGACGACTCCCCCCATCACGGGGAGTGGTTGCCATGCTGGCTTTTTTGGCCCCATTGGCCCGGGTGCAATTGCGCGTGCGGGAATGGTGCATTATCCGCTGGAACTCTCCGACAATCGTGATAGACGATGGCGAGTGAGACGCACACCACGAGGCAGCCACCCACAGAGTGGGAGCATTGGCCCTACACACGCGTGCGTAGTCCAGCTACAACTATCGGCGGCACTCCATACTGGGTGTCGCCCGTAAAGCGGACGCAATCCCGGGGGGGGTGGCGAGTCACCCAATCTCGTTCCAACTGGGGCCTTTGGTCTGTCTAGGAGGGGCGAGGTGGTCGGGTTTCTGGCCGCGGAGGGTCTGTTAGGACTTCGACCCATCTCGAGTGACTTCTGCCGCGCGTCCTGATCCGGTGCGCCTCGGCGTGCCAGCACAGGTGATGGTGGTTGCGCACGTCGCGGGGGACGCTATCCGTGCTACTGTTGGTTGTTAGTTGTGGGTGACCGCGCGCGTGTGTGGGAGGGGGGTGCTCTCTCCCTCTGCTCCTGCTGATCATCTACCCTCATGCTAACCACGCTGGCAGCACCCACTGACGCGATCGACGATGCTATTTGTCCGGGTGATGGGCACCCACGGCGAGGGTGATAGCGCCGCCGGCACTGGTGAGATTGGTGAAAGTAACGTGTAGGGGGTCCCGCTGGCGGGTTGTGAACCAGGCGGTCAGCTTGGAGCTAGCGATGGTGTCGACGACCAACGCATTATTCCACGTGAGCGCGGCGCGGATGGTCAGCAGCGGTTGGAACTCCTGGCCAAGGACGCAGACGATGGCAACCGTGGATAGCATTTTGGGGCTGTGTGGTGCCTCTCGAGAGATCCCTACCAAGGTAATGTACGAGCGTGCGACGTGCACGCCGATCAGCAAAGATGTTGCGAATAAGGGCCGGCGGGCAAGCATGTGGAACTTTTCCAAGCTGTACCAGAGCCATGACGATAAGTAAGGTCACCTGGTGGTTCTTTGCATCCTGCGCGACCGGCTGCAAGAGACCGAAAAGGAATGATTTTCGTTCCTGCGCAAGGAGAACAACAGTAACGGGATCAAGCACTTGGAGTGGACGGCGGCAAAGGACGTGACAACAGCTAAGCAGCTATCGCACGCTCTATCAGTACTGAAATTCTTCAAGAACGGTGCGGGCGGCAAGCGGTCGAAGAGCCTCAACCCCGACAACTCCATTGACCGGTGTGTCAACAAAGACCGGCGAGCTGACAACCTACGATTCGTCACCATCCAGGTGATGACTCTGTCGTCGCATTCCCTGGCGGCCAATCAGTACGTGTGGGCCTTTCTTGCGCCCCTCACCAATTACGTCCCGCCCTCTCATGATATCGTCGTCAAGCTGCTCCTTGAGATTTACACGCACCTCATCAACTGCGTCCGAACGAACTTTCAGGCCGCTAAGAAGAAAATTCATGGGCTACCATTCTTCCACGCCGTGACTGACCTTTGGACCGACAAACACACAACCAAGTCCTACACCTCCGTTGACGTTCGCTACATTGACCCTGTGGACTGAAAAATGACGGTTTTGCACCTCGGCGTCTCTCTTTTTGTTGGCAAACACGACCATGCAAACATTGTGCTCTTCCTTCGCGGCCGACTCGCGTACTTTTCGCTGGCCATGTCGGACGTTTGTTCAACGACTACGGACTATGGGTCCAACGTGCGGAAGGCCTGCGTCGATGAAATGGAGGCACCCTGGCTGCCCTGCTTCGCACACTCCATGCACAACGCGGTGCAGTACTGCCTGAGATGGACCTTCAGCCGACCACAAGGCGACTTGGAGGATGCGGAAGGAATGGTACTTGTGCGACGGGACCGGAGCAGAAACCCGCGTACTAAGGCTTTACTGGCACGAATACGTAAGTGACGGGGAATTTCAACCATTCGAAGCGTAGCGCCGCGATCTTCTACAACCTGGTTGTGCCGCAGCAAGCTGACTCGAGGGGCCTCAACACGGATGTAGTGACCCGCTGGGGCTCCACGTACCGCGCAATTGCCCGCATGCTCACTCTCTACGACCTACTCTCTGCGTTCTTTTCGTCGCCGCAAGTGGGGAGTAGCCAGCGGAGGCGTCGCCTGACCTCGGTGGATCGGGATAGGCTTCGTCACACACTAGGCGTCTTGCGCTCGGCCTTTGAGGTCACAACAACGGCAAAGGGAGACGATGATGCGCTCATCGATCTTGTGTCCCTGCTGGGATCCCTTCGTCTCGCCTTACACCGCCCCATGGTGACTGTGCCGTGCCACACTGCCCCCACGCTCGCCGTAGGGGATCGTGCTATCGAGGCCTACTGCAATTCCAACCCGACGAGGCTCAAGTTTGAATTAGACAACTACCTGTTTCCCGCCAAGGAGCTTTACGTCGATGACGAGCCAGGAAAGGTGTCGCTATGTGCAGAGGCCGCCGCAGTGGTCATGGTGCTGCGCGAGCAGCTGGACGCCGGTTCTTAAAGGTCGAGGACCCGACTAGGAACTGGCTGCAGAACCACGCAGTACTGCGGTCTCGCATCCAGTCTCCCGGTGGCGTCTCATTACTCCGCAAACTTTCGGAGCTGGTCAACCAACCCGATACTTATGGCGCGACCGCGGCCTCCGAACGCGAACTTTGCAAGTCATTAGCGCCGTCCTCCATACCGTTAGCCTCCGCAACACTAGCGGATGCCCCACCGTCCTCCCGGCGACCCGCGAGAAGCAGCCTTATCGATCTACTCATCGATGGCAGCAACAGCGCGGATCTGCAGCAGCAGTCTCCCTCTGCGACGGCTTGTGCGGAGCTGGAGACGTTCCTTCAACTGGCGGAGATAAACCAGAGGCAGCAACCGCAACACTTCTTGCGCGGGTACAAGGAAAAGTTTCCTGTGCTGTAACTGGTGGCGTGCTCCTCTCTTGGGGCCGTCGCATCGTCGGCCGCCTCGGAGAGAGACTTCTCGACAGCCGGTGCTGCCATGCGAAAGAACAGGACCCGCCTGTTCTCCCAGCACCTAGAGATGCACTGCTTCATACATGACAACGTCGACCTGCTACCCACGCCCAGCGAAACCGTGCCCACCGTGACCAACGAGCAAGCAAACAAGGTGCGAGCAGCGATGCCCATGGCGGGGAGGCAACAAGACGTTGAGGGCGTCATCAACACGTCTGATGATGCGGAGTGATTTGAGAGTCTGCAAAGGGTGTGGGTCTGTTCCTCATGTTTGTAGATGCTGGCGGTAGGGGTTTTCATCGAGAAGGAAGCGTGAGGATGAGTCGTGTGTGTGAAGATGGCACGGCAGCGCGTTCCAATGCAAGATATACGGCAGCTCAGGTGCTGCCTCTTGTTCCCATGTGCCGTCATGAGGGCAGCCCCCGGGGAAGTACTCGCTACGATCTGACATGATCGTACGAATCAGTAGTGCCACAGGGCGCACGCGTCAGTATCGAAAACGCTTACTCTGGCCAGGTCGACGCCGTCCGGGCCACCCAGCGCCCAGTGCAGCCCACAAAAGGCGCACGGTGGCAGCGCCCAGGGCTTACTCTCCTACGAGACCTCGCGAGTCTACCGGCTGCACGGCCGGCCGAGAGCGGGTGGTGCTCGTGTTGGAGGCTTCTCCCCAGTCCCGCGAGGAAAGCCAGGACCCCCCCCACACATCGTGTAATATGCTCGGAGAGATTGTGAATATTTCGCGAGTGCGTATCTGTCCAGACTCGCTTAAAAAATAGCCGGTAGCGTATTCCCTGTCCTTTAAGACAGGGTGCTCTCAAAGTGTAGTGATGCACACATACACTTACATCACGGAACTTGCTCTCCGTTTCAGAGGTGCCAGTCTGCATTGGTGTCCTTAGGGATCCGAGGGCGTGTCAGCGTTGGAAGGATCGCGATGACGCGAAAAGCGAATGGAGTTACGTTGCTGAGAAGGACTGTCCTGCCACAAGGGTCGCAGGGCCCGGACGGTGCCTGCCCTTCTGCCCCCCCCCACCGCCCCGCATTGCGCGCGGCGACCGCGCGCAGCGACTTCCGGGGTTCAACGCGCCCGCGATGACCCGCTGGTGATCGTGCCTGCGCGCCGACTTCTGTTACAGCGCTCGTCGGCGGTTTCTGACGCCATCTAGCGGCGCGGCTAGAGGTGCCCCGGCACGCGGCGGCCGGTCCCACCCGCCCGCCCGTGCTGCGTGTCGGCCAGCCCACCCGCCGTGCGCCGATGCGCGGCGGAGTGGCAGCATCGCCCGTGGGCGTCGCGGGAGGCCGGCGGGCCGCTGCCGCTGCGGTAGTGGTGGCGGCATCCCTTTCCGCGCCCCACGCCCCCCC
>Ga0209831_1002789_pt1 | contig 14925 bp, 6 predicted proteins | sample Maine_Asex4_meta_FD_187451 | JGI IMG/M metagenome (GOLD analysis project Ga0209831, IMG submission 187451) | Marine algal microbial communities from Maine, USA - Maine_Asex4_metaG (SPAdes) (version 2) | ecosystem: Host-associated > Algae > Red algae > Unclassified | place: Maine, USA | collected...
AATCTCCTAAATAAAGTGAAACAGGACCGGCCCTCCACTGAGTATTTAAGCCAAGATTACCAATAATGATATCTGGTATCGCATCGCTATTAACATCATGTACGCTAATATCTCTATACATCCCTGTCGGCAAATTAAATGAGTCTAAATCTTTACTGACAAAACTGGTATCGCCATCAAACTGTAGTGCCTTGACACCCATCCACTCGCCTGCCATTAACAATTCTTCTTGCCCGTCTAAGTCAACATCAGTCCAAGCCGCAGATGTAACCATACCCAAATTAGACTTATGTGCTATCCTGACCCCAAGTCCCTGTACATTCTCTAATATAAAACTCAAAGGGGAGACACCATAAGCACCCGGTACATTCTGGCTTCCGACAAACATATCATCGTATCCATCTTTATTGAAATCAAATATTTCTACAGTAGATCCATTCATGTGCGGCAGCGAAAGTGGCAATCGTTTAAAATTTCCCTCACCATCATTAATATATATTCTATCCTGAATGGATTGATCTAATTGGTTTTTATCATTTCCACCGCTTACGACATAAATGTCTTGATGTCCATCTCCATTGTAGTCCAATATGGCAGCATCAATATCCTCATAGTAGGCATCTTTGTTAAACACTTCCTGTGATCTGACTGTAAACTTATAATTAGCATCACCCATCAATAATTGAGCAGCTTGCTGTCGGGCTCCGCCTAAATAAATATCTACATAACCATCTTGGTCAAAATCATAAAACGTGATTGCTGGACCTTCTCTGGTATAACTCCTTGGCATCAAAGGTTCATTCTCAAAATCATTGTATGCATTTTCTCTATGTCGGAATGCCAATGAGCTCAATCTGAAAAGGGAGTCAGTGATACATTGAAATTCATCATTTCTATTTTCTATCCCATTCTTAAGAATATCATAATGCTGATTAACTTTTACATCTTCTATAACCTGAATAGATCGATCAGGCCAATAGACTATGACGGAGTCAATCAGCTCAACATCTGCCAATCCAAAATGAATTCTATGTGTGCTCGAGGATTGAAATCCCCTGGTCGTGACTGCCTCTTTCATCTGAAAATTTCCATCTGAAAAAACTTTAATCCTAGCACCCTTAGTCGTATGGGTATCTTGAGAATTTAATGCTATTGAGATATAATTTTTATCAGGCATGGTACTGATGATCGTGGCCTTAGCATTAATATTATTACTGACAATTTCTAAAGTACCGTTTTGGTCCAGGTCTGCATAAGCTGCTCCGTTAGAAAAAGTAGCTGTACCTACTTTCGAATCAGTGAAATTAGAAAATTGTAAATCTTCTGACTGGGTAAATATTATATTATGCAGTGCTAGTGTGGGCATCTTGTCTATTAGTCTTTGATCATATTCGCCAACAGACTCATTGGGCAGTTGTCTATTATTTGGTGTATTTATAAAATTAATGTAGTCTAAGTCATTGGGTCGTTTAACGATTCCATTACTGATAAAAATATCAGAAACCCCATCATTATTAAAATCTTGAACCAAAGGAGACCAGCTCCAATCAGTCGCAAAGGTCCCAGAAATATATGCTCTATCTGTGAATTGATGACGACAATCATTTACCAATAAATGATTGCGTGCGTATTGCTTATGAAACCCAAAATCCTTTTTAATATTAGCAATGACTTCTGAATCATTGCCACCAGACTTCAGTTTTATCATAGGGTCTTGAGGCATCATATCTGTCGTGAATAAATCCAACTTTCCATCTTGATTGATATCTGCAGCGTCCACACCCATGGTGAACTGTGATGTATGATCTACCCATTCAGCAATTGACTCCTTGAATGTATTATTACCTTGATTAATATAGAGGTAGTCATTTTCATGAAAATCATTACCCACGTAAATATCAGGAAAACCATCATCATTAATATCTGTGGTGATGACTGCCAGTCCATAGCCTAAAGCACTGCTATAAATTCCCGCGTTCTCTGTTACATCTACAAATCTGAATTGATTACTCTTGCCAGTATTTTCAAATAACCTATCCCCAGATTTAGAGTCTTGGATTAATCTTTTGTCTGTAGAACCGTAACTATTTGTGCTGTGCTCTGTATGATTTAATAAATAGACATCTAAGTCTCCATCCAGATCCATATCGAAAAAACTGACTTGCGTGGCATATCCTGAAAAGTCTAAACCATAAGCTTCAGCAGATTCTATAAATCGTCCATCACCTTGATTGATGTATAATAAATTATGCACTGCTTTATCACTATTTAAATCTACTTTGCAGACATAAATATCCAGCAGTCCGTCTTGATTTACATCGTCCATGCTGACACCTGATGACCAAGTGCTATCCTGAATTATTTCCGATTGTATGCTTATATCCTCGAATTTTAAAGCACCTAGATTTCTAAATAGCTTATCTGGGCCCTGATTAGCTGTGAAATAAATATCTTCTAATCCATCTTGATCTATATCACCTATCGCTACACCTCCGCCGTTATAATAATAGAGGTATTCGATGATGTTAATTTCTGGATCATAGTGAAGTTGATTATTAAAATCAATATTGGTTTCTATAAACTTTGAATTTAATGTTAAATCAGTATTGCTATCTGTACTACACTGTAAGAAGAAAATAGACATGCCTAATACGATATAGGTAATTGGTATTGATCGATTAAAATTTAAATATGAAGGTCTCAAATAATTACTTCTCATTTAATAAAGTAACATCTCCTGATAAATATTCAATTAGCCCATCGACTAATTCCACTTTAGCTGACCAGCTATACACTCCCGAACTTCCTGTCTCACCATTAATATCCCCATTCCAAGAAGGCAGTAATTGGCCATCTGTATTTTTCACACTTTTAAATATCCGATTACCCAAACGGTCAAATACATTTAGGCTATGGATATCACTGACCACACATCCAGGGAATATATTAAATTGATCATTTCCTCTTGTAGCATTGATCATAAATACATTAGGACTATAGACGATCATATCTTTATTTAGATCTATCTCTATCGTTGCGCTATCAGCACATAAAAATTCGTTGACTACCTGTAACTGATAATGAGACTGAACGATCGGCTGAAGTATGGGCGTGGGGCAATCAGTACAATCTAAGCCTTCATAAGGTGACCAAGTATAATCTACATTTTCATCATTAGTAATGACTGCATCGAGAGTAACAGTCTCACAAAAATCAGTTGTTAAAATACTGTCCATGTATATCGTCGGCGTAGGCATAATCATAATGTCCATCCCTGCCGTGTCACTACAAGCACCATTAGTCGAGATGAGTTCATAATAACCCTCTGACTTAGGTGATGCTGAAGTAATATCTAATAGTGTGTCACTGCTTATCAGATCCGCTGGACCTGTCCAAGTATATTGTAAATTTTCACCTGCGCCTTCAGCATAAAGTAAGATGCGATCTCGCTCGCAATATTTCGATTCACCTGCGATGCTTGCATTGATCAAAGGATTGACTAATACTTCTAAATATTCTACTCGATTACAAAATCCATAATTAGCTTCTATTCTGTATTCTCCATTGTTCTCTATAGGCACATTCTCTATGGTAGGGCTCAGTATATCCGCTGCAAAAATATTAGGTCCCGTCCAACGGATTTTTCCTTCAGGAAACATCAATGCTTTTAATTCTAATGTTTGATTTTCACAGATCGGTACATTTCCACTTACATCTAAGTCCAGCTGATCATCTGGTCCTTTTAGTAAAATGGTGGTGTCCTTTACCGCCAGTCCACAATTAACATTTGTAGATTTAAATTGTACAATTTGATATTCTCCTGGCAGTAAGGAGTCGATTAGCGCAGAATTATTTTGGTCAATTGTGATTCGACTGAATACTGAATCCCATCCCACTTTATTTATCATGATAACATCATACTGCTGACCAGGAATAAATTCTGGTGATGATACCAGAACCATTCCATCATCTGCCGCCAGGCAGTCTGTCGCTGCTATGGTCTCATAAGATATATCTTCCAGTCGTCTCGGTATCACATAGTATAAAGAAGCATCACCTATGGCTCCAGGTGTCAGCGGATTATCCGATTTTAAAACTTCATCAAGTCCATCGGGTAAATTATATAAATAAGCTTGATTGTATAACTCTTCGACTATTGCATCTACCGCCGTAACCTTAATTTCTATTTCTAATGTGGACTTAGGGGGTATATTCAGACTTGATATCTCGAGCACATGACTCTCTATTCCCTTTACATCTGCGCTATCTCTCGGAGGGAGGATACTTACTTGTTCAATGATCATTCCTTCTGGAAAGGTATCCCTTAAGCTGATTCCTTCCACAGGATTAAAAGAATTATTACTAATCCTGATCTTAAATTTTTCATCATCATTGTTACAATATATTCCAGCCACAGGTGCAAAATTGGTAAATTCAAAAGAGAAAGGACAAGAGCAGGCATCACTTATTCTTGTAGACAGACTATTCGTGAGCATGACTGATGCTTGCCCCGATAATGCATTAATAGAATAAAGTTTATTCTGAAGAGGATGCCTCTCCGCTGCTGAGGAGCCATATCCAAACAGCTGTGAATTTGTCGAAAATAGCACTCCACTCAAATGAGAGATGCTTTGATTTACTTCAGTTACTGGTGTCACCATACCAAGGTTAGGATCATCGAAGTTTACATTAATGCTGAGTAGAAATGCTCTTGTCGAATCAGGGCCTAATTCTTCAAGGCTAAAATTACTCTGGTATGCATAAGCTAATGCTGGATTATTAGGGTCAATGGCAAAATCAAATATTCGTGTATTAAATGGACCACTATTAGGCGAATCTGGATTCCAGAATAAATCAAAGCGATTAATCAACTCAAATTCTTCAACGACACTAAATACTAAAATTTGATTCAGCTCGCGCTCATAACATAGGTACAGACCTTCAGGTGTACAGTCGCCAGCGTCTACTTTTAGAGTATCGACGATAGAGGCCTGACCCAAGCTTTCATAACTATTATCACTTTTTAGTCTGACGATAACATTAGTATTTTCTTGTACACCGTAAATAAAATTATCCTTAGAGTTGAAGCCTGTCGCATCTAAAATAGCATTATCGTATCTATATATGGCACTTAGAAATGGAGGAACAAATGGGAAAGAAAGCGGTCTCGAAATAACTGTCCCATCTCCTACAATAGTCACTATCAGCAGCTGACCATCGCAACTAAACGTTTGCGCTAACACAGTAGATATATTAAACAAGGTACACCCTGCTAAAAGAAATATATGTCGTAATCCGATAATCATGTTGGACTTAAAAAATCATTTATTGCCGTATAAAGTTATGTATTAATCTTTCTATTGTCTGTGTTTTTATTTTGTACCCGTTTGAGTATCAGCATCCATGCTAATTTCACTTTCTCCCTTGGCGAGTCATTATTCACCTGATAACCGTTTCATTTTAAATCGGAGTACTGTATCGTGATTACGAGCCACTAATATCTGATCCGCTACTGACTTAATACTCCTGATCTGCCCATCCACTTTGAATCCAGAATCTTTGGTGGATATAGACTCGAATTCTTGATTGCCATTATTTCTCATCATCAGCCCATAGCTCGCATCATAAATTCCTGCTTCTGGTAATACGCCAAAGAGATTACCACCAGCGATGATGTCCAGATCTCCATCAGCATCTATATCGCATGTCTCTATGGCATAGAGAGGCGTTAGCTGAGCTTCTGCCGGTAGGAATTCTATCTTAAAATCTAAGGCATCGACTGCTTGGATGAGATACATTGACCTCAGCTCATTAGCTTCTAATACCAGCGCATCATCAAGTGCTTCCTTTGAGAATATATCTTCCATTGTTGCAGACTTATAAGTCTCATAATCAGGAATGTTTTTACTAATGGTTTTGACCTGACTGGATAGATTGTGTCTTAGTGCATAAGGATAAGTCTTTCCATCTGCTGAGACATAAGCCATCACCCCTTCTTTTGATCCATTCTGGTCGAAGTCTTTATAGTATAATTTTATAGGCTGATCAGTGGATGCAGAGAATCTGGAATTAAGCCCATGATTACCTACTATGATATCGAGTCGGCCGTCTTGATTAATATCAGCCACGTGTAGCCTCTTCCACCATCCAGAACTATGAGAATAATCCCCTTTCATCTCTGTGAAGCCATCTTCTCTATTCAGGAATATTCTGATAGGCATAAACTCACCGATGATGACCAGATCATCCTTACCATCTCGATCCAGATCCGTAAATACTGCATCAGTCACCATACCGATATCTACCAACTCTGGTAATAACTCTTCAGTCTGATCATTGAAATTACCCTGACCATCATTCAGCAGTATATAACTGCTACAGGGGGCTCCGTAACGCCCTATTTTGACCCTCTCTCCTATGAATAAATCAATATCTCCATCTCCATCTATGTCAGATGAAGTCACAGTGGAAGTACTAATATTAGATTTCTCATTGGGTAATTTCTGATCAGACAGCGTGAAGCCACCGTGTCCATCATTGAATAAAAGGTGATCATATAGTATGGGCGAATAAGAACTGACATCCACACCGCCACTTGCCAAATAAATATCATCATGACCATCTCCATTAAAATCTGCAATCTCAATATCTGTATGTTCTGCATCCAGCAAAGAAATATCTCCATCAATCTGTAGTAGATATTCAGAAGCTGTGCCTTCATCGTATAAAATCGATGAATAAGAACCTTTAGAGCCTGTCAAAATAATATCTGAAATTCCGTTTTGATTTAAATCTGCTATTGCCATAGCAGGCGATTCTTGGCTCATCATGTGATAGATGAGTCGCTCACGATTAAAATCACTGAATTGATTTTCAACATGTCTCAATGAAAGAGTATCAGCGAAGCTTACGATAGAAGCAGCAGTTTGCTCTCCTATAGTTTGTTTTTGTGCTGATTCAATTGAAATTAGTAATTCTTGATTGGCCGCTACATTCTTTTGCTCTGTGACTAATCCTGATTCCCATATGACACTTAGGTCCACTATCTCTTCTTGTCCTAAGCCAAAAGTTAAGCGTATATCAGAGCTTGACTGAAAGCCTCTGGCAGGCTGGACTTCTTGCATCAGTGTTTGCCCATTCTTTAATATTATCTGTACGACGGCTCCTATGGCGTTGATATTTTTATTTTTTCCAACCAGTCTGATATTTAAATAATTAGAGCCATTCTGACTTGCTTGATTTTGATATATGCTGGCAGGCATATTTATATTATTAATCACTAAGTCCAGGTCGCCATCATTATCGAGATCGCCATATGCTGCACCATTAGAGAAGCTCGGTGTATCCATATCTTCTTGATGGACACGCTCAAAGAGCATATTGGATTGATTTAGATAAAAATGATTCGGGATGGGATTAGAAGGAATGATGTCTATAAGTTCTTTATAATTGACACCTTCATCGCTGATGATGGAGCTCATGACTTTTTCATTCGCGATATAATTGAGGTAGTCTTGATTCGTCAAGTCTTTGTAGATGCCATTGGCTATGAATAAATCTTTATGAGTATCATTATTGATATCAAAAAATAAAGCACCCCAGCTCCAATCGGAGGCTTCCACACCTGCGAATCTTCCGATCTCACTAAAACTATTATTGCCTTGATTCAGGTGTAAAGTATTCCTGGTAAACTGATGGTGATATCCGTTCTTCACATTGAATTGGTATTTATTCCAGTCTTCAAAAGTGGTCACTGATTTTAAGCGCTCTTCATCGCTTGGCAGCATCTCTGTGACAAAAATATCCTGATACCCATCATTATTGATATCTGCCATATCAGCCCCCATTGATGCTCCGCTGATGCTCTTCATTTGCTCAGTCAGAACTTCTTTAAATGTGCCATCTTTCTGATTGATATATAGATAGTCTCTTTCAAAAAAATCATTCGAAATGAATATGTCTTGCCAATAATCCTGATTCACATCACCGACTGTAATGCCAAGCCCAAAGCCTATGACACTGCCGTAAATGCCAGCCGCTTCACTGACGTCTGTGAATGTGCCTCCATCATTACGAAGGAGCTTATCGCCTCCTTTTTTATCCCGCTTATTTCGCTCATTCTTTCTCAGATTAAAACTACCGATGGCTTGGAAAGAATTATTCAGTAAATAGACATCTAAGTCTCCATCTCTATCATAATCAAAGAATGATGCGTGTGTCGAGAAACCTTCATCATTAAGTCCATACTCAGCGGCTGACTCTGTGAATGTCAAATCACCATTATTAATAAAGAGTTCATTCTCCTTATTATCACCTTCTATATCTCCCGAGTTACACACATAGATATCCAAGTAGCCGTCAGCATTAATATCTATCATCGTCGTGCCTGTAGACCATGCCCGAGTGCCTCTGACATCTGCCGTAGATGTGATATCTCTAAATTTAAAATTCCCCTCATTAAGGTAAAGTCGGTTGCTATCCAGATTAGAGGTGAAATAAATATCACTTAGTCCATCATTATTTATATCCCCTATGGAGACACCACCGCCATTATAAAAATTTCGATATTTGTACACATTAAATTCATTAGTGTATACAAGGGTATTCTGAAAATCTATCCCTGTGTGCTTGTCGTCCAATGAGTTCATCAAAGAAGGAACAGTCTCCTCCTCTTTCTGACATCCATACAGCAGACAAGCAGATAATATGACAATGATTATGCGGATCATCGAGAAGAAGATTTAGATGATAACTTATATCGTAAATCTTCTACTTTAACAACGACATCTTTTGTGTCTTTTGGATACATCAGGATTTGTCTATTGCCATCTATTTTGACGTAGCTGAAATAACCTTCCTTCCCTAAAGGCACTTCAATAAAATCATTACCAGGAAAAACATCTAAAAAATACTGCTGCAAGCTTTTCATTAATTCATCTGAATGATAATCATCATTCCAGATAGCCCACTTAGGATAGCTAAACTGAAAATCTAAACCTCGCATGATTAATGCTTCATCGAATATGCCATAGAAGAGCATCTCAATTTCATTCTCTTCTATCTCAATAGTTCCAGGTTCGATGCTATACATTGCATATTGATTCTTAGGACCTTGGGATACGACTTTGTCTTTATTAAGTTGCCAGCAGATATCATAGAATTGTTTACGCGTCATTCCTAATTCAAGATCAAAAATTAATTTCGTATTCTCTATATCAGTACTTAACTCTCGCTTCACATATTGATCGTACTCTGACTTACACGAGAAGAAACTAATCAGCACAATAATGAATAATCCTGTCTTGATTCTCATTGCTCTATATTAATTTGATATTTATATATATTTTTGTTTCTGATTCCTATATAATATTCATTTTGATCTATCGGCAGAATAGAATTTATCTCGCCTTCGATATTTAGATGATGCGTTTTACCATATTGATATCCATCATCAGTCTTTATGCCTTGTATTAATAATCCTGTAGAAGCGTCTTGTCGACCGTACTGAGGCTTGAATTTATAATGATTGCCGCCTATTAGAATGTCATTGACACCATCACCATTCGCGTCATGGACTGCGATGGCATGGACAGAAGAATATTGTGCTTCTGTGGGTAATGGCTCTCTCCTGAAATGATCTTTCTCATTGAAGAATATACATGACTCTAGCAGATCCAATGTTTGGATTTCAGCTGTATCTACTTCTATCATATCATGGAGGGCTGCTGCAGCATAGTCCTTATATTGGTCAAATGTTTTCTTGATGATCGGCACCCTCATGAAAAGCTCTTCGAAGTCTTGTATTGGATAATAGTCTCCATCACGCTTTTTCAAAAGTAATTGATCGACTTTACCATTGCCATCTATATCCTTGACTAATAATGCATGATGCTCATCGAAATATCCATTAGTGCCCATATTAGCTGCTATGATATCCTGATCGCCATCTGAATCTACATCAGCTATATAGAGCGCTTGCCATAAACCTCTGGTGTCAGCCAGCTGATAATCCTCCGTGATATCTCTAAGTCTCTTATCTTGATATGTCATTATCTTTATACCCATCCACTCACCAGCTATGATGATATCCGCTCTTCCATCGCCATTGATATCCGCTATAGCTGATGATGTTAATGTACCGATGTCCTTTAATTCTTCTTTCTCTATTTGGCTAAATCCTCCCTGCTGATCATTCAGATATACGTAGAGGCTCCCTGGTAGCCCATAGGTATTATGAGTCATGGGCTCTGTTATGACTACGTCAGTATAACCATCACCATTGATATCGCCTGATGAGACACTGCTGCTGATGATCGGCTTTTGGAATGTGATGGCCTCTTCTGCTATAGTGTAGTTATCCTGACCATCATTAAGGAGAATCTTATCGTGCAGTTCTGTCGAATAGGGGGTGAACATCCTCGTACCATGAGCTAAGTAGATATCCATATCGCCATCATTCTCTACATCTAATAATTCTATATCGCTGACATAAGAGTATGACAACTTTTTCTCTGATGATACAGATTTAGATTTATGATTACTCAGGTCTAATGAGATAGTTTGATTTCCTTTAGTGCCTCCTATGAGCAGTGAATTTATTGCTTTTGTATTAGACTTATTCAGCACCATTACTGGCTCTGGAAGTGTGGCCATATAGGGGATAAGTGGATCACGGTTAAAATCACTTGGATGGTTTACTGTAGATTGGTAAGCTATACTTTCCATTCTTTCGACTTGGATCAGGCTTGTATCATTGCTTTGTTTCAAAACATACACTTTGTCGCTTGTTGCTTTTTCTATAGTAATATATTGATTTGTGCTTACTTCGGTCATCCGCTGCATGGCTCCATCTGGCCACCTGATGATTAGGCTATCTAAATGTTCTCCGACAATAGGGCCTATTCCCATGCTCAGCTTGTGTGACACTGAGCTCTGAAAGCCTTTATAAGGTATCTGTTCTATCATCATAGTACGCTCGCCTTCATAAGCTATTATCTGAGCTCCGATTGCAGACGTATTTTGATCATTAGACTTCAGCGTGAATCCGATCCAGCCGTGCTTCTGGCCGTTGCTTGTATTTTCCAGTATGAAAGCGGGGTCATCGACATTAGAAATGACCATGTCTAAGTCGCCATCATTATCTAAGTCCCCATAAGCGCTTGCATTGCTGAAGCTGACTGGCATATCTGACCATTGAGTCGATTGATCTGTGAAAGCACCATGACCATCATTATGGAATATGGCATTTTGAATTCGTTCTGATGGCATGAGATCAATTAAGTCAGCTAATGCGTCATTCTTATTCTTGATTAATTGTTGCAGCTTCCCTTCGTCAGACATATAGTTCAAGTAGTCTCGATCTAAAAGATCTTTGCCAATGCCATTGCTGATAAACAAATCTTTATGTCCATCTTGGTCTATGTCTATGAATAGCGGCGCCCAGCTCCAGTCTGTTGCATCCATATGATTCATTCTGGATAGATCTGTAAATCGATTTCCTTGATTTGAGAATAGCATATTTCGAGAGAACTGATGATAATACCCCTGCTTAGTGCTGTTCAGATATTTCTCCCACGAGTCATAGACAGCTTTGGTCTTTTTTCTTTCTATTGATTGAGGTAGCATCTCTGCCACAAAGATATCTGGTCTTAGATCATTATTAAAGTCAGCAGCGTCTGCTCCCATAGAACCAAGTGGAAAGCTGGAAAAGTACTGCTCTCCGACTTCCTTAAATCCCTGACCAGCTTGATTCAGATAGTAATAGTCCTTTTCAAAAAAATCATTGGCTACGTATAGATCGATGTATCCATCCTGATTGAAGTCACTGGCCGCAATGCCGAGTCCAAAACCTATTCCACTGCTGTAAATACCAAGCTCAGTGGACCGATCAATAAATCGCCCTCCTTCATTCACCATAAATTTATTACCATCGGAACTGGCTATATCTCGCTGCCCTTTTATCAGATCATATCCTCCCACACTCTTCAACGAATTATTTAATAAATAACAATCCAAATCTCCATCACGATCAAAATCAAAAAATACAGCATGGATGGAAAGTCCCAAAATATCAAGCCCATATGCAGCAGCTTGATCTTCAAATACGAAATCGCCTTGATTGATAAATAATTGATTACGCCGATTTTGATCAGACGGAGGACCAGCCTTGCAGACATATATATCTAGTAGTCCATCAGCATTAATATCCACCATGCTGACACCTGTACACCAGCTATCAGAAGAGGCTGTATGAGAGCCTTCAGTGACATCCTTAAAAGTAAAATCGCCAAGATTCTGATACAGTTGATTATCCACTTGATTTCCCGTAAAGAAAATATCTTCTAAACCGTCATTATTGAGATCGCCTATGGCGACACCTGAGCCATTATAAAAATTTCGATAAGTATATGGATTAATAGAATCGGTATAGACGAGGCGATTGTTAAAATCTATCTCAGTATCCGTCCTCATGGTGAGCAAATAAGATTGGTTTTCAGGATCCTCTTGGCATCCAATACAAAGGAAGCAAAGTCCACAGAAGTAAAGGAATGATAATCGCATATATTATCTTGAGTTCGATTACAAGGAATTATCTTAAACTACTAATTTTCAATTAAAGAATTTCGATACTGCTTATATAAAATCGAAGTCCTTGTATTTCCCCCTATTTCTCAATGGGAACAACCTTATTTTTATAGATAAACGATTGGCAATCAATTTACCCATTTATATAAAATCGAATTTCAGATATTTAAAAATCGAATTCAGTATTCAAGAGATAAAAAAAGGGTTGCTCTGTGAAAGAAACAACCCTTTATATTATTTAAGAATCTCTGGATTTAGTATCCAGGATTCTGCGTCAATGTTCCATCAGCCGCTTGTATGGCATCGAATGGAATCGGGAAAATATTCACATGTGAGTCAGAAACTGGCTTCTCCCACCAAGTACCGTTGAAGGCATCGAATCTGATCAAATCAGTCCTTCGCACAGACTCAGCAAACATTTCTCTACCTCTTTCTGCTAAGAACATGTCAGCCGTCATACCTGACATAGGTCCGACACCTGCTCTAGCTCTGATGACATTCACATCTGGCTCAGCGAGTGACCAGTCACCTGCCGCTCTAGCTCTTGCTTCACCTCTGATCAAATATACTTGACCTAATCTGATCACAGGATAATCATTATCCATTTCTGGTCTTCCTAATAATTTATAACTAAATTTTGCTGGTCTTGCACCTGCTTCACGTAGATAGTTAGGTGCTAACTCATTGATCTGAGGCGTGTAATTAAGAACAATATCCTCATCATCAGCTGCAAAATCTAAGATCGCAGAGCCGCCAAAATCAGTCTGAGGTCCTACTAAGAAATTATTATCCCTCCTTTTATCACCTGCCTCATAAGAGTTATAAAACTCTTCAAGCGTCGCATATCCATTCCACGGCTGAGAATCAAAGTTATAAGTAAACTGACTGGAGTAGTGAAGATTCATCATTGCGAAGTTCATCCCAGTAGCATTGACTTCATCGTATTCTATGGTGAAGATATGCTCAGGGTTACCTTGATTATTCGCTGCAAATACGGCTGCGTATCCTTCCAGCATGGCTGGGTCTGAATCTACCGCTGGTCGCTTACCTAAATTAGTCACTTCACATCCATCTCCACATAACTGATATACACCACTGTCAATAATATAGCTTGCAGCAATTTCTGCTTCTTCATATCGAGAAGTGCCCGTATATACTTCTGCATTTAAATAAAGCTTAGATAATATTCCTAATACGCCATATGTGTTCAGCCTGTAAGCATTAGGGTCAACACTTAATGCACTGCCAGAAAGATCCATATCAGATGTGATGGAACTTACTCCTAATGCCGCTAACAATTCGCTCTCTACAAAATCAAATACTTGCTGTCTATCTACTTGCGGTGCGTCATCTGCAGGAGTTGTGACGATCTTTACATTGCCAAACATATCCAATAATCTAAGGTAAAAGTAAGCTCTAAGGCCTCTGATTTGAGCTTCACCATTAGCATCCAGACCATCCCTAAGTAATTCATTACAGGTATTAATCCCACCATATGCCTGATTCCATGAGTTATTGATGATACCATTCGTGGCATCATAAGTATGCTGATGCATTTGTATCAGTATGCCTCCATCAAACCAGTCACCACCTTTCGCTCCGATGACCATTTCATCAGAAGGTAATTCCTGTATGCTATAGTGTCCAAAGTGCCCTGCAGATCCATCTCTCAACTTTCCAAAAGCACTGGCTAAAGGACCGCCACCTTGTCCAGGTCCACCTGTAGATATCCCATCTATGGATATATCTTTAGTGATATCTCCGACTAAGTTTTCTTCCAGATCAGTACAAGAATAAATAAGGAATAATGATAATGTGGCGAGTATAAAAATTGATATTTTTTTCATCTTTTAATCTCTTTAAAAATTTTAAAAATTCAGTGACACCCCTAGCGTCACTGCTCTTGCAGCGAAATAATTATTTCTTCTGTCTAATCCTGGAGACAATGGATCAGCTCCTGATACAAAATTGGCAGCTGTACCACCATTTCCAGCAGCACCTAAATCAGTCAACGCTGGTTCAGGATCTGTACCTGTATAGTTTGTAATGACAAAAGGATTACGCACATTTAATGTAACACCAACTGCAGAAAATACTCCTGTATCAGATAAATTAAAGTTTCTACCTACAGTAAGATTATCCAACTTTATAAAATCAGCTTTCTCCACATATAAAGAACTAAAACGTGCCTCAGTTAGATTTGGTTGTCTCAAACTGGTATTTACATAATTATAAGATGACTGAGATGCTATGATTGGCTCATAAAAAGCTCTGAACGTATTCACTAAGCTATGCCCAAATGCCCCTCTAAAGAAAGCATTGACAGTCCAGTCTCCTATC